>Ga0307489_10002632_pt1 | contig 12001 bp, 9 predicted proteins | sample SB12metaG_FD_202247 | JGI IMG/M metagenome (GOLD analysis project Ga0307489, IMG submission 202247) | Sea-ice brine microbial communities from Beaufort Sea near Barrow, Alaska, United States - SB 1.2 | ecosystem: Environmental > Aquatic > Marine > Coastal | place: USA: Alaska | collected 2017-05-06
CTTATATTCATTTGGGCTAAGTTTGCAAGAGGAATAATAGTAGCTGCAAATGACGCTGGTGCAGGAAATGCCATATTCACTTTTTGCAGATCTTCCAGGTCGTAAATGTGACTATCTTTATGAACAACAATGATACCCTGCAGTAGCCTATCTTGTTCCCTTGCCATGGCCAAGTAACCTGCCGCTTGGTGATAAAGGACATAGTGATATGGATTCATGTATGCTATGTCATACTTACCTTGGAGCAATCGTTCCTCAAACGTCGGAATATTTTTCGCTGTAACAAATTTGATTTTAATGCCAGATTCTTGTGACCAACGATCAAATACCGGCCCCCATTTGGCAGCCAGTGTCTTTGCGGATTGCTGAGGAACAACACCAAAGGACAATTGTGATTGCTCATTGTTTGCGAACAACGATGTCATACAACAGCAATATAAAAACAGGCTTGAGAGCCTGTTTTTCATGCATACGTCGCTTGTTCTGTCTCTACTATAGAATCTAGAACCATGGCAAGAGCATAATTATCAAGTGGCTTTGCCAATTTAAATACTTTCGCATCGTGTTCCGTAGATAATCGGTGATCAGTAAACTCATCAAAGATGATGATGTGTGGCTTATACTCTAACTTCGACTCAATTACTTTGGTCAGCGCGGGAATATCTACGCGTGACGTTTGACTGTCAATCATAATTAGAGACGGTTTATATTGAGCAATTTCAACACCCGACTCAATGCCGTGTTGGTAAACTTGTGTCACAAAACCAGCATTTCTAGCGATGCGCTGTGCGTTCTTGACCAACTGTTTTTCAACTGAAACGATAAAACACGATTTCTCTTTTTCTACAATCAATTCGGACGGTACCGGAATTTGGTTGTGCATTAAAAAATCGAGCAGGTCGCTGTGTTTTACTCGGTTGTTACCCCGACCCGGCAATTTAAATGCCTTTAATTTTTTTGCTTCTATCCACCGGATTACGGTTCGTGGGTTAACATCACAAATTTTTGCAACATCACCACTTGAGAATGACTTCATATTATTTCGACTACATCAAACTAACTATGCAGCGAGATTATCAGAAGCCTTTTAAAATTGCGATATTCGGTCCTATTTACGGCCATACTTAACTATAAATTTATATACCTACCACTATGCCATAAAGCACTAACAATCCCGCAATTACTACCCTGATACATACCTTCTAGCTTAACAGACACGAACTGTGTTTACGTCAAGCTGAATGGATAAAAGAGTATCGTTTTATGCTTTAAGTAGTCTGCGTCTTAATGCGAATATGGCCATCAACGAAACCAGAAACGTTCCTAGGGAACCCCCTGAGCTAGTCGAATTATCATCATTTTCATTGTTATCCGTACCCGTGTCTAACAATGTATTGCGTGCAGGATTTAAGTTTGAGTTAGTCACTACTTCCGCATTGATGACAACGATGTCTGTCATCAAAATTACATTATTATCGGTTGGTTCTGTATTTGCATTCTGGTCAGCTGAGGTATAGTTTCTCAATGGGATGCTAGTAAAAGCCCCCCCGAAGTTAAAATTGGGTGTGCTTGTAATTGCGTCAACAATCTCCATACCATTTCCCAAAACCTGCCCAAATACGGTAAAACCGCCATTTTGCACGTCAAGATTAGCAGCATTGTTGTTTACGTTTATAAACCACTGCGACGTTGCACTATTTATGTTTCCACCCAATTTTGCCATCGCAATGGTACCGCGAACGTTGGAAAACACCGGTTCATTGATAACAGCAGCACCCGTTTGAATCGGCGTTGGAGGAAAAACATTATTGTAAGTAAAACCGCCGGCTTGCATTACAAAACTAGCTTCAGTCCTGTGCACGACGTTATTCGCATAGGAGCCTGAATTAACGTAACTCAAAAAGTTTTCAACCGTTTCAGGCGTGGCTTCATCAAATAGATTAACTTCGAAGTTCCCTAGCACAGTACGCACCTCTACAATCGTCGCTTGAGCTGTTACAGGAACGACCATTGCGAGTGAAAATAAGATAGCCGGAAGGTGTTTTGATTTAGTTAATGTCATGATAATTTTCTTATTGTTATGCTTTAAATTAAAATTACGTTTCATACCAATTGACATGAATGCGTCAGTGGTAAAAATAAATAGGCTTTTAAGGCTCATTTTTCTCATACCTTAACGCTAGTGAGGTTAATCGAAATAGAGCCGTAAAACCAGTGAATGCAGTAGCAAATTTGTGTACTTTATATATTCAACTCTGTTATTTCTTGGTTAAAACATGAATTCATTGCAAGTTATTTACTTTCCGGACTGTATTTTTATTGAAACAGTCGCACTTCTGGCAAGGTCATCGATCACTTGAATAACCCAAGACCCTTGCGGCTCTTCTAATAAACGTATTATTTCGTTTCCTATTAAAGTTACCGATCAAGACGACTAAAACGCAGTCACCCGATATACCAACCGCCCATGCATCTGTGAAAGTCTACTATCTACCCGTTTTCCACGCCACTTCTGCACTGAATAATTGCTTCTTATTTTTTGTATTATTAGATGTCTTTTCACCACTTACCCAGTAAGCACTTACTGCGTACTTATGCCTCTCTAAATAAAGAATTATTTCGTAAATAGGAGTTAATTTTAACGTAGTAATTTCAACGCCACCGAATGCGAGAGCATAAAAATCTTGTTCCCCGATTTGTGCAGTGCAGTGGCTTTGTAATGAAGCTGAATAGTAGAATATCAAGCTGTCTAAGGCCTAAAAAAGGTCCTGCTTCAATTTTTGATTGTGTTCAATTCACTATTACCTATAAGTTGTGTTTTACGCTGAAAATACAATTGAAACGAGAGTATTCCTGATAATAAAATTGCGACGACTGCGGCACTCGTATATGCACCTAAATCTGCATTAAATAAGAATACGCATGCAACTAACAGCTTTAGCCATTCAAGCCAAATTGCGATTAGTTTATTCTCCATTATCCAAGCTAAATTAATACTCGAAGCAATAACCAAAAAGGCGATACCAAGCTGATAATTGACATCCAACGCACTTGCATTGACCAGCAAGAAAAGAGCGAGCAACGAAATAATTATGTATTGCAGCACAGAATAGATTTTCGTTATTAGCGAAATTTCGGTCTGATATACTGAAAATTGACTTAGATCTACGCTCGCTAATGGGAATTTATGACTAACGTCAGCGGGACGCCACCCTGTTCGACCGAACCAAACCTTGAATTTATCAGACCATTTATCAGTGTAAACGCTGTCTTGTAAAAGCTGTTTATAAACTTGAATATTTGCATAAAATGGATTCCAGCTCTTTAATGCTTTCCGTACACCATATATCGGCTTTTCATCATCCAGTTCATCTTGGTATGAACCAAATAGGCGGTCCCATACAATGAATACACCGCCATAGTTGCGGTCAAGGTATACTTGGTTTTGTGCATGGTGAACTCGGTGATTTGAAGGTGTCACCATAAACCACTCAATGAATCCTAATTTACCAACATGGCGAGTATGAACCCAAAATTGATAAACTAAGTTTGCAGAGGCAACAGTAACGAATAAAACAGGGTCTACACCGAGAAATGCTAAAGGAAGAAAGAAGATGAAATTAAAAAAGCTACCAGAGGATTGTCTTAACGCGGTGGTTAGGTTGTATTCCTCACTGGAATGATGAACGACATGCGCAGCCCAAAAGAAACTCATTTCGTGACCAAATCGGTGGTTCCAATAATATAAAAAATCATACAAAATAAATACAGCAAGCCAAACCCAAGCTATTTTCTTAAGTTCGAATAACGCAAAATTCTCGTAAAGTAAGATATAAATGGTAAAAGGGGCAAGGTTTTTCATAACGCCCATAATGCGGCTAAAACCACCTATACTAAGACTAGTAATTGCGTCATTGAGGCGATAATAATCAGTTTTCTTTGCTTTTTCCGCAATGAGTTCAGCTGCAATTAACAGAAAAAAGATAGGTATTGCAAATAGGATAATACTCATAGGTGCACCGAGTTTTCACACTTAGCTATACTAGTATCGATAAAGCCTCTAAGTCAAATAGGTTTATCGCAATTTTAATTTATGTTAGCAGATTGGTTTAATTGGCTAATGTTTAGCAAAATAGCTCACTGCGATAAACTCTTCATTCAAACGTAAACCAATTAATCTATTGAAAACAGATGGTTACGCATTGGCACATTGAATGCAGTGAAACAGAAAACAAATGGTTTTGTGATTTATAAAACCAAACGTACAATCCTATAACAATTACGGAGTTAGTCATGATTAACCAAATTCGCCGCCCTGTATACTCATTCATCGGAATAACCCTTATGAGCCTATCACTTGGTGGTTGCATTATTCACGTTAATGCAAAAAACAAAGACTGGGATAAGGATAGTTATTCTTCCGATGTAACGTCGACAAATAAAAGCGTTAACGTCGCTGAAGGAAGAACAGTAGAAGACGTTGGTTCCGTTAATGGAAGTGTCGTTGTAGAAGACAACGTGACGGCAAAACATGTTACCAACATAAACGGGCGTATTTCAATCGGTGATAACGTTAGTGTCGATTCACTAGATTCCGTTAATGGTCAAATTAAAATTGGAGAAAACTTTGTTGCAAAGGAGAGTGTAAGTACAGTTAACGGTCAAATAGTTATTCAAGAGCAAGGGCAAATAGGTGGTGGATTAACAACTGTAAACGGTAACATTCTGATAAGTAGCGTTGTTGTTGAAAAAGATATCGTGAGCGCAAATGGAAGCGTGAAATTAAAAGACGGAAGCCGAGTGAAAGGCAATATTCATTTTCGTAATAGCGCTAACAACTATAACAAAAACTACCCTGTACTCTACATCAGTGCAGACTCGAATGTTCAAGGCGATATAATTCTTGAACGCCCAGTTGAATTGGAACTTCAAAATAAGAGTCTTGAAGGTAAAATTAAACGTCTTTATAAAGACTGATTGATAACAATAGCGAGTTGATTTTTCACAATAGCGATGCTGAGCTATCTATCATCAATATGTTGCTATAGATATCTGGTGTAATGTACTTGAAGTGGGTGTTTTATTGTTAACGCTCACTTCATTTATAATAGCCATTTTGTGTCTATCTCCACAAATTCAGAGCTAGCACTTATCAACGAATTAGCAGTTAACTTACGTACCCCAAATACGATTGTTTTGCAGTTATGCTCTTGGCGTGTTTTTGTGAGTAAACGATCAAAGTCACCATCACCCGACAACAGAATAATAGTGTCAACGTTCGGTGCCACGTCCAATACATCGATTGTAATACCAACATCCCAATCACCTTTTGCAGAGCCATCAGCGCGCTGTATAAAAGGTTTAAGTTTTACTTCAAAACCGATATGACGCAGTGCACTTTGAAATTTTTGTTGCTGCGCATCGCCACGGTCAATCGCATAAGCAAACGCACAAGCAATCTCATAATCGTTGGCTATTGATTGCCAAAACTGACGATAATTAAAAGAACGTGAGAATGTATGCTTAGTGGTGTAATAAATGTTTTGTACATCAACAAAAATTGCGGCTTTTTCCACTTCGATGACCTTTATGATGAGAAGAGATTGCAAGAAACACCATAATAACACTAATCAGATTAAAAACGTTTGGCACGGGAAAATAACATTTAGTGCAGCAGAATTATCTTTTCTGCACTAAAGTGAAAAGAAAAACGGTGCTCGTTTACGCAAAAAAAACTGCATAATTTACATTTTATTGATCAATCGCAACGTCGCTGCGATTATTGTATAAGCTAAACTACTTGCCTTGTTTTGCTATGAGTAGACAGTGGTCTGATTTAAACAGTCTTAATTTAAACGCCAATCTATACGACTTTTAATAAAACAAAAAATATCAAATTTTTACGTAAAGAAGGAAACTTATTATGCTCAAAAACGCTTCTCGTTATAATAACGCCTTAATTATTTTGCATTGGTTAACCTTTATTTTAATTGTTCTATCGTATGCTTCCATTGAGGGCAGAGAGCTTTTTGAACGCGGCACTGAAATGCGAGATAACGCAAAATATACGCATTTTGTGGTCGGGTTAAGCATTTTGCTAACCACCTTCGCGAGGATTATATTTCGACTTACAACCCAAGTCCCTGCTTCTTTGTCTAGTAGCCCTAAATGGATAACTAAGGCCAGTAAATTTGGCCATTTTCTGATCTATGTATTTTTGTTTGTCATGCCGGTACTTGGCTGGCTAATAATCAGTGCCGAAGGAAAATCAGTGGATGTTTTTGGCATGACTGTACCTTTATTAATTGATGAGGATCCTGGGTTAGCAGAATCACTGGAAGAAATTCATGAAACAATAGGTACTTTTGGCTATGCGCTGCTAGGAGGACATATTTTGATGGCCCTTTATCATCAGTATGTGTTGAAACAGCAATTATTTAACCGAATGAAAATAAATAGAAGTTAATTCTTAACGGTGTTGCGTTTTTATGTGGAAACATTTTGTAGAGTAGACAGCGAGAGTTGTCATTTATAACTATGGGCGACCCACTGATTTCACACGTTTAGGCATGCCTCAATAGGCCTAAACGTGCATAGTTGAAAAAGCCCACACTACGGCATCACTTTCATGAATTCGCTGAATTTCTCTTGTCCTTTAACGACCCATTCTGGCGTAGCTTCACCAGTGCCTGCATGAATCAGACTAGAGTGGGACAGTAATACTTTTTCAAGTAATGCATGCTGTTCGTCAGTAATGTCGACAAAGAAAATATGTTTGCCTTGGTTGAGTAAATGTTGGAATTGTTTGAATTCGTAATTAGGAACCTGTATACCAATAAAACCACCAATCCAAGTACAGAAACCGAGTACGACGATGGATAAAAATGCAAACGGTAGCCAACCTACTGAGGAAGTATGCCACTGAAACAAATAGACTAATAATAATAAGAGGCTAGCGGCTGCAAGGCCTGCAAGTGCGCCCAATCGTGTCGACCTGACGACATCTTGTTTGAGTACAGCTTCAATTGCATGTAAGTGATGTTTTTCAACATCCGCGTCATTAGCACTTAATACATGGATCTGGGGGGTAGACAGACCTTCAGACTTTAACTCTTGTTCGACCAATTGAAGGTCTGCTAGGTCACTGCTGACATAATACTGACGTTTCATTCGCTTTCTCCTAGAAAGGTTAAGCTGTTGAGGAATCTATAATTAGATTGCTAATAATGAGTATAGTAGTGAATTGAATTAAGTCGAACTTCGCTGTCTTTCATCATTGAATCTCAGGTCTCTTGACTTGTTTTTATGACGCAATATAAGCATTTATCACGCTAGTAAAATTGATCTCTAATTTGTAATGATTCATATCAGCTTTCACTATTAAACTAAGAAAAAACAGACGTTAGTCCATTCTTGATACACATTCTTGATTTTTATACCGAGTATACGGTTAAATGGTGGAGGATAGCGCCCAAAACCAGTAAGATACATTATAAATTATTTCGTTAAAAAAGAGCTTACCTGGTGAAACTGATCGACGCGCTGAAAGATTACAATATTAATACTAATTCTGAAATTTTACACAACCCCGACTATGACACTCTTTTTAATGAGACCACAAAATCAGAACTAATGGGTTTTGAAAAAGGATTTGTTACCGAATCAGGTGCCGTATGCGTAAAAACAGGAAAATTTACTGGACGCTCTCCTAAAGATAAATACATTGTAAAGGACAGTGTTACCGAGGATACATTGTGGTGGTCAGATCAAGGTAAAAACGACAATAAGGCGATTAATCAGGTTACTTGGGAGCAACTTAAAGGATTGGTCACAAACCAACTCAGCAATAAACGTTTATTTGTAGTTGATGCTTTTTGTGGTGCTAACAAAGACACACGGATGTCTGTCCGCTTTATTACCGAAGTTGCTTGGCAGGCACATTTTGTCACTAATATGTTTATTACCCCGAGCGCCGCAGAGTTAGCCAATTTTGAACCTAATTTTATTGTTATGAATGGTGCCAAGGCCTCTAATCCGAACTGGCAAGATCAAGGACTCAATTCTGAAAACTTTGTTGCATTTAACCTGACTGAGCGCATCCAACTAATTGGTGGAACTTGGTACGGCGGCGAAATGAAAAAAGGCATGTTTGCCATAATGAATTACTACTTGCCGTTGCAAGGAATTGCCTCAATGCACTGCAGCGCTAACGTCGGCGAGAAAGGCGACGTGGCTATCTTCTTTGGTTTATCCGGGACCGGTAAAACAACCCTTTCAACCGATCCAAAAAGGCAGCTTATAGGCGACGATGAACATGGCTGGGACGACAATGGCGTATTCAACCTAGAAGGCGGTTGTTATGCAAAAACCATTAGTCTTAGCAAAGAAAACGAACCTGATATTTATGCTGCAATTAAACGCAATGCACTTCTTGAAAACGTCACCCATAATGATGCCGGCGTAATAGATTATCACGATAATTCGATCACTGAGAATACCCGTGTTTCGTACCCAATTGATCATATTGCAAATATAGTAAAGCCGATTTCTAAAGCGGGTCATGCGACGAAAGTCATATTCTTAACTGCCGATGCCTTTGGTGTTTTACCTGCGGTAGCAAAACTAACGCCAGAACAAGCGCAATATTATTTACTATCAGGTTTTACCGCTAAGCTAGCGGGCACCGAACGCGGTATAACGGAACCTACGCCGACATTTTCGAGCTGTTTTGGAGCCGCTTTTTTAACCCTGCATCCAACTCAGTATGCGAATGTATTGGAGAGGCGCATGCAAGCATCTAATGCTCAAGCTTACTTGGTCAATACTGGGTGGAACGGTAGCGGCAAGCGTATATCTATCAAAGCAACGCGCGCAATAATCGATGCTATTTTAGATGGCAGTATGGATGCTGAGGAATCGCACGTATTACCCATATTTAATCTTAGTATTCCCAAACAATTAGCCGGTATCGAACCAAATATTTTAGACCCTCGAGGCACCTATACCGAAGCACAACATTGGTACGAAAAAGCAGAAGATCTCGCCGGTTTATTTGTTGATAATTTTGAGAAGTTTACTGATACCGCTCATGGCCGCAGCCTAATCGACGCAGGTCCTAAACTAAGCGTAAACGGCCTGTAGTCATGGCGATGAAACTTTGGCACTGTCATAACACTCGTTCTCTTCGTCCTCTATGGGCAATGGAAGAAATGCAATTACCTTATGAATTAGAAGTGCTACCGTTTCCACCACGTGTTTTCAAAAAGGAATTCCTAGCGATAAATCCGCTAGGAACCGTCCCTTTTTTCCAAGACGAAAAAACCAACATGACAGAATCAAGTGGTATCTGCCACTACTTGGTTGAAAAGTATAACCAGCACGATTTTGGCCTTAAGCCAGATCATGTTCAATATGGCGATTACCTAAATTGGTTGTATCATAGTGATGCCACACTGACATTTCCACAAACGATTGTGCTTCGCTACAGTATATTAGAACAGGGGGAGCGGCGTATTCCACAAGCTGTAGATGATTATGCTGCTTGGTTCATTGCTCGTTTACGCCGCCTCGATACGCACATTGAGACTCGCGAATTTTTATGTGATGGGCGTTTTACCATTGCAGATATAGCAGTAGGATACGCATTGCATTTGGGACAATCTTTGGGCCTAGCTCATAACTACAGCCCACAGGTCACAGACTATTTGGGCCGGCTTCAGTCTCGTCCAGCCTTTCAAAAAGCTTCAACCATAGGTGCTGAACATAGCATATTCAAATAGTACGTATTTTTGCTCTCAAACGTAATTTATCTGCGTTTTATCCATCGCTGTAAAGTCGCTAACAGCACACTCTCCATGATCGGCTTACTGAGAAAATCATCCATACCTGCTTCCTTACATTTTTTTCTGTTTTCATCGAAGGCATCCGCAGTAAGGGCAATAATAGGTGTTCGCTGTTGGCGTGATTGCATACTTCTAATTATTCTGGATGCTTCGTAACCGTCCATTATTGGCATCTCGCAATCCATTAGTATCAGGTCGAACGTGTTTTTATTTAATTGCTCGACAGCTTCTTGTCCATTTGCGGCAGTGACTACATTGAGTCCAAAACCTTCCAACATGTGTTGGGCAATAATACGATTAATATCGCTGTCGTCTGCCACCAGTATGTGGCCTGATAATTTTGCTTCAGGTGTTATTTCCTTGTTCTCATCTTCATCGAAATGGACCACAGACTCATCTTTAATGCCGCTTTCATCATATTCAAGATTCAATGCAACGATAAATGTAGTTCCCACCTGCGGCTCACTTTCAGCACTAATGCTTCCACCCATCAGATCGATAATTTGTTTGCTGATCGCCAACCCTAAACCCGTTCCACCATACTTTCGCGTTGTCGATTCGTCGGCTTGTTTAAATGAGTCGAAAAGCGTTTCTAAAACATCGGCATATATACCAATACCGCTGTCCTTGACTCTTATTTCTAAGCCAGCATGTGTTGGGGTCAATATCGTAGCGGTGACTTGGACCGTAACAGCACCATGATCCGTGAACTTGATGGCATTGTTTATTAAGTTAAGAAGCACCTGATTGAGACGTATCGGATCGCCGATAAAAACTTTGCCTAAAGTCTCATCATACTCCAAGGTTAGTTTCACCGAATTTTGGCTTGCCTGTTCATGATGAAGGGATAACGTCCCCTGAATTAACGCTTCCAAATTAAATGGTATTTCCTCCAATGTCATTTTACCCGCTTCGACTTTGGACAGATCGAGTATGTCGTTAATAATACTCAGTAACGACACGCTAGAATCATCCACTAATTTCAGGTAGGTTTGTTGTACTTTTGAAAGCTTTGTTTTACCTAACAGTTGCACAACGCCAAGTATGCCATTCAACGGTGTGCGTATTTCATGGCTCATTTTTGCCAAAAACTGCGACTTCGCCTGACTTGCACTTTCAGCTCGTTCAACCGACATTAACAATCTTTCGGTTTCTTTAAACGCATTTGTGTATCTCATTGTGAGAAGCAATGATTGAGAAAAAATAAATACAATATATCCAATATCTGAGCTAAAGAAAAAATAATAGCCGAGTAGACCTTGCTGATAAGCTACCTCGCTTATAATCGAAACAGATAGAAAAACGCCACCCGCCAATAATACTCTAGCGCCTTGTATTTTTTTCATAACCGCCATGATCAGTATGTAACTTCCATAGATAGCGAAAATGACGGTAAAAAGTCTAAATATAGGAATATACTGGGTAAACATATTGACCGGGAAAATGATAACCGAGAGTGAAAAACCGATACATAAAACAATATAGAAATTTAAAAACGATTTAGAATATAACTGCGGAAATAATATTTGAATGAATATAGCAAGGACTAAGACACCCAAATAAAAGGTCAGATAATCTAATTGAACCATCAAAAGCCAACCTATATCAGGGAAGATGGATGATAGGTAGAGTTCGCCCGTTAGCAGTGAGCGACCGGCCATCAAAAGACAAAAAATTGAGAATACCAGCGATGGCTTCTCTTCCTTCCGAGATAAATAGAGACCTAAATAATATATGCCCATGATGAAAATACCACCGCATAAAAACAGGTTAATGGAAAGATTATTTTCTCTTATTTTTGTTATCTGTTGCGCTAATCCCATTTCTATCGGATACCAAGCGCCCCCTTCTGTATGGTGGAAATTGGCAACTTGTAGGACAATATCAAATGAGTCAACATCGGAATAATAACTTGTCGTTAGGGGCAAATATTGAGGTGTCATTTCTTCACGTGTTCTCGCAACCACGCCATTGGAAGCGATCAGATCGCCATTAACGAATAGATTGTAGGAGGTCCCCATCCAGCTGGTTTTAAACATCAATTTTTTGCTACGTTCGTTTCCGATGACCCGCAAGTAATAAGTGGCATAACCATCACCACCGAGTACCTCATCATTAACTTGATAGCCGTTCCAAGAACTTGGTAATTTAATAAATCG
>Ga0307489_10002633_pt1 | contig 12000 bp, 25 predicted proteins | sample SB12metaG_FD_202247 | JGI IMG/M metagenome (GOLD analysis project Ga0307489, IMG submission 202247) | Sea-ice brine microbial communities from Beaufort Sea near Barrow, Alaska, United States - SB 1.2 | ecosystem: Environmental > Aquatic > Marine > Coastal | place: USA: Alaska | collected...
AACCCAACTTAACTCATGAATGTGTCCCGGAGTTGCTCAACTTGAGCTCTAACGTGGACGAGTGTAAGCCCCTGGACGCCGGCCTCACGCGGCACTCCCTCGCCGCGCATGTCCGCCGCCTCTTCGTCGACCACTTCGGGGTGGGGGGCGCACCTGGACTATGCCTGCACATTCACATTCATTCGTCACTTTTTGACCCTCGTTTGTAGATTGATGTGCCATCCTATGACGCGGTAAGCCGGTGTAATCCAGCGCAGAGCTCGTCAGGCACACAAACTGGCCGCGGCTCCACATAGAGTACTCGGTTTATACAAACGTTCATCGATCCCCAAGGCGCTTCAAACGATTTATACTGACATTTGCAATGACCCCCCCCTCATAATCATGTATCTGACTCTGGCTAGCGGCGCAGGAGGCGCGAGGTGCGTGGATACCGTGCGACGGGCGCGACCCCGCTGCAGTAAGACGGTGCAGGTGGACCCTATCAAACCCGCGTTGAAAGCGCCTGGAATTAACCGCCTAAAACTGGAATTTGACAAACCGCTTTCAAATTTTGCCTTCAAATTCAGCTTGCGGCGCTACGCCGCGGTGGCCGCCGCCGCCGCGCACGTTGCCGCCGCCGCCGCCGCCGCCGCCGCCGACAACAAACACGACGACGGCGGCAACTTCAGCGACCCGCGCTCGGGTAACGACGTCCCGCGCTGGGGCTACCCCGGCGGCGGCGCCAACGGTACGCAGTAGGGCCTGGCAGAAATCCGTGCAACGTGTCCCTCCACACATTCGCCGACCCTCATTTCTTGAGCAAAATGCCACCCGCCTGATGTGAAACCCTAAGACCTAAACCCTAACCCCTAAACCTGATGTGGGGCCCTAGCGCGCGGCAGGAGCGGATCTTTCTGCTAGACCCGCCGGCGGAGGGCGGCGAGGCCGCCGTCGACGTTGACACAGTATTGCGTGCCTCCCTCCGCTTCTCCGAGGTGGATGACGCGGAGGGGGACGGCGAGGGAGAGGGAGACGACGGCAGCTGGGGGCGCGGTGGGTCGGGCCTAGCAGATGCAGCCCGCCACATCATCCAACGCATTTTTAACCCTCGTTTCTTAAATTAAACGGCATCCTATGACGTGGCGAGCAATTTCTTCCAGGCCCTATTGGCGGGGGGGCGTGGTCGCCGGAGGATGAGTATTTTCCGTCGGGTATAGACGACGGCGGCGGGACCGCGACGGCTTCAGGCGAGTCGGCCGGCGGTGGCGGCGGCAGGGGTACAGCGGGATCGGATGCGTTGACGGCCGCGGCGCGCGTGGATCTACCGCTGCAGACGGAAGCCCGGGCGCTGAGGTGGTCGGATGTACACAGGGCCGCGGCGCGGACGGCAGCGGCGGCGGCAGCAAGGTCGGCAACACTCGCGGGAGCCGACCAAGGCGTCACACTCGCCGCCGCCACGGCCGCCGCCGCCGCCGCGGTGCGCGCGGCAGACTCGGGACTGAGCGCCGACTCCGCCGCCGCCGCCACTGCCGAGGCAGGCCCGAGCACATTGTCTACACAGCGTCTTGCACATTGTCTACACAGCGTCTACACCGCGTCTTGCACATTGTCTACCAGTGCACCCGTACACACCCGTCGCATCCTCCTCCCTGACCTCACGCGGTGTGGTCACTGTGCGGCCCTGCTCGGAGGCTGTGAAGCCCTTCCTGCCAACCGCCAATCACGACCACACCCGCCGCAAGGTCAAGGCGGGCTCCATGGACCCCGCCAACAACAGGGCGGCCGGCGCCGGCGGGGGCAGGGGCTTACATTCGTCCGCTTTTCAGCTCAACCTGAGCCGTTTCTTGTCGTTGACCCCACCCACAGACACAGAGTATCCCAAGAAACGTGCTTACGTTGACCCGAAAATTGGACGAGTGTAAGCCCCTGGGTGGGGGCGGGGGCAGGGGCGGGGGCAACAGCGACAGCGAGGGCGACAGCGAGGACTCCGCGTTCGACGAGAGCGCGCTGGTGGGGCACGAGCGCGGGCGGCGGCGCGACGGCGGGGAGGACGGCGACGGCGACTACATCGCGCGCTCCTCCACCTCCGAGGCCATCGCCACCGCGGGCTTGTTGCGCTTCATCCGCACCCGAGGTCAGAAACCCTTTCACTTGAGCCTAACATCCTATCAACTTGAACCTGAGATCCCCACATCCCGTCAACTCGAACCTCACATCTTCAACTGAACCTGAAGTCCTGCTTGAAACTCGTAAACCCGCATCCGCAGGTCTCCGCGAGCGCATCCTGCACGCGCGCAACGCCGCGGCGTCCGTCCGCGCGCGCCTGGCGACCGACCGCCGCTACCACGAGGCCCCCGGCGTCACCAGCGCCGGCCTGCCTGGCGGGGCCCTCCAGTGGTTCCCATTTCAGCTCAACTTCACCCTTTTTGTCCCTGATAGCTTCACACCTGAAACCACTCAAAGGTGCTGAGGTAAAACTCCGTGTCGGGTCTGGTACCGAAGGTATGGTATCGAATACCGTGTGACCAATCAGAACTGTCCAATTCCAAAATCCCACCGACCGACTCGCCGACTGTCAGACCGGGTCACCATCCTTGAGTAAATAGACCCTCGATTTCGAGGAGATAAGGGTGACGAGTCACCCCTACACTGATTTTAGCTGAGAACGAAAAGACTGGAAAGACCCTGCTGCGTGGTCCGCGAGCTATGGCACCGGAGGCGGACTCGCACGAGGAGGACAGCGAGGTGGGCGTGCGGGTCCGCTGTCCGTCCGGCCACCTCGTGCTCTACCCCGCGGCGCTCACCGAGCTCCGCAACCTGGAGGCTCACCTCATGGTATGACAAAGTGCGCCAAACCACTTAGACACTTAGTCTGGAGTAGTGCTACTTAGTCTGACTTAGTGCCCGCTCGACCAATCAGAACTCTCCATTTGGACGACTTAGTACTACTTGTTGCTAAGTGTCTAAGTGGTTACACGCACTTCGTCATAGGGCGGTGCAGATTGACCCTATCAAACCCACCTTGAAAGCGCCTGGAACTAAGCGCTTGAAACTAAATTTTGATGAGCCGCTTTCAAACGTTGCTTTTAATTTCAACTTGCGCCGCTATATCATGGCGCTGGGCACCCGCTGCCTGCACCACCGCGCCGGTGCCGTTGCCGCGAGTATGGGCAAACAGTCTCACGGCGATGACAGCGATGACGGCGCGGCTGGGGTGGACCGCACGGCCCTTCTGGAAGATCTGTACGAGGCGGAGGCGCGGTGGCAGGGCGCGGTGCGGGGGCTGGCGGGCAGGGGATTACACTCGTCCACTTCTCAGCTCAACCTGAGCCGTTGCTGACACTCAAAACATCCCCTAAACGCCTAAACAGCCCTTCACCCCCGCCACAAATACCCCCTAAAGACCCTCTAAACACCCCTTGTCCCACAAAAAGCGCTTAAGTTGAGCCGAAAAGTGGACGAGCGTAAGCCCCTGCTGGCAGGGGCGTATCTGGCGGCGGCGGAGTGCGCGGCAGACCCGGCGGACCGGGAGGCCCTGCGCGCGGCGGCGGCGGACGCCACGTTCCGGCGCCCGCGGCTGGACGAGCCCGCCGCCGCCGCCGCCACCGGGGCGGTGTTGTCGCCGGCGGGGGCGTATGCGGCGGCGGTGGCGGTAACAACCCTGTCCACTTGAGCCTCACATCCTGTCAATGTGAACCTGACATGCTATCAACATGCTTCAAACATTCTTTCCAACTTAAGACTTACGTCCTTCAAATTGAACCTGATCACACAGAGCCCTTGATTTAATTTACGATCTAACGATTAGCTCCAATCATTAGATCCCTGTTCCACAATTTAATGGATATCCCCCCCCTCCGATGACACAGGCGGTGGAGCTGGAGGCGGAGCTGGTTGGCGCGGCACTGGCGCACCAGCGGGAGGCGGAGGTAGGGCGGTTCAGGTTGACAGTATCAAAAGCCATTTTGAAAGCGCCTATGGTGTCAGCGCTTGAAGCTACAATGTGATGAACCGCTTTCAAATGTTGCTTTCAATTTCAACTTGCGTCGCCACACAGAGGGGGTGAGCCGCAGCCTGTGCGAGCGGGGTGCGGGCAGCCCGGCGGCGGGCGCCGCGCGCTGCCTGGCCGCGGGGTTCCCTCCCGCGGACCCGGCACTGACCCCCCGCACGCGGCGCGGGCAGCCCACCGCCCCCCCGCTCATGCTCGCCACCGTGGGGTAGGGCCCTAAACCAAACCCCAAACCCTAAACCCTAAACCCTAAACCCTAAACCCTAAACCCTAAACCCTAAAACCATAAGCCCTAAACCCTAAACCTGACCGTGGGGTAGGGCCTGCCCCACATTGCCCGCCAGATATTGCCCGCCACGTCATGTCATCCAACGCATTTTCAACCCTCGTTTCTTGATTTTTACGGGAATCCTATGACGTGTCGAGCAATATCTGCCCGGCCGTATCGTGGGGTGGATCGCCGATATTCCAAAGGCGCTGGCCGCGGTGGAAGGCGAGGCGCGGTCCCGGCACCGCATCCGGGGCGCGGCGGCGGGCGCGGCGCTGCGACAGGCGGTGGCGGCCGCGGCGCTGGCGGACTGGCGGCAGGGGCTTACACTCGTCCACTTTTCAGCTCAACCTGAGCCGTTTCTGTCACAGAATACACCCTAGATAACCCCTAATACTCCCCAACACCTCCTCAGCACCCTCTAAACAACCCCTCAATGCACCCCCTATCCCACATAAAACGCTTACGTTGAGCCGAAAAGTGGACGAGTGTAAGCCCCTGAGTGGCGGGTGCTGGCCGCCGAGGAGGAGCTGCGGCATTTACTGGCGCCGGCGCCGGAGGACCCAAGCGCCCCGGACTGGCTCCTTGGCGCGCCCCCGCTGGTAGGGCCGGCCAGGTACTGCTCGCCACGTCATCGACACGCATTGCAAACCCTGGTTTTGTTTTTTTAACGGCATCATATGATGTGGCGGGTACAATCTGGCAGGCCCTAGCTGCTGGAGTCGCCGCCGACGCTCGACGCGCTGGTGCTCAAGCTGTGCGATGAGGCGGAAGAGGCGGCGGTCACCGCGGCGCGCAAGGTAGGCCGGTGCAGGTTGAACGGATGAAATCCATGTTGAAACCGTCTCGAACTAAGCGCTTGAAACTATAATATGATGCACTGCCTTCAAACTTTGCTTTCAAATTCAAGTTGCGCTGCTACAGCAAGGCCAAGGAGGCGTCGCTGGCCGAGGCTCGACAGGGGGCGGTCTCTCCCAACCCTAAACCCGAGGCGCGGGCGCCCGGCGAGTTTGACAAGGTGGGGCGGGCGGCGCGGGTGGCGGCGGCGGCGGCGGCGCTGGCGGGGGTGCGCGCGCACGGTGCCGCGCTGCAGGCTTTGGCGGAGACGGGGGTGTTGGAGCAGGTGTACCTGGCACAAGGTAAGAACCTGATGAAATCACATCAGATTGAATCTACATCATGTCAGATTGAACCTTGTCTGGTTGAACCTGAAAGCATATCAGATTGTACCTTGATAAATAAGTATACTACGCATGCGATTGAGCCCAATCACCGGCACAGAGTGAAGCGAACATCCCAGCAACTGGCACCCGAGTCGCAGGCGCCGCCGTGGGGTGCCAGCTGCGGGCGGTGCGGTTCCCGCCCCTGGCGTTCGTCGACAGCGGAGAGGCGTCGCTCAAGGAGGTGTCGCTCAAGGAGCCCGTGATGGTAAGGCCGTAGCACATATTGGGGGCCCGCCACGTCATTCACCCCCGACACCCATTCATTTGGAGCCCTCATTTGTCATGACATGTAAAGACAAGCCCACGTTCGAAAATGTAATTTTCGGACATTTTCAATCAAGACGTCTTGAGTTAACACATATTTTCGAACGTGGGCTTGCCTTTAAATGTCATATGTCAAATGGCATCCTATGACGTGGTGAGGGTTGCGTGACAGGCCCTGGGTGGCGGCACCGTCGGACGAGGCCCGCCCGCCGCCCGCCACGCGCCTGCTGTCCGCCGCGGCCAACTACAACCGCGGCTTCTCGTCCGCGGTGGGCGGCGCGGCGAGTGCGGCGGGGGCCACGGCGTTGTTGCGGCCGGAGGGGGCGCGGGCGGCGGCGGCGGCGGCGGCGATGCAGCGCGCGCTGGTGGGCGCGTTCACCGTGGTAGGGCGGTGCAGGTTGTGCCTGTCAAACCCACGTTGAAACCGCTTGAAATTAAGCGCTTGAAACTATAAAGTGATGAACAGGTTTCAATTGTCGCTTTCAAAATCAATTTGCGCCGCCACACGGTGGCCGTGCAGCACAACAGCGACGTGCTGTCGCTGTGCGACGACGCGCTGCTCCGCCGCGCCGTGGTAGGGCTGTGCAGGTTGACCCTATCAAACCCACGTTGAAAGCGTCTGGAACTAAGCGCTTGAAACTGAAACATGTTAAATCGCTTTCAAGTTTTGCTTTCAAATTCAACTTGCGCCGCTACGCCGTGGCGCTCAACGCCCGCGCCGCGGAGACGGTATGGCCTGCCAGATATTGCTCGCCACGTCATAGGATACCATTAGCCTGCAAAAACGAGGGTTAAAAAATGCGTTTGACGACGTGGCGGGAAATATGTGACAGGCCCTAGGAGACGGGCGCGGCCGCGGCGCCCACCGCCGGCACGGTGGGGCGGTGCAGGTTCACCCTATCAAACCCACGTTGAAAGCTCCTGGAAGTGTGCGCTTGAAACTAAAATGTGATGAACCGCTGTCAAACTTTGCTTTCAATTGCAACTTGCGCCGCTACAGCACGGGCGCCGCCGCTGCGCACGCCGCCGCGTCGCACCCCCCCGCCGCTGCCGCCGCCGCCGCACACGACCCCATGGCCGCCGCGCTTGCGCTCGTCTGGGCGGCGCCGTCGACCAAGCACGCGCGGCAGCTCCGCGTGACGCAGCAGGCAGCCACGCTGGGCGACGCCGTGGCGGGGCTGCGCGACGAGCTGGCGGGCGACGCCGCCGCCATGCTGGTGTCCGTGGCCAAGGCGTTCGAGCGCCAGCGCGACACCGCGCAGCAGGTGAGACAGAAACCCTAAACCCTAAACCCTTCTTCAAAGTGTCAAGCTTGGTCTAATGTGGCATTCATGTTTCGTTTGTGATTAGAGCTCTAGTCGATTTCGATTCCTTTCGTTTCATTTCGTTTCCGTTCTACACTCTCGTAAGCTTTGTCATCGTGTATCCAATTACTTGGACCTACAGTCCCGTATGCTTTTAACCTAAACTGTGCTAACACCCTGTGAACGTGAGGCTGCACCCGCAGGCGTACGCGGTGCGCGCGGAGCTGGCGCGGCGCTCCGCGGCGTCGCACCGCAACCTGGAGCTACCCTCGGGCGCCGCGCTGGTGTGTGACCTGGCCGGCGACTTCACCGCCGTGCTCATGGTAGGGCAGTGCAGGTTGACCCTATGAAACCCATGTTGATAGCGCCAGGATCTGAGCACTTGAGACTAAAGTGTGATATACTGCTTTCAACTTCTGCTTTCACGTTCAACTTGCGCCGCTACATCATGGACGAGTTCCGCGAGGCGGCTGCGCGCTGCGACCTAGTGAGGCGTTGCAGGCTGAACCGATGAAACCCAAGTTGAAAGCGCCTGGAACTAAGCGCTTGAGACTAAAATACGATATTCTGCTTTCAGGTTTTGCTTCAATTTCGACTTACGCCGCTACATCCTGGCCCGCTGCGCCCGGCGGCTGCGAGCGGCGGTGCTGGGGTCCATCGACGTGAGCGGCGGCGGCGGCGACGGGCGGGGCGGTGTCAACCTCAACCCGGCGCGCCTCGGGCCCTTCGCGCCCGGCCCCGTCGCCGCCGCCGCGATCGAGGCCGGCTTGCTCCCGGGCGAGGTCCGCGACCTGGGTAGGGCGGTGCAGGTTGACCCTATCAAACCCAAGTTGAAACCGCCTGGAACTAAGCGTCCTGAAACTAAAGTGTGATGTACTGCTTTCAACTTTTGCTTTGAAATTCAACTTGCTCCGCTACACCTAGTGGCGTCACCCGCCGTCATGCTGCGGCTGGGCGCCTCGGGTGACGCGGCGCCGTGGATGAAGGGAGGAGGCGGAGTCACGGGGGCGGGGGAGGCCACCGGGAGCGCCGATACCAGTGCGAGTGCCGCTGAACTAGTGCGGCGCATGGACTGGTCGACGGCGGCGGTGTGGTGCCTGCCGGGGGTGTGCGACGTGCTGCGGACCCCGGCGCCGTACCTGGCGTTGGAGGAGGCGTACCGGCTGGCGGCGGGCGTGCTGGGCAGGGGCTTACACTCGTTCCCATTTCAGCTCAACTTGAGCTCTTTTGTCCACCGTATAATCCAGCTTAACTCATGAATGCGTCCTGGAGTTGCTCAAGTTGAGCTCTAACGTGAACGAGTGTAAGCCCCTGGTGCTGGGCCTGGTGGAGCTGCGCAGCGCCGCGCTTAGTCTACTGCCGGGGCCCGGCGGCGGTGGCGGGAGTGGTCTGTTGAGGGACCTGGAGCGAGTGGCCGCGGATTTGGACCCGAGGCGCAACGCACCCGCGGGCAGGGCCTGCCAGATGTTGCCCGCCGCGCGTGGTGTTGACTCAGCTATCGAGGACGTCCCTACAATCCGCTCATCGTTTATTGAATTCAATGGCATCTTATGACGTGGCGAGCAACATCGGGCAGGCCCTAGAAGCGGGGGTGTGGGCCGGGGCCGGGGAGGGGGATGGGGCGCCGGCGGCGAAGGCCCGCGCGCTCAAGGTAGGGCGGTGCAGGTTGAGCCGATGAAACCCATATTGAAGCCGCCTGGAACAAAGCGCTTAAAACTAAAATATGATAAGCTGCTTTCAATTTTGCTTCAAGTTGCTTTCAATTTCAAGCTGCGCCACTACACCAAGGTATGGGAGGCGGCGGACCTGGTGGAGGAGCGCGGGGAGTACGAGCGGGTGCGTCTGGCCACGGTACGGCTGCGCAGGTTGACCCCATGAAACCCACGTTGAAAGCGCCTGGATCTAAGCGCTCGAAACCAAAATATGATGAACTGCTTTCAAAATTTGCTTTAAAATTTCAACTTTTGCTGCTACACCACGGCGCTGAGAAGAGCACGGCGCGGGTTTGAGGGCGCGGACGACGCCGCCGCGTTCAGCGCCGCCACCGCCGCGCTCACGTGCGTCGAGTCCGCCGCTCCGGTAAGGCCCAGCATAACATTGCTGGCCGCGTCATGGGATGGGGTTTGTCTTTTCAAAACATATAGTCTAGATCGACGAAGGTGCTGAGATGGAGCCACAGCTAAAGATCAAATTATTACAAGCTCTGCGATGCCGTTTGATTCAAGAAACGAGGCTTAAAAATGCGTGTTGATGACGAGGCGGGCAATATCTACCAGACGCTATGCGGCGGTGACGGAGGTGCCGGCGGCAGCGCTGCGTATAGTGAGGCGGTGCAGGTTGAACCAATGAAACTCGCTTTTAAAGCGCCTAAACTAATCTCTTGAAATTAACATGTGATGAATCGCTTTCAAACTTTGCTTTCAATTTCAACTTGGCCGCTACAGCATGGCGGGGCTGCGGCCGGCGCGGCGCGCCGCCGTGGGAGCCGCCGCGATGGGCCTGGACGCCGGCGCCGCCGGGCGGCTCACAGCGGAGAGCATGTACGATGTGACGCACCCGGCGCTCGCCGCTCGCCACTGCGCCTACTCCGTGGGGGTCGCCTTTGTGGAAGGGCCTGCCAGATATCGCTCGCCGTGTTGTCCAACGCATCTTGAAGGCCACGTCATCCAACGCCTGTGACAAAGGGCGTGAAACCACTTAGACACTTAGAGAGACTTAGTGCTAAGTCGTCCCGCTCGACCAATCAGAACGCTCCATTTGGACGACTTAGTACTACTTGTTGCTAAGTCTTCAAGTGGTTTCACGCACTTTGTCATATTAAGCCCTCGACTATTGGGTTACATGGGAATCCTATGAGGTGGTAAACAATATCTGCCTGGCCGTACTTGGTGGCGGAGGCGATGGAGGACGCGCTGATCGCCCGCACCGCCGCGGCACTCCGCGCCGCCTCGGCCTCCGCGGCGGGCGCGGGGGTCAGCGCCGCGCTCGACGCCGTGGCCGCCGCCGCCGCCGCCACCATCGCCGCGCCGGCCCCGGTCGCCCCCCCATCTCGCCGCCGCTTCACTCCGCCGGTGCTGCTCGCGCGAGTCTCCGCCGCCGTCGAGGTACGGACTACCAGATATTGCTCGCCCCGTCATATCCTGCCATCGGACTCAATCAACGAGGGTCTTAAATGAGTTGGATGACATGGCGAGTAACATTTGCCAGGCTCTATATGGAGGCCGTGGTGGGGCCGGCCACGCCGCCTCACATCATGTTCACGGTCCCCGAGGGGAAGGGCGCCTGGGAGGTGAAGCTGCTGCTGTCGTGCCCGGGCAACGCGGGTGCGGCAGCGGCGGAGCAGCGCAAGGCAGGGGCTTACACTCGTCCACTTTTTGGCTCGACATAAGCTCTTCCTGTGTGATAGGGGGTGCGGTTAGGGATTACTCAGGGGTTATTAGGGGTTGCCAGGGAGTATCAGGGGGTTTTCAGGGTGTGTTTTTGTGTCAGAAACGGCTCAGGTTGAGCTGAGAAGTAGACGAGTGTAAGCCCCTGGCGCAAGGCGGAGGCGCGGGTCATCGCGGTGAAGCGTGCTCTGGACGAGCACCTGCTGCGCGCGGCCACGGAGGCGGCGCGGACGGTGTCGCGGCGGCTGACGGAGGCGGCGGCCGGGGCGGGGGCGGGGCCGCCGCCGCCGCCGCACCCGATGCCGGCGCTGGCCGCGCTGGGGCCGACCGAAGTGGCGGCAACGGCGGAGGCGTTCCTTGGTAGGGCGGTGCAGGTTGACCCTATCAAATCTAAGTTGAAAGCGACTGGTACTGTGCGCTTGAAACTAACACACGCGAATCTGCGTTCGAATTTGCTTTCAAATTCAACTTGCGCCGCTACACCTTGGGCGGCTGTGCACAGCGGCGGGCGGCTTCAGCGGGGGGAGAGGGGGGGAGAACTCGGTGGTTCTTGAAGAGCGGGCGCTGCGTGATTGGACGGTGGAGCTAGTGGGGGGGTTGCTAGGGCGGTGCGAGGCGGCGGTGGGGGCGGAGCGGGAGACCGCAGCGCGCCGAGTAGGTCCTGCCAGATATTAACCCCCACAACATTATCGAACGCGATTTAAATCCTCGTTTGTTGCGTTACATGGCATCCTATGACGAGGCGAGCAATATCTGGCAGGCCCTGGCGAGGGGAGGGCGCGCTGGCGGGGGCGTTGGCCCGCGCGCACCGCGCCGCCGCCGCCAGTAAACGCGAGCTGTCCATCACGCGCGCGGACGTGGCCGTCGCCGTCGCCGCGGGCGTCGCCGACCGCTGCAGGGACCGTCAGATATTGCTCGCCACGTCATAGGATGCCGTTCACCTCATGACACGAGGGGTCCAAAACGCGTGTCGATGACGTGACGTGGCGGGAAATATCTGCCAGGCCCTATACCGCGGCGCCGCTCTAGTCTTCGCGCATGGGCGCGTGGCGCGCGCCCTGGTAAGGCGGTGCAGGTTGACCCCAGCAAACCTACGTTGAAAGCGCCTGGAGCTAAGCGCTTGAAACTAAACATGATGACCCGCTTTCAAGTTCTGGTTTCAAATTTCAGCTTGCGCCGCTACACCCTGGTCCGCGAGCGGAGCGGCGCCGCGTCCGTGGCGGAGCGCGCAATGACGGACGCGCGCGAGGAGGTGGCGGGTGAGCTGCACCGCCGCGACGCCGAGCTCTCCGCCCTGGTAGGGCGGTGCGGGTTGACCCAAACAAACCCGTGTTGAAGGCGCTTGGAAGTAAGCGCTTGAAAGTAAAATATCATAAACTGCTTTCAATTTTGCTATAATTTTGCTTTCAAATTCAACTTGCGCCGCTACACCCTGCGCACCAACATCGTGCTCCACAAGATCGAGCTGCGGCAACAGGCGCTGCAGGAGCTAGCCACGGTAGGCCGGTGCAGGTTGACCCTATGAAATCCAAATTTGAAAGCGCCTGGAACTGAGCGCTTGAAA
>Ga0307489_10002634_pt1 | contig 11996 bp, 17 predicted proteins | sample SB12metaG_FD_202247 | JGI IMG/M metagenome (GOLD analysis project Ga0307489, IMG submission 202247) | Sea-ice brine microbial communities from Beaufort Sea near Barrow, Alaska, United States - SB 1.2 | ecosystem: Environmental > Aquatic > Marine > Coastal | place: USA: Alaska | collected...
TGAGGGGGGTGTGAGGGGGGTGTGAGGGGGGTGTGAGGGGGGTGTGAGGGGGGCGTGAGGGGGGTGTGAGGGGGGTGTGAGGGGGGTGTGAGGGGGGTGTGAGGGGGGTGTGAGGGGGGTGCGAGGGGGGTGTGAGGTGCACCACGGCCGGTACCTGAAGTCACCCAGCCCGGTCAGTATACCCTCCACCGGGTACACCACCAGGCCCACCAGTAGGGGCGCTACATTCTTCCACAGGTTCATGGTTTAGGGTTTTAGGTTTCAGGTTTAGGTTAAAGTTTGAACCCTACCTGGTTCGTCCACCTTTCGGCTTAACATGAGCACTTCTGTGGGAGACCCTGGGTGGTTTCAGTGACAAAAAGCGGCTCGGGTTGAGGTGAGAAGGGGAGGAGTGTGCGGCCAACCCAAGTGGATTTCGGGATCCGAGCAACATTTTGGGTGGATTCGCAGCGGCACGGGCGGCAAGTCGAATCGACGAGTGGGTCTAAATCGAATAGGCAAATGACCCTCCAATATGACTCCTACACCATGAATACCGTAAACCCAACATGGAGCACGTCAAATGAGCAAAATGACCCAAAAAGCCGACTCGACTCGTCCGAAATCGCCCAAAATCGGCAGGGGGGTTGCTCGGATCCCGGAGTCCACTTGGGTCGGTCTAAGCCCCTGCCGACGAGGCACTTGGCGAAGACGAGCGGCGCCAGCGAGGTGGTCACCGCGATGATGGCCGGATCCGCCCGGCTGTAGGGGCTCAACTTGGAAATGTAATCGATGTTGAAGGCTGTTCATCATAGTTTAACTTCTAGCGCTAAACCCAAGCGCGGTCACCGTGGAGGCCAAGCTGCGTTGCCCTGCCGTGAAGATGGGCTGCGTGATGAGCCACGATATGGGTATGTAGGGTTCAGAGTTTCGGGTTTAGGGTTTAGTGCTTAGGGTTTAGGCCTGCCGTGAAGATGGGCTGCGTGATGAGCCACGCGATGGGTATGCCCAGCACCACGGCCATGACCAGCGCCGTGCTGTAGGGGCGCTACTTCATGTTGAATGCAGAGTTTGAAAGCGGTTCATCACAATGGTGCTTCAAGCGCTGAACCGAGCGCGGGCAACACGGTGTCAACCTGGGGTCAAGCTGGGGTGCAGCTGGGGTCAATCCTGGGTCAAGCCGGGGTGAAGGTACAGCACCCTGCCATGGCAATGATGACGACGGCCAGCTGCTTGCCGCGCTCCGGCGACGCCGACAGCTCCTTGGGCATCAGGCTGTTCGCCGCTGTGAAGCACGGCTCTACTAAGAACCCCGCAAACCAGTACCCCTCGTACGCAATTTTGTGCGCCGTGTACTAAGGCCTGAAATAATTGCCCGCCACGTCATCTTCAGACGCATTCTTCACTCGTTTCTTGAGCTGAATGGCATATTATGAGGTGGCGGGCAATATCAGGTGTAGCAAAGTGGTCACCTAACCGAACAGAGGGGTCATAATATGGAAATCTGATCAAGCAGAGGTGTAGCGATATGGCCGTACCGCGCAGGGGGCGACGCCCATGGTGGCGGCGGTGACGGACATGATGGCGTACGTCACCTGCCGCATCAGGCTCCCGCCGAACTGGTACCCGCGTGTGCGGTCCAAAGCGTCATGCGGAGCCACGTCATGCATCGCAGATTTAGGGTCTAGGGTTTAGGGTTTGGGGTTTAGGGTTCAGGGTTTAGGGTTCAGGGTATAGAGGTAGGGTTGAACTGGTACCCGCGTGTAAGGCCGCCGGACCACGTCATGCGGGCACGTGTCAGACCTTCGGGGGCAATAGGCCGACTTCGGTATATCGCCTGGGTGAAATGCCCATACAGAGTTGCGGGCAAAGCGCCAGCGCTCCAAACGGGAAAGCGGGCGTCAGGTTGAATGCTCATATAGAGTTGCGGGCAAAGCGTCAGCGCTCGGCGCGGGAAGCGATATACCGAAGTCGGCCTAATACGTGGTGGTCGCCACGTCATCCACCGCATGTTCGACCCTCGCTAAATGAGTCGAATGGCATCCTACTATGGCGTGCCGGTGGGACTGGTCTTAGGGTTTAGGGTTTAGGGTTTAGGATTTAGGATTTAAGTGGGAGTGGAGCCCCTACCCGTTGGTGACGAGCAGGTTTTTGAGCGGCCCCCAGCCCGGCCAGCGCATATCCGCCAGACCGTCACGCAGCAGCCGCCGCATGAAGAACGACCCCGTCAGTACGGCCCGGCCCCTCATCCACCTCAGACTGTTTGCTCACGTGTACGATTGTAAAGCTAGCGAGTGTATACCTGCTACACTACGAGCAGACAGGCTTCTCATCCACCTCAGAGCTGACTGTCTGCTCTTGCGTTCCGGTGTACTCCCCGTCACTCAGGCTCGCTGAGTGAGAGTGTGCCCGGGACACTGAAAGCGGACAGTGAGGGTGATAGCGGACCTGGCCTGTGAGGGTGTACCCCAGCGCGGACGCCGCCGCCACGCGGGCGATGAATGTGTTGATGGACACCAGTGACGACCCGCCGCCAGGGCCGTCACGCGTGTTCCGGCGAGTGTGAATGGTAACCCACGAGGCGGACGAGGTAGACACGGAGGTGGCGAGTGTGTACGGGTACACAACGGCGTAGGGCCCTACCCGCCCGTGGCGCCCATGGCGATGAGGAGCGCGAAGGTGACGGCCGCGCCCTTGCAGTACATGAGCAGCGGCGTGAAGCTGTCCTCCTTGAACCCGATGTAACACCCCTCCGCGAAGTTGGTGATCAGGTAGAACGGTATGCCCACCGCGCGGAACGTCACGTACGCGCGGGCGCTGGCGCACAGCACGGGGTCCACCCCCGCACCAGGGCCATTCACAACAACATCTCGACCGACATCGGAGCACGACTTACCTGCAGGGTGAATGCTCATACAGACACACGGACTGTAAGGAGGAGGAGGAGGAGAAGGAGGAGGAAGAGGAGAAGGAGGAGGAAGAGGGGGAGGAGGAGGAGGAGGAGGGGGAGGAGGAGGAGGAGGAGGGGGAGGAGGAGAAGGAGGAGGGGATTCAACGTCGGGTGAGTGTTTACTCTGAAGACCCCCCCTGCCCCGCCGCCATGAGCATGGGGTGCACGGCTCCCATGAGGACCAGCATGAGCGCGCCGCCGCCGAACGCCGAGAAGTACACCGCGGCATTCATGAACCACTCCACAGGGGCGCACACTCCTCCACTTCTCGCCTCAACGTAAGCGCTTCTGGTGGGAATACGCCCGGTGGTTCCAGTGACAAAAACGGCTCAGGTTGGGGCGAGAAGTGGAGGAGTGGAAGCCCCTGGTGTCCAGCCCTACCGTTTGATGCGCTCCGAGTCCTAGGGACCAATGGATAGCGTTCGCCACATCATATGATGCCGTTTAAGTCAAGGAATGAGGGTTCAAAATGCGTTTGATGACGTGGCAAGCAGTGTTCACTCCTCCCTGCCGGGTCGGTCTCGTTGGCGGTGGTCATGCAGGAGGTGATGGCGGCTGCGGCGCACATCTCCGAGCACACCTGCAGCATGGAGCGTGTCAGTGTGAGTTGGGTGGGGGGGAGGAGGAGGAGGGGGGCGTGTGGGGGGAGGTTGGTGGTCAGGGGTTGTGGGGGGGGGGACGACATCATACCTGCAGTATGTGCAGTGTGTGAGTGTGTGAGTGTGTGTGGGGGGGGGAGAGGGGGGGACGACAGCACACCTGAAGGATGGAGTGTGTGGGTGTGTGTGTGTGGACGTGGGGGGGGGGGAGGACAGCACACCTGCAGGATCGAGCGTGTGTGTGTGTGTGTGAGTGTGTGTGTGGAGGGTGCGGGGGGGATGACAGCACACCTGCAGGATCGAGTTGGACGGGCCCAGCGCCGCCAGCGCCACACTCGACGTTCGCCCCTCTCACCAGGGCCATTCATGAGCACAAGCACTCGACCGAGATTGGAGCACGACGTACCTTCAGGGTGAATGCTCATACTTGCAGACGACACGCGGAGGAGAAGGAGGAGGAGGGGGAGATTCAAAGTCGGTCGAGTGCTTGTTTTGAAGAACCCTCCTGCCACTAGGTATGTTTCCGCGAAATTGATGAGGGGCTCGACGATGCACGACAGCATCTCGGGGACGCCCACACTGTAGCGGCGCAAGTTGAATTTGAAAGCAACACTTGAAAGCAGTGTATCATATTTTAGTTTCAAGCGCTGAAACCAAAGGCGCTTTCAACTTGGGTTTTGATACTACCAGCCTGCACCGCCCTACCACGCGCAGGATGCGGTCGACGAGCTGGCGGGCGGACACGCGGCCGGCGCCGTCCGCCACCAGCCCGTACTCGTCGGCATCGGCGGCGGCGGCGGCCGCGGCGGCGGCGGCGCCGTCGGCGGCGGCGTCGGCGGCCACCACGCCGCCAAACGCGTCCCCCAGCGGCGTGCTGTTCAAAGCGTCGCCGAGTTGCAGGGTTGCAAGTTGCCATGGAAGCAAAGCTTGAAAGCGGTTCATCAGAGTTTGTCTTAAAGCTCTGACAGCAAGTGCGGTGAGGCTGGGGTGAACCTGCACCGCCCTACCCAGGGTGGCGCCCAGCGAGGCCACGAGCTCCACCCCGCTCGCCCCTCCCCCCGTGAAGGCTGCCAAATCCTCCTCGGTGTACATGACGTAGGGCGAGCTCAGAGCCGCTCCCCCGCTCACATCCCCACCCTCCTCTCCCCGACTCTCATCCCCACCCTCCTCTCCCCCAGACACATCCTCATCCTCCTCTGCCCCACTCACATTCTCACCCTCCTCTGCCCCACTCACATCCCCACCCTCGTCTCCCCCACCCACATCCCCACCCTCCTCCGCCCCTTCCACCACAACCTCACCCGCTCCCCCGTTCACCACCACGTCTGTGTGTGTCCTCGCGCGCCCATCCTCGGTGCTGAGCCCCGCGGAAAACACAGCGCCAGCGCCGTGCCCCCCCGGGGTTGTGCGCGAGGCGCGCCGCCGCCGCCGCGGTGCGACGAGCGCGACCGGCGCCGCGCTCACTCTCCTTCTCAAGCGCCAGGGCTGCGGCGGTGCCGAGACGGAAGCAATCGCGAGGGACACGGCGACCCTCGAGGCTGCCGCTCCGACACGCCCGCCCCCCGCGCCCCCCGCGCCGCCGCCCGCGCCGCGCGCCGCGGAGCAGGCGGCGACCGGCTTCGGACGCGCGCTGTCTCGCCGGTCCCACCGCCGTGCCCTCACCGCATCCCGCGGCGGCGGTGCCGAAGCAACGGACAGCGCGACAGTTCTCCTCCAGGGAGCGGACGCTGCTCCTCCGCCGCGCGCGCCCCGCATGCCGCCGCCCAGGCCGCGCGCCGCCGGGAAGTCGCTGACCGACATCGTACGTTCCCCGGTCGTCTCCTTGAGCGTCAACGCATTATACCGCGCGTCGATGTTGCGGCAACGCGATGTGCTCGATGTTGACAACGAGGTTTTTTGGTCCACCTGTCAGGACGTGTCCAAATGGCAAAAACGGTTTCTTTGCGTCATCCATTTTTATACCCCTTCTCACCCTGACATGCAAACTGTCGTACGCCTCAACTTGCATTTTGAACCCCCGTTTATTGAATTAGATGGCATCCTATGACGTGGTGAGCAACATTTGCCAGGTCCTGCACCGTGTGACTGTCAGACTGTGTGATAATATCGGGCGACGGCGGCGACGCGCGACTCCTGCGACGGGCAAACGTCATCTGAGCACTACAATGTGATGTAATACAAAATGTGGGAGGCGCCTCCGGCTATGCGCGACGTGCGCATCTCTCGGTGCCACTGGATATAAAGGCGGAGCCAAACCACTCAGTCGGCTCGCTCGTCAACACCCTGCCGACCCGGCTTAGGCCCCGCCCCCGGGCCCAGCCCAAGCGCTTCTCCTCCCAGCTAAGGTAGCCCCTGTATTATTGATTGTTTTATTCTATTGATTGCTTGCTGATAGTATCATTGTGTGCCTGTAGACATTCGCCCCCCCCTCCTCTTCCTCCTCCTCCTCCACATCCTCTTCTGTCTTCTCAATCTAAGGCGCGATATGGCCTGACTTTTTGTCGCTCATGTCACACTCGTGGTTTTACATTCGTCCGTCTTACACTCGTGGTTTACCTGTAGAAATCCCCGCCCTCGGCCTCCTCCTCCTCCTCCGTCCCCCCCTTCTCACATTCTTCCTCCTCTCCCCCCCCTCTGTTCCTCTTCCTCCTCCTGCGTCCTTAACCTAAGAGCCAGTATCGTCTGGCTGTGTCCTCGCAGTGCACCTCCTCTACTCGGTGGGTCTCCCGGAGTAGAACGCGGTGAGGAACGGGCTCTGCGGCCTCGCGCCAGGGTCCTTGACAATAAGCACTTGACCGATATCGGAGCATGACTTACGTTTAGGTCGAATGATCATATGCTTATACAGACGCACAGAGTATACGGAGAAGGAGGAGGAGATTCAACATGGGTCGAGTGGTTGTTCCCAATAACCCCGCGCTCACACAGACGCGCAGAGTATACAGAGCAGGAGGAGGACATTCAACGTGGAGCGGGTGGTTGGTCTCAACACCCCTCTTCCCCCGCCTGGTGGTGGCGCGGTTGATGGTGTTGGACTGCGGCGATATGAAGCGCGTGATCAGGTGGTGTCATGGCGCAGGGCCTGCCCAAATTAACGATTTTCTGGTCAGGGGGGGTCTAATTTTCTCGTAGCTTAGGGTAGCACAAGGTGAGGGTTTAGTTTCTGAGGCGTGGATATCACACTGAAAACGAGCAGAGAAGGGGTTAGCATACTCTAGTGAACCAGTACACTACGATCAGTGCTCAGTGGAGTACTTTACTGCCGACAAGTGTACTGGCCACTGAGCCACTGGTTTCCATAGAAGCTTATCTAAAGCATCTTCGAGGTATGACGAAGTGCGTGAAACCACTTAGACACTTAGCAACAAGTAGTACTAAGTCGTCCAAATGGAGCGTTCTTATTGGTCGAGCGGGACAACTTAGCACTAAGTCTCTCTAAGTGTTTAAGTGATTTCACGCACTTTGTCATACCAAGCGGAAACAGCTGGAGTGGTCTCAGGGTAATCTATGAGCAAACAGTCGGGGCGCCGCGTGGGGCGTGGGTCCCTGGTACACTATGAGCAGACAGTCAGGGCGCCGCGTGGGTCGTGGGTCCCTGGTACACTATGAGCAGACAGTCAGGGCGCCGCGTGGGTCCCTGCCTCTGGTAGTGGTGCGCCAAGACCGTCACCATCTCCTGTGTTGCCTTCATTTACAGACCACATATGAATCTGAAAGCACAGTTTGAAAGCGGCTCGTCATATCTTAGTCGCAAGCGCTGAGAACAGGCGCTTTCAACACGGGTTTTAAACACGTACAACTTTCGGTGCCCTACGTTGAAGAGCATCATGTCAATGACCCGCGATGCGGGCCGGGCAGATAGTGCTCGCCGCGTCGTGGGACGCCATTAAACTCAACAAGTGAGGGTTCAAAGTGCGTGAGACGACAGGGTGGCAGACAGCGCTCGCCGCGTGATGGGATGGCATTGGCCTCAATCACTGAGGGTTCAAAGTTCGTGAGACGACAGGGCCTGGCAGATAATGCTCGCCACGTCATAGGATGCCACTTACTTCAACAATCTAGTTGCCACTCAATAAATGAGGGGGTCAAAATGCGTGTCGGGGGTCGACAACGTGGCGGGGCACACACGTGGCAGGCCGCACCCGCGAGTCGTCCGTGTTGCCTTTCACCCGCCATTCGTTGGCCAGCTGGCTGCGGAACTTGGCCATCGTCGTCACCTCCTCCGTTCACCACGGCCACACCTCAGAATACTTTTCAGTTCATAACTTCAATCTTTGAACCCAGTGGTCCCTGATACCATACCACAGGAGTATCTCACTTAGCTCTACGTCAATGATGAAGATGCTCATGTTGTAGCGGTGCAAGTGGAATTTGGAAGCAAAACTGGAAAACAATTCATCACACGTTAGTTTCAAGAGCTGAAACCAAGCACTTTCGACTCGGCTTTCAACACGTTGCAACTTGAACCACCACATCGAGTGCCAGCCGGGGAATAATGCTCCGGGAAGCCCCGCCAGGTTGTACACCCGCATCACCCACGGGATCTCCTTGCACACCTGGGGGGGGCGCGGCGGGCAGGCGGAGGAACAGTGCCAGGTCAGCAACCGAGTGAAATAAGGTGGGAAATAAGATGATGGAAGCACGGGGCACGGGGGCAGTAGCTCAGGTCTGGCGGGTGGGGAGGGTGTGTCGACGCGCGCGGATTCTCCCAGCTGCCACATCACGCGCGATCCGGTGCGAAACCGCGCAAAGGTGGGTCGGTTTCCTCGCACCCACCCGGCCGTTTTGTTCCGTTCCGGCACCGGCGTCCCGACTATGCACACGCGGCCGGTGCCACGCTGGCAGTGCTGAGCTGTCAAATATCTGGGTGCCAAGCGTATTTCCGCTGGGAAGCGCCGCTGCGACCGCGGTCTCTCCAGGCGAAGAGACACGCTCGGTGCGTGCACGTTCGCCGGACGGGGAAGGCGGCAGCTGCGGTGCGAGCGACGGGGCTACACCTCGACCTACCCCCCCGGCCCCGCCCCCCGACGATGCTGCTCACAGAAAAGAGAGGTTGGGGATGAGATATTCGGGATGGATGCGGATGAGGGGCGAGGTGGGAGGGGCCGCACGCCCCGCGCGCACCTCGCGAAAGAACTGCCGGGCGCGTGCGCGCGCCTCGCCCAGGGAGTTCGAGAACACCGGCGCCCCCGCGGGCACGCTCAGCGGCGCACTGAACGCCAGCCGCACCAGCGAAGACTTCATCTTGCCGAGGCTACGGCTGGAGTTGTGGCTTGCCTTGCGGCTTTTTCCTCGGCCGCGTCTTCCCGGACGGACGCGTGTGCTGCTCCGGGGAGGGGGGACGCGACGCGTGCGAAGCGGGTTCGGTAGGGGAGCGCCGTGCGACGCTATTCAGCGCGGTTTGGTGTGACCCTCGCTCCTGTGGGTGGCAAGGTGAAGAAAGAGGGAGGGGGGAGGAATCGGATTTCTTTTGGCCTCGAATAAAACAAGGGGTGCAAAAATAAGTAAATACCCCCCCCCCTCGGTTCTCGGCAGGTCGTGTCTGCCTCGCTCCTGCACCAAACCTCACGGCGCGCCCCCACAGCGATCAGGAGCACTCGGGGAGCATGAGCCAGGGGTGGGCGCAGCCGCCGCACCAGCAGCAGGTACACCCCGCTCATCACCCCCCCTCCCCCTCTCTCCCTTTGGCCCGTCCGTTCCCCTCGGCAGAATAGAATCGGAATCTCAACCACCACACCCAACGGTTTGAAGTTTATACGCAGCACGCGGCTGGCGCGCCGCGAGAGGGGGCTATGGCACCGCGAGTAGGGGGGCAAGCCACCGCGAGGAGAGGCCAAATCACCCTGCTTGAGGATGTACGGCACACCTCGAGAGCGCGCTAATGCACCGCGAAGGGGGCGGGATGAGGGCGACAGAGTGTAGGGTCAGGAGAGCGACGGAGTCACAGTTATTTTCACCAAAGCTCGAGATCGCGACGGGTGGGCGGGCGGGCTCCTCCGCCTGTCAACGGCGCGCTGACGTACCGGTGCTCGCCACATCACCCCCTGCACATGTAGTGAAGTGTTGCTCCACCCGTCATCCACCGTATGGTGTACCTGTGCTCGCCGCGTCAGCGTCACCCCACCCAATGCGAGTGAACCGGGAACCGGTGCCCGCCGCGCCCTCCACCTCATAGTGAACCGGTGCTCGCCTCGACGCCCACCGCATAGTGTACCGTACTACCGAACCGCAGCCCCCGTGCACTCGACCCTCGTCCTCCCGCCCTGGACTTACACGGCGTTCGTCCCCCGCTTCCGCTCGTATCACAGGGGGGGCAGGGGGGATGGGGGGGGGTTCCTCCGCCGGCCAACGTCCAGGGGGGGATGGGGGGGATGGGGGTGATGGGGGTGCCGCACCAGCAGCAGCATAGTGTACCGGTACAACACCAACAACAGCAGCAGCAGCAGTACCAGCAGCCGCAGCATCAGCAACAGCAGCAACCACCGCAGTTTCAGCCGCAGCAACCGCCGCAGGGGGCCCCCGGCGGCGCGGGATGGGGCGGCGCGCCCCCGCCGGGCGGAGGCGCCTTTGAACCCTTTGCTCCAAATGCGCAGCCCATTCCCTCGTACCACCAAAGTACTATTCCTCAGCACGCGGGGGACATGCACTACCGCGGCGGGGGCGGGGGCGGGGGGGGGGCGGGGCCTTCCGGCGCGGGGATGGGGGGCATGGGTGGCGGGGGGGGCGGGGGGTTCGGAGGGGGCATGGGGGGCATGGGCGAGGTAGGGCCTGACATATATTGCTTCCCACGTCATACGATGCCATTCAACTCAACGAACGAGGGAGCAAAATCCGTGTCGATGAGGTGGCGGGAAGGTGCTTGGCAGATATCGCTCAAAAAATCCACGTCATAGGATGCCATCCAATTCAACAGACAAGGCCACAAGAGGGGAGTCGAGGCGAGGGTGACGCGGCGCCCCCCACCGTGTGTGGGCGACCCTGGCGGGCGGGGATGCTGCACGCGCTGCCGCTGTCGCCCAAGAGCCTGGCGCGCGTCGGGCAGGGGGTGTAACCATACCAACCACTCCACCGGCTCTGCGCCTCCTCCTCCTCGTCCTCCTCCTCCGCGCGACTGCGACTGTGTGAACGGGGGGTCATTGAGAACAGGCACTCGACGAACCGAGCCCGCGCGTCTGTATGAGCATTGACACTCAAGATAGGTCAAGCTCGATATCGATGGAGTGCTGGTTCTCATTGACCCTGCTGGCGGGCTGGGCGCGTACGGCGACAAGTTTCTGGGTGCCGGGCAGGCCTTCGTGACCAACAACTACGCCAAGTACTTCAGCAGCACCGCGGCGCGCTACTACTTCGACGTCACGGCAGGGGGGGTTCTACGCAGTTTTCCAGGGTACCTCATATGGCGTTCAACGCTCCTCGAATCGGAAGACTCGAGTAAATAGACGGTCACATTTGCCATACATTGGTACAATATGGCGATTCGACGGTCTATTACTCAAGAATTGGCGACCGCCATATGATGTACCCTGGAAAACTGCGAAGTTATTGAGAACAAGCACTCGACCGACGTTGAACCTCCTCCTCCTCCTCGGCGCGTCTATGTGAGCATTCACCTGAAGGCGAATCGTGCTCTAATATCGTATGAGTGTTGGTTCTGAAGGACCCTGGAGGTCGGAGGCGTACGTGTTCAACAAGCTGCGGCTCATCGCCTGCCCCTTCCTGCATAAGGTAGGGCGGTGCAGGTTGACCCTATCAAACCCACGTTGAAAGCGCCTGGAACTCATTGCTTGAAACTCTAATATGATGGAACTGCTTTCAACTTTTGCTTTCAAATCCAACTTGCGCCGCTGCAACAAGGGCAGCTGGGCGCGCATCCCGGAGCAGGTGGCCGGGGTATGGCCTCACAGATATTGCTTGCCACGTCATCGACACGCATCTTGAACCCCTGTTTGAAGGTTTAGATCTAGAGTTTATTGTTGAGGGTTTAGGGATTAGGGCTGGGGGCTTAAGGTTCAGGGATTAGGATAGGGCCTGCCAGATATTGCTGGCCACGTCATAGGATTCCATTCAGCTCAACACACATGGGCTCCATATGCATTTTACGTTTTATGACGTGGGTGGCGATATGTGGCACGGCCCTGGAGGGGGGGGCTGACGTTCAAGCCGCCGCGCGGTGACATCAACGCGCCGGACCTGTACATCCCGCTCATGGCCTTCTGGACCTACGTGCTGGCGGCCTCCACCCTGCAGGTGCGCCGCGGCACCTTCTCGCCTGAGGCAGGGGGGTTATTGAGAACGTGCACTCCACCCGCGTTGATTCGCATCCTCCTACTCCTCCTCCTCCTCCTCCTCCTTCTGCTCCTCTTCCTCCTCCTCCTCCTCCTCCTCCTTCTCCTCCTCCTCTTACTCCTCCTCCTCCTCCTCCTCCTCCTCCTCCTCCTCCTCCTCCTCCTCCTCCCCCTCCTCCTCCT
>Ga0307489_10002635_pt1 | contig 11996 bp, 13 predicted proteins | sample SB12metaG_FD_202247 | JGI IMG/M metagenome (GOLD analysis project Ga0307489, IMG submission 202247) | Sea-ice brine microbial communities from Beaufort Sea near Barrow, Alaska, United States - SB 1.2 | ecosystem: Environmental > Aquatic > Marine > Coastal | place: USA: Alaska | collected...
GGAGAAAATCAAAATCAAAATCAAAATCAAAATCAAAATCAGAATGATGATACTTTGAATCAATTTTAAAACACTGATTCTTTATTAAAAATATCACTTAATTACTATTTATTCTATTTTTTAAAGTCGAAATCAAAAAATGACACGTAAACCTATCAACAAAGTTTTGAGCATTATAGCGGCAACGTTTTTTATATCTGCTTGCGGTGGCGACGGTAAAGGCGTTATGACGAGTCCTGCACCACCACCAACGGCAAATATTGTACCCGGGGCTAATGCGGGAGCAGACCAATCGGTTAATTCACCAACTACGATAACTTTATCGGGCAGTGGCACAGATAGTGACGGCAATATTACCAGTTATGCTTGGACTCAAATCGCTGGCGTAGCAGTAACATTAGAAAATGCTTAAAGTGCCTCGACAAGTTTTGATGCGCCAACTACAGCCTCTGAGCTTGATTCGTTAATAACTTGGGAGTGTGTTTCAAGCAAAGTGAACGATACACTTGAAGTAGATGGGCTTTCGCCAAATATACGGACGCTCGGTGTTGGTTGGGCTTTGGCAAGAATGGTTCAATCAGCTCTTAATATCGAAATTCCGGGTCTCACGGATAACTCTCAGCAGGATATTCTTAACCAAAATTTTTTCAGACAATGTTCATTTAACTGCTATCGGTCAATTATACGTGGGCGCCTTTTCTTATTCAGAAATATTTGGGCAGCCGCCATCAGGTTTTACCGTTCCCGGAAATGTCTCTCAGGAAACTGGTGAAGCACTACTTGAAATGGCATGGAGTTTAACGCAGGAATATAGGGCAAGGGGAAACAGTCATAGTCACGATATGGCAGCTTGCCGAGACCACATAAGCAACAATATATGTGAGCCTTTTTGGACTTACTTTTTCGGTCGGGATAAAATGGTAAGTAGGTGTCGGTCTTTCTTTGGCAATGAGAATGCTGACAATCCATTTACAAATGATATGTCCAACTCAAAGGTCTAACCAACTCCACAATAAGCTGAATAGATTGCAATGCGCTAGTGACTAATATGCGCTCACTAAGTTATGAATAAACAGTCCTATATCTTGCTAATGGCTATCTTATTATCGCTTGCAAGGTTCGCCCAAACGAGCATAAACTTCTATTTTTGTAGGAGGATTGTGCAGCGTGTTGTTAGCTTTCTGTTTTACATATCATCACAAGTTTCAGGCATCCTATCAATCTGATAACTAGGATGCCTCTATTCCCTTAAATGACATTCAAAATAGATTAAACGTTGTGTGCTTATTTACCTTTTTAGATCCTCCTTTAATAAGTAGGTATGTAATTTATTTGCAAAGAGTGAGAGCTTATCTATTTGCTTTTTCATCATAAAACTATTTTATGTCTACTAACATGATGGGTCTTATATGGCGAACCTATCTTCACGTAAATGGCCCCCTTTAAATTTATATTCATCTGATTTTGAAACTTTATTTTTCATATTAAGGGCTGTTTATACTAATTCAGTCCTAATAAACCTCACAAGCGTATCTTAACTGCAACATTTCAAATATATTTTCTAATCAGATTCTACAGTTTAAGATGCATTAGTCTGCGCATAGCCTTTATTTACTGGCCTGGGAGTCAAGTTTCCTTCTACAAACTAAATTAAGATATACGCAACTTTTGCGACAACGACTTATCCGCTAAATAAGTCGTTATATTATTTTTGAATTTAAAATCGCTTTTTTAGCTTTTTTAGTTATTATAGGCTATTTATTGTTGCTTAAAATATACTCAAATGAACAGTATTAATTCTTATCCTTAGATATGGATAGCTAGATTGATGCATAGGATGCTTGCTGTCAAGGTAGCCTAGTGAACCCAAAATATGCGTAGCTTGTGTACATGAAAATATACCTTTGGGAGGCACTGACAAAAGTGTTGCACTTCGGTGACACTATAAATACATAGGTTAAACCCGTATCTTGGCGGTGCCGATTTTCCTTAAAAGTGAGCAGATTAATATGATGACTCGAATTAAAAATACTGACTATTTCACAAGACTATTACTGACGAAAACGATGCTATATTCATGCGTTATGTCGCTGACATCAAAGATGGCACTTAAATATTTTAAACCAGCGATATTGGCGCTCACTTCGGTTTTTCTTATTTCTGCTTGTGGTGGCGGCAGTGATGTCGGTGTTGAGACAACTCCAGCTCCAACACCTGCTCCTGCTCCAGCACCATCTCCAACACCGTCTCCAACACCAACGCCAACTCCGGCTGCCAATATTGCCCCAACAGTTGATGCTGGGGCAGACCAATCGATTAATGCACAAACGGCGGTTGTTTTATCGGGTATTGGCACCGACATTGATGGCACTGTAACAAGCTACGCTTGGAGTCAAATAGCGGGAGCGTCAGTCACATTAGTAAACGCTGACAGTGCCACAACAAGTTTTGATGCGCCAAGCTCCACGACAGAACTGATATTGACCTTTCAACTGGTGGTTAGCGATGATGACGGTGCAACAGCAACCGATACTATCGATATCAATGTCAACGCTGCGGCGAACGAAGGCCCTAGGGCCAATGCCGGAACAGACCAAACTGTTGATGCACAAACTGCGGTGACTTTATCGGGTAGTGGCACAGACAGTGATGGCAGCGTTGTTAGCTATCGTTGGATGCAAACAAGCGGAGAGGCCGTTTCTTTAGCAAATGCTGACAGTGCCACAACAAGTTTTGATGCGCCAAGCTCGAGTACTGAACTGGTATTTACATTTCAATTGACTATCACGGATGATGGCGGAGCTTCAGCAACCGATACTGTTGATATAACGGTTGAGCCTTTATCTGCCGCCCCCCTCACGGTGACTGCTAATAATGATAACAATGACCTCGTCGTTTCCTGGAACGATGTTAGTGCCGATTTATATCGTGTGCTCTTTTGGGATAACGAAGGAAATGTATATGGTCCAACGACAACGTCCTTATCGTTATCGATTGCAGCAACTATACGAGAGCTAGGCGGCACTCTAGTTGTTGAAGCTTATGATGTGCTTGGTAATAGTGTGTTTAGTGCCCGTATTAATGTGGAGAGTTTGTAATGCGATTTTTTAATTATACCCGCGGTCCATTGTTGACCTTGAAGCTAGTGTCAATTTTACTTTTTTCCTTATCTAGCGTCCATAATGCTTATGGTCAGTATCCGGAAAATACCGATTTAGTAACACAAGGATAATTTTTATGGAAAGAGGGGACCCAGTTTGGTCGAACAGCGAATTTAACAAATATTGGCCCATACCTTGTTAATATGCCTGAAAGCCCGGGTTCTCCTTCTGTTGGGTTAGGCGATACTTATGCCCATCATGATACTATTTGGGATCTGTATGACTTAAGTAATCCGATAATGGTTCATAATTTTAATCAAGCAGCAGGCCCTATACTTTTCCATGCAACGGTAATTCGTTTTGGTGCTGACGGCCCAAGCGCTGTTTAGCAGCTCAGATTTAGGTGTTGCCGGTTGTCATTCTGGGCCGGCATTTAGAAATGACCAATATCATGATATGGGGACGATTACTATGAATTCGGGGAACCGTCTAAATGGTTCGATAACCGCAATTAGAACACCAACCTTGATAGAACTCTGGGATAGTGCCCCTCTATTTTCAAGATGGTAGTGCCGCTACCTTGGAGGATGTGTTGTCTCTTGGTGCGCATACGAGGAACTATAACGGTACTCAGATGCAAGATTTGGTTGAGTATTTGCGCTCTATTGACCGAGAACTTTACATTGATGATGACACCAATTTCGATGGCGTAGGAAGCCCTTAGGTTATTAATCACTTTCGATATTTTATATTGAATAGTCAAAAAATTGATTGTAGCGTCCATGCTGCAATCAATTTTTTTTGCTATGGCTACATGGTAAGTGACTGTCACTCTTAGTTTGGACTATCAGACACCGAAATATCGAGTTTAATCCATAGCTATCTGGTCTAAATATGTTGCGATTGCTTTTGCGCTAAGATGGTGATTAAAGCTTTTAATCCCTTTCTTGCGGCCAGCCTGACCTGGACGAATCGGATAATCGGAGTCATGCATCAATTGTTCAATGCAATCCGCTAATTGACCTGCTTGTCTGGGCTCAACCAGTAATCCCTCTTTTTCGTGCTCTATTAATTCTGATGTTGCGCCGACGTTGGGCATCACTACTGGTAACAGCATACACATCGCCTCCATTGCAGCGACTGCGCCAGCAGCTTCGTCTAAGCTACCCATAACGTAAATATGTGCGTGAGCTAAATTGTCGCGGTTATCTTCTTCAGATACGGCGCCAAGTAGAGTGACTTTATCTTCCAGTTGATGCTCTCTAATGCAATTCTCTATATTTTTACGATAGCCTGTGCCATCATCAATATCCTCTCCTCCTATAGTCAGTGAAACATCATAGCCCTTGTCACACAATTTTCTGACCGCGGCGATCACATATTCATGGCCTTTGATGGGGTTTAATCGGCCACAGGAATATAAGTAGCAGCAACCTCTTTCTCCCATCCATGGCTGGTATTCATCTGCGCGCTTCATCACGTCAGTGTTAACTCCTACTGGCGCAAAGCGATAGAATTCAGGCAAACAACCTGCTAGCTTTCTCTCGGCGTCATGCAGCAGTTGATGAGACTGAAATAAGCCAAAGCTGGAAAAACGCCATTTGTTACGCTGATTGGGCCCATATATTTCCAGTTTTGGGCCCAACAGAGAAACGCTATAGGTAATATTGATAAAACAAGAAGTGAACATGGCAATATTGGCGGCGTTACCACAAGTGGTGCTATGAATATGTGACCAGCCCCGCTGTTTGGCTAAAGTGGCCACCTTGGTTGAAGCTATCAACATCGAATAAAGTGAGAGTTTTTGCCTTAGGTTTAGTTCGGCCGTGTCTGAGAGAATCTGCCTGAGTCGACTGAGTCCTGCTTTTCTAATACTAAACAGGCAGCGCAAAGCGCTCAGGGCATCTGAAAACTGGAACGGGAACATATAATAGGTATTAGCTTCAGCGCTCGCGGACCAGGAATGGGAAACGATACTTGGAGGTGGCTTGCGCGTTGAGATTAGCTCCGCATCAACGCCCAGCTTTAACAGTTCGTTGTACTCACGCCATAAAAATATATGTGTTGGTCCAGGAAACTCTATCGTGAGATAGCCAATTTTTGGTGAATTCAAAATAATCCTTTGAGTGTATTTTTAGCCTTTGTTCTACCTGCTATTATCCTTAGCAGATATCCATGATTAGAATTACTGACAGGCTTCAGCTAATTCTTTGATTTACGCCAGTAAGATAAACGCTTAGCCGTATATTTGCTAAACAGAAGCGGATTCAATAGCAGAGTTTGCATGGCGAAAAATATAGCGTTAACTATGCCTGTATTCACCCATCTAGTGTTAATCGACTGAATCGCCTGATTGATAGTAAAGTTATCAACCTCTTCTTCCTTAACGACATAGTCCTTAAGAAAAGTATTTAAATCGGGTTCCGGCTCGCCGAGCACAAGGGCGGCCCGTGCAGAATAGCAAAAGGCGAACCCGCTTAGAAACGTAACTGCGTCTAAGCGTCCAGGCGCGGTAATACTCTCATTACTCAGACGATATAAAAAAACGGGTTGTTGCACTGCACCGAAAGATGCGACTTCGCCAAGGCGAAACATGATGTCTGGGTCATAAGCTATCGGTAAGTTATCCCGAAATCCACCGATATCCAGCAATAACGGCTTTGCGACTATTAATGTTTGTATGTAACAAGTACCATGCCGCGCAGGGTTATAAAATGGCGGCTGGGTAATTGGTATTAGGTGTTGAGGGCTCCAGCGCTTGAATAGTAAGTTAGCGTGCCAGCGGGATACGCCATCTTTTGCCAGTCGTTCATAACCGCCTGCAACGCCCTTTAACTGTGGATATTGGCGCAGCAAGGCGAATTTTGCTTCTACGCGGTCGGGCAACCAGATATCATCATGGTCGTTAAACCCTATCCATTGATAGGAGGCTGACAGGATACCCAAATTGCGTGAGGCAACATTACCGATATTTTTGCTGTTAAAAATCAGTTTGATACGTTCATCTTGAATGTCTTCGATAATAGCAATAGTGTTATCCGATGAACCGTCATCGACAATAATAAGCTCTAAAGGCATTGCGGTTCGCTGATCCAGAACGCTTCGTATTGCGCTCTCGATGTACTTCTCTCCATTGTAAGTTGTTATAATAACCGAAAGTCCATCAATTGCTGTGGTAGTCATCCTAACCGGCCTTTAACGTCCATGATTATAGGCAAATGCAGCAGTATTGGGTGCCTCGATCCAGTCTTTCGGTTACTCAAGGCATAATATCTCCGCGGGTTGATAGCTTCAATGCGCCATTCCACGCCCATAATATCTCTTTCACAATACCATGATCGATTAACCTTTAGTTTGGGGAAACACACAAACAAATAAAGAGGGTATAGACCGTGAATGAAATACATATACATACCTGCGTTAGCAGCAATTATTTAGCGTCATATTTTAAAATCATCACTGCACTAAAATGTGACGAGGCTATATTAAATTTATTATCTCCATCTGCGCCAACGCCATACAATCGTCTATTAAATGTAATTAGAGTCACGACCACAAATTGCACGTTCATACAATCTTCTCTGTGGAACTGATCGTTTGTTCGATCATTCCGCACTGTTCGGTCTTTTTAGCGATTTGAAAGAATGAATTCTTTGATACGAGGTATGTGTATTTTGTTTGGATTAGTTATCTGTGGATTTATAATTTCTCTGTGATCAAATTGCTTTGTCATTTGTGTCGTTTCAATAACCATAGGAATACTACTTTTTATTTTTCTCCTCATACTTTATTAGCGTTTCTAATAGTTAAAAACCAAGAGATTTTGTTTTTTATAAAACGTCGTTATCTGCGCCTTTGAAGAATAAATCTATCGATATAGAGCAGCTAAACGAGCAATAATAATCATGCTGATGACTGAATGAATTTAATAGGGACGCATGTATTCTTTTACTGTTGGGCTTGGAGGCTGTATATTTTGATTAAAATTTCGTATTGGATGGAGACTGCTAGGTTGTTGTATGTCAAAAACTTACTCAAAACGAAGATGTTTAATTGATATTAATTATTCGTCAGTGATAGTTTAGCTGTTGATGATGTATTGAAAGTAGACCTCATGCCGCAAAAGATATATTTTTTAGGGAGCTAGTCGTTGGATGTTTTTTTTGAAGCTATAGGTTGGTATCCAAAAATCGGTGACCCGACTTTTATGGGGTGGTTAACGGTTTTTTTCTATTTTGCTACGTTTATTTTAAGCTTGAAAGTTGTGTCAGTTTCGGAATCTATTTTCACGGAGCAGCTGAAAGTACAAAAACAATTCTGGATTATTATTTCATGTCTAATGTTTTTACTTTGCATCAACAAGCAACTGGATCTGCAATCGCTTCTTACTGCGTCTGGCAAGTACATATTAAAAGAGCAGGGACTTTATGATTATAAACGTCTTTTGCAAGTAGTGTTTATAGCTAGTATATTTCTAGCCGGTCTTATCGGATTTTTATTTATCATTAAAAAGCTTTACAAAGTGGCTAAAAAAGAAATGTTGGCTATATTTGGCATCGTTTTTTTATTAATGTTCATTCTTATTAGGGCTTCATCATTTCATAATATGGACTCCCTTATTGGCTATAGTCTGCTGGGTTTTAAAATAAATTGGATCCTAGAATTATCCGGTATTGGATTAATATTCATTAATGGAATATTATTGTTAAGAGTGAAAAGGAATAAAAGTAATTTTAGCTAGCATAAGTTATCGAAACAATTACTATTTTTTCACCACAAGATAAATGCTCCCCTTTTTATGTGCAAGAAATACGTTTCCGGGACATAATTGAATATCCATAAGAGCACGCTGTCTGTTATACTAGGTGAATATTGGTCAATTTCCAGATGCGTAAAGAATGGAATCTTTTAATAAAAACAATAGGACCTCTGTCCTGAAAACCTCTGTCAAGCAGCAAAAGGTCCAGTATGTTCAAAATAAAGCGGTTGATTACGATTTAATTCAGAGTCTCTTAAACGTTAGCTCAGAAGCAAATCAGTGGACAAATTTTGGTCCTTTATCCAAATTACTTGAAGCTCAAATTGCCAAAGAACTGGATTTAGATGATGACCTTCGAGTTGTAGCTTGCTGCAACGCAACGGTCGCTCTCCACAGTTTAGCAGCGCTTCATCAAACTATAGCCAAACGGCCCTTACGTTGGGCTGCCTCGGCTTTCGGCTTTTACTCATCTATTGATGGAATTCTCTGCGATGCAGAAATCGTAGATTGCAATACCGATGCGATGTTGGATCTTACCCAATTAGACCCATCATCTGTCGACGGCTTGATCGTGACCAATGTCTTCGGTTATGCGCAAGATCTTGCAACATACCGTGCCTATGCAGAATTGCATAATAAAATACTGATTGTGGATTCAGCTATGGCTTATCACCCAGGTGGTCATGGCCCAAACGAGTGTATTAGCTTGCATCACACAAAGCCTTGGGGATTTGGCGAAGGAGGTTGCGCTATAGTCCACAAAGACCATGAAGCCATGTTTAGAGACTTAATCTCTTTTGGTCATAGCAAGCCTGATGCGCCAATATATCGTATCGCGGTCAATGGAAAAATATCGGATATTGCTTGTGCCTTTATTTTAATGCGCCTAGAGCAAATGCAATCCCTGAGATCAATATATCAGCAGCAATATCAGCGGATAGCCAAGATCAGTAAGGCTTGCGGTTTAAGCATACTGGCCAATGCCGAAAAACATCCAGGAGTTCCTGCTAGCGTGCCCTTATTATTGCCTGAAATCTTGGATGATATTAGCTGTGGCGATTTTCCTGTCAAACGCTACTACCACCCTTTGGCTAAAACTAAACTGGCCAATGAAATCTACGGTCGCATTATTAACATCCCTTGCCACCCTGATATGGTTCAGTATTCTGATGAAGATATTACAAAGGTAGTTAAAACATTAATTTCTAGAATTTAACTGCTGATAAACTCAAATGTGTTTGATTCACATCAAATAAAATGACCCCCAAAGGGCTAAGATAACAAATTTGGCTAGTAGTATTAACTACTTTATAAACGGCCAAGTAGCTATTGAATATGATATAATCAATAGGTGTCGTAAACCAAATGAAAGGTCTGTGAAAGTAGGTTTTTTTTGTACAACCGGATAATTATTTATACCTATTCAAGGTCGACATTATAATATTCTATGTTTAATTTAACGCGTCTAATTTGAGCAGGTGACAAGCTGGCGCGGTATTAGCTATTCTCTGGTATACTAAACGATAACTATGTAGCGGTGTCGTAAAAATTTTGCTTTTAAACTTAGTTTTATAGATGATTGTGAATGATTCTAATTTACTGCTCATCGGCGACACTTGCGGCGCTAATGGTAATCAATGCTAAAGCCAAAGCGTATTTTATAAGGAGATGAAATAAATGATAACTGGCCTTGATCATATTGCAATTGCGGTTCCTCATTTGACGAAAGCTATTGAACGTTTCGTTAATGACTTTGGGTTAACACTATCGGGCCAAGAGGATGTCATCGCGGCACAAACTTCGACGGCATTTTTTCCAATATCTTCGACTAGTATTGAATTAGTCAATCCTATTAATGGCGCCGGACCTATTGCTAAATATTTGGACAAACGTGGCGGTGGTATTCATCATTTGTGTTTTCGATCCGATAACCTTGATGAAGATGTAGCGCGTTTACGTTTAAAGGGTTATCAATTTCTCACTGATGTTCCTGAGCCAGGCGCTCACGATTGCCGCGTTATTTTTATCCATCCTAAATCCTGTGACGGTGTGTTGATTGAATTGAATCAGCCGAAGGATCCCTCGCTAAGCGAATAAAGACTTTATTATGAGCCGACAAGAATTACCTAAAAACACCTCAGTAGCGCCTACTCTTGAAGAGTGGTACACATTGGCGACGAAACAAAGTAAAGGAAAGTCACCGGAAACTCTCTCGCCTCTGTCGCCAGAGGGAATACAGTTGAAGTCACTTTATACAAAAGCGGATTGTGATGCTCTGCCTTATATCAATTCTTTTCCAGGGTTACCTCCTTATATACGCGGTCCTCAAGCCACTATGTACGCTGGTCGACCGTGGACCATTCGTCAATATGCTGGTTTTTCAACGGCAGAAGCCTCTAATGCATTTTATCGACAAGCTCTGAATGCAGGAGGGCAGGGCGTTTCTGTTGCATTTGATTTGGCAACTCATCGCGGGTATGACTCGGATCATCCTAGAGTAACCGGAGATGTAGGTAAAGCCGGCGTTGCGATTGATTCGGTCGAAGATATGAAAATACTTTTTGCAGGGATTCCTTTGGATAAAGTATCCGTTTCTATGACGATGAATGGAGCCGTTTTGCCAGTTTTGGCGAGTTATATAGTTGCAGCCGAGGAGCAAGGAGTAGAGATAGCTAAACTTTCAGGCACAATACAGAACGATATTCTTAAAGAGTTTATGGTACGAAATACTTATATTTACCCCCCCGCACCTTCAATGAGAATTGTTGGTGATATTATTGCGTATTGTTCGAAAAGCATGCCTGGCTTTAACACTATTTCAATATCCGGCTATCATATGCAAGAAGCAGGTGCAGACTCGGCCTTAGAAATGGCTTATACCTTAGCAGATGGCAAAGAATATATTCGCACAGCTTTGGCTGCTGGTTTGGCTATTGATGATTTTGCTCCTAGGCTCTCATTTTTTTGGGGGATAGGAATGAATTTCTATATGGAAATTGCAAAGTTACGGGCGGCACGACTATTGTGGACAAAGATTGTAGGTGAGTTTAGTCCGCAAAATCCAAAGTCGAGTATGTTGCGCACTCATTCTCAAACATCAGGCTGGTCTCTTGCTGCGCAGGATCCCTATAATAATATTGTGCGCACTACAATAGAAGCAATGGCAGCTGTGTTTGGTGGTACTCAATCTCTGCATACGAATTCATTCGATGAGGCATTTGCTTTGCCTACTGAGTTTTCTGCGCGTATCGCCCGCAATACTCAGCTTATTATACAAGAAGAAACCGGTATTACTGATGTAGTGGATCCTTGGGGCGGTTCTTATATGATGGAAACTTTAACTCATGAGCTTGCAGATAAAGCATGGGCTTTAATTGAGGAAGTAGAAGCTAAAGGTGGAATGGCAAAAGCGATTGAAACGGGTTTACCAAAGTTAAAAATTGAAGAGGCTGCGGCGCGAAAGCAGGCAAGAATAGACCGTGGTGAGGATGTTATTGTAGGTGTGAACAAATATCAATTAGACGAAGAGCCGGAAGTGGATACGCTTTATGTTGACAACGATGCAGTCCGATTTTCTCAAATTGAGCGCTTAGAATCTATCAAAGCTAGCCGTGATCCACGCTTGGTATCAAAAGCACTTGCAGCATTGTCGAGTGCCGCAGACCTCGGTGAGGGGAATTTGCTTGCGCTAAGCGTCGATGCAGCAAGAGCTAGGGCGACTGTAGGAGAAATTACCTCAGCGCTAGAAACTGTTTATGGCCGATTTACTGCTCAAGCCCAAACCGTGTCCGGTGTTTATGGTGGCGCGTATAAAGAAGATAAAAGTTGGATTAGTATCAGCGATGACATAGAGCACTTTGTCAGTTTACATGGCCGCCGACCAAGAATGCTAGTGTCCAAGATGGGGCAAGATGGGCATGATCGTGGTGCAAAAGTTATTGCAACTGCATTTGCCGATGTAGGTTTTGATATCGACTTATCTCCGTTATTTTCAACACCTGATGAAGTTGCCAAGCAAGCAATAGAGAATGATGTGCATATTGTGGGTGTTTCATCTCAGGCTGCGGGTCATAAAACCCTGGTTCCAGCTCTAATCCAAGCTCTAGAAAACCAGGGGGCAGGCGATATCCTTGTTA
>Ga0307489_10002636_pt1 | contig 11994 bp, 10 predicted proteins | sample SB12metaG_FD_202247 | JGI IMG/M metagenome (GOLD analysis project Ga0307489, IMG submission 202247) | Sea-ice brine microbial communities from Beaufort Sea near Barrow, Alaska, United States - SB 1.2 | ecosystem: Environmental > Aquatic > Marine > Coastal | place: USA: Alaska | collected...
TGGTAGGCTCGGCGATTTGGAGGGCTTTAGAAAAAAAAGGCTATACCCATCTACTAGGAAGGTCTAGCAAAGAGCTGGATTTAAAGAATCAGCAACAAGTAACCGATTTTTTTGAATCAGAAAAGCCCGCAGTGGTAATTGATGCCGCAGCAAGAGTGGGCGGTATCTTAGCAAATAACGACTATCCGTATCCTTTTTTGATGGAAAACATGCAGATTCAGAATAATCTCATAGATCTGTCCTTAAAAAACGAGGTAAACAAATTTATCTTTTTAGGAAGCTCTTGTATTTATCCCAAACTAGCGCCGCAACCCATCAAAGAAGAATATTTATTAACCGATACTTTAGAGCCTACCAATGAATGGTATGCCCTTGCAAAAATCACGGGAGTAAAAGCTTGTCAGGCAATTAAAAAGCAATTCAATAAAGACTATATCAGTTTAATGCCCACCAATTTATATGGTACCCAAGATAATTTTGATTTACAGACTTCGCACGTCTTACCAGCCATGCTGCGTAAATTTCACGAAGCCAAACAAAATGACAACGTTTCGGTTACCTTATGGGGAAGTGGCACTCCCATGCGAGAGTTTTTATATGTAGATGATATGGCAGAAGCCGTAGTCTATGCCTTAGAAAATAAATTACCAGAATCCTTATACAATGTGGGATCGGGAAAAGATATTACCATTAAAGAATTGGCAGAAACCATTCAAAAGGTGGTAGGACATACAGGAGATATTGTCTGGGATGCCGGTAAGCCAGACGGAACCCCGAGAAAGTTAATGGATGTCTCTAAAATGAAAGAAATGGGCTGGCAATACAGCATCGAATTAGAAGAAGGAATTCAAAAAACCTATGCATGGTTTTTGGAGAATATAGATACAATTAAAGAAGTGAAAATGTAAGGGGCGTTGACTGTTAATCGTCCATCGTCTATCGATCATCGAACAACGATAATCGAAAAACGAACAGGCAGGCAACGAGCAACGAACAACGAACAAAGAAAATGGAAAGTAAATTAGAAGTATGGAAATTAGCACATGAGCTAACATTGGCCGTGGATAACGTTTCTAGAAAGTTTCCGTCTTCTGAGATGTATGGCTTAACAAGTCAACTGAAAAGAAGTTCAGTGAGCGTTGAAACAAATATAATAGATGGGCAAGGGGAGGCCTTATCAAAAGGAGTTTATTCAATTGTTATATATATCAGAAGATGCTTTGCACGAGACCAATGATCAGTTGTTTTTAGCAAAAAAGTTGAAATATATTACAGATGAAGAGTATATTGTACTTTTTGAAATGTGTACAAGAATAAAAATGATGATCTATAAATTAATTAAATCATTAAAAAAATAATCGTTGATCAAACATCGAACCTGCCTCGGGCAGGCAGGCAACGAGCTACGGGTTCTCGATACAATTTTCTCGTTCCCTTCCTACGGCAGGCACGCTCGAAAATCACTCGAACTGACATTCGGGAAGTAATAAATAAGGACTCTGCCATAGGCAGACAATAAAAAAAATATGAAAGTAGCATTAATCACAGGAATCACGGGGCAAGATGGTTCTTATTTAGCAGAACTATTATTAGAGAAGGGCTATATGGTGCATGGTATAAAGAGACGGTCTTCTTTGTTTAATACAGACAGAATAGATCATTTGTACCAAGACCCTCATGCGCCAAATTTACGACTCAAATTGCATTATGGTGATTTAACTGATGCCATGAATTTAACGCGTATTATCCAAGAATGTCAACCCGATGAGATTTATAATCTAGGTGCGATGTCTCATGTAGCGGTTTCTTTTGATACGCCAGAATATGTGGGGAATGTAGATGGCCTGGGTACTTTACGAATCTTAGAAGCGGTACGGATTTTAGGATTAGAAAAGAAAACAAGAATTTACCAAGCATCCACTTCCGAATTATATGGAGGGATGCCAGAAAATAAAAATGAAAGAGGGTTTTATGACGAACTTTCTCCGTTTTATCCGCGTTCTCCTTACGGTGTGGCAAAAATTTATGGGTTTTGGATTACCAAAAATTATCGTGAAGCCTATAATATGTTTGCCTGTAATGGTATTTTATTCAATCATGAATCCCCTAGAAGAGGGGAAACGTTTGTCACAAGAAAGATTACACGCGCCGTTGCTAAAATAGCCTTAGGCTTACAAGAGAAGTTTTATCTAGGGAATTTAGAGGCAAAACGCGATTGGGGCCACGCTAAAGATTATGTGCGTATGATGTGGATGATCTTACAAGCAGAAGAGCCAGAAGACTGGGTGATTGCCACAGGAAAAACAACCGCCGTGCGTGATTTTGTGCGCTTTGCTTTTGCTGAAGTAGGCATTGAAGTAGTTTTTAAAGGAGAAGGCGTAGATGAAGTGGGGATTATAGCAGCAATTGATGAAGAAAAATATAGAAATGTCATAAACAACGGTCAGCGAACTACGAATAACGAACAACCAAAAATTGGTAAAGAAGTGTTATCTGTAGACCCCTCTTATTTCCGCCCCACCGAAGTAGATTTACTCATTGGAGATCCCACCAAAGCAAAAGAAAAGCTAGGATGGGTGCCAGAACATGATTTGGCTTCTCTAGTAAAAGACATGATGCAAAGTGATGTTCAGCTAATGAAAAGAGAGGTGACCATGTTAAAAGCAGGGCATAAAATATTAAAGCAAGCGGAGTAGAAGGAATAAATAAAGAGCCATATTGCAAAGACGTTGGATATAGGACCTTAAATTACTTGAGTAAATATGAAAAAAATTAAAAATATTTGTTGTATTGGTGCTGGTTATGTTGGTGGGCCAACCATGGCTATAATTGCTGAGAAATGCCCACATATTAATGTTGAGGTTGTAGATTTAAATGAACAACGCATCGCAGACTGGAATGATGCTGACTTCAGTAAATTGCCAATTTATGAGCCTGGCTTAGATGCTGTTGTAAAAGTAGCAAGAAATAGAAATTTATTTTTCACTACCGATGTTGATGGGGCTATTGAAAAAGCAGATATGATTTTTATTTCTGTAAATACGCCGACCAAAACCTATGGCAAAGGAAAAGGAATGGCGGCAGATTTAAAATTTATTGAATTGTGCGCGCGTCAAATAGCGCGCGTTGCTAAAACTGATAAAATAATAGTAGAGAAATCTACTTTACCCGTAAGAACGGCTGAAGCTATAAAAACGATCTTAGACAATACAGGAAATGGGGTAAATTTTCAAATATTATCCAATCCTGAATTTTTAGCAGAGGGCACTGCAGTGCAAGACCTATACAACCCAGACAGGGTGTTAATTGGTGGAGATCTAACAGCAGCAGGAAAAGAGGCGATGGAGGCACTAGTAGCAGTGTATGCAAACTGGATACCCAACGCTCAAATTTTAACCACCAATGTATGGTCCTCAGAGCTGTCTAAACTAACAGCAAATGCTTTCTTGGCGCAACGTGTTTCTTCCATTAACTCAATTTCTGAATTGTGTGAAGTAACAGGAGCCGATGTCAACGAATTATCAAAAGCCATTGGTATGGATAGTAGAATTGGACCAAAATTTTTACAGGCCTCTGTTGGTTTTGGAGGCTCTTGTTTTCAAAAAGATATTTTAAATTTGGTATATATCGCAAAATCTTACGGATTGGATGCGGTTGCGGACTATTGGGAGCAAGTCATTATTATGAATGACCATCAAAAAAAGCGTTTTTCTGATAATATTATCAAGACCTTATTCAATACGGTCTCTGGAAAAAAAATAGCATTTTTGGGTTGGGCCTTTAAAAAAGACACCAATGATACACGAGAATCTGCGGCTATTTATGTGGCGGATGGTTTGTTAGAAGAACATGCCAATGTACACGTATATGATCCTAAGGTACAAGAGTATCAGGTATATGCAGATCTAGCATATTTAAATACGAGGGATGATGCCAAAAACAAAGAATTATTAAACGTTGTAAATGACCCGTATGAAGTGGCTAAAGAGGCTCATGCTATTGCTATTTTAACGGATTGGGATGAATTTGTAACCTATGATTGGCAACGTATTTACGACAGTATGTTAAAACCGGCCTTTATTTTTGACGGGCGTAAAATACTAGACAAAGAAAAATTTGAAAAAATTGGGTTTAAAATGTATAGTTTAGGGACAACTAAGGAATAAGGTTTATTAAACGTATTATTTATAAAAAAGATTAACGTCGAAATGAATAAAATATTAATTACAGGAGGTGCGGGTTTTATTGGTGCGCATTAAATGCGTTGTGTTTTTTACCGTTACTATTAGCAAATAAAAATTGAAGTAATTTAGGTGTGGTAGCTGAAGGTAAATTATTACCCACTTTAAAAGAGTTCATAGGCATGTTATTCACTTTTTCATTAACCATAAATCCATTTGGAAATGGTTGATTAAAAAGATGACAGGTGTTAGTTTTCTAAATCACATTAGAGGTATACTGCCTAATTTTAGTGGATTTGAAACTTATAAATTAATTTAGAAATGGGGACTGCCAAATTGATTAATAACTATTTCTAAAAAATAAATATTTAAAAGTATAATATCTCAATTTGTTATTTTAGATGTTTAGACTAATTAGTGAAGAAATTTTAAAAGAATAAATGGAAAAAATAAAATTTAAAAGGAAAATTTTAATAATATTCGGAACAAGGCCAGAAGCAATTAAGATGGCCCCTTTAGTGAAGGAATTTCATAAGCATCCCAATCAATTTGAAACAAAAGTTTGTATTACTGCTCAGCATAGAGAAATGTTAGATCAAGTTTTAGATTTTTTTAATATTCATGTTGACTTTGATTTAAATTTAATGAAACCCAATCAAAATTTATATTCTTTAACCGGTGATATTATTAATGGATTAAAACCAATTTTAGAAGAATATAAACCTGATTATGTATTTGTACACGGAGATACTACCACTACAATGGCTTCAAGTATAGCAGCCTTTTACTCTGGTGCTAAAGTATGTCATGTAGAAGCGGGTTTACGAACCCATAACAAACTTTCCCCTTTTCCGGAGGAAATAAACAGACAAATTACTGGTAGAATAACTGATGTACATTTTGCCCCAACAAAAACTTCAAAGGAAAATTTATTGCGGGAGAATATAAAATGGGACGAGATTGTTGTTACTGGAAATACCGTAATTGATGCTTTATTGCATAGTGTTTCTGAAGTTGACACCATAGAAGATGCTGAAATTGATAAGCTAAAAACAATGCTCGATGTAACCAAGAAGTTAATTTTGGTGACAGGGCATCGCAGAGAAAATCATGGACAGGGGTTTATTGATATTTGCCATGCTTTAAAGCAAATAGCACAGGAGAATCCAGATACACAAATTATTTATCCTGTTCATCTAAATCCGAATGTGCAAAAACCAGTTTATGAATTATTAAATGATGTTGAAAATATCCAATTAACGACGCCTTTATCATATCCGGCTTTTGTTTGGTTGATGAACAAATCATATTTGATAATTACCGATAGTGGTGGTGTTCAAGAAGAAGCGCCAAGTCTGGGTAAACCCGTCCTAGTTATGCGTGATACTACCGAACGGCCTGAAGCAGTAGATGCCGGTACAGTTATATTAGTGGGGACAAATTCTGAAAAAATAGTAAAAGAAGCTACTAAATTACTCCGCGACACAACCCTATATCATAAAATGAGCGCTTTACACAATCCTTATGGCGATGGTAAAGCATGCGAGCGAATTATAACACATATTAAGAGTATATAAATTATAGACAATGAAACCACAAGTAATAACTATAGGGCTTGGCTACATCGGCCTACCAACATCAGCTTTAATAGCAAGTAATAATATCGCTGTGTATGGGGTTGATATCAACCAACATGCGGTGGATACTATCAATGCGGGTAGAATTCATATTATAGAACCTTCTTTGGATATAGCAGTGGCTAAGGCAGTAGCGGAGGGGTATTTAAAAGCCGGTACAAAACCCGTTGAAGCGAATACTTATTTAATTGTGGTACCTACTCCTTTTAAAGGAAATCATGAGCCTGACATCTCTTTTGTGGAAGCAGCAACCAAAAGCATACTCCATTTATTAAAAGAAGGTGATTTGTACATTATTGAATCGACTTCTCCGGTTGGAACTACCGAAAAAATGATGAATTATATTTATTCAGAGAGGCCCGAATTGAATGATAAATTGCACATTGCATATTGCCCGGAAAGGGTATTGCCCGGGAATGTGATGTATGAATTGGTTCATAATGATAGGGTAATAGGTGGTATAAATGAAGCTGCAACTAAAAAAGCAATTGCTTTTTATAGCCAATTTGTAAAAGGTGAATTGCATAAAACAAATGCCCGTACAGCAGAAATGTGTAAGTTGGTAGAAAACTCTTCACGCGATGTGCAAATTGCTTTTGCGAATGAATTATCTATAATTTGTGATAAGGCTGCTATTGATGTGTGGGAGTTGATTAATTTGGCGAATAAGCATCCTCGTGTAAATATTTTACAACCAGGTTGTGGTGTTGGTGGCCACTGTATTGCAGTAGATCCCTATTTTATCGTTTCAGATTACCCAATAGAATCAAGAATAATAGGTACAGCAAGAGAAGTAAATAATTACAAATCCTTTTGGTGCGCTGAGAAAATACAAAGCGAGAAACTTAAGTTTGAACTTGAGCATGGCAGGAAACCAAAAGTAGCATTAATGGGCTTGGCCTTTAAACCTAATATTGACGATTTAAGAGAATCTCCAGCCAAATATATTGCTCAAAAAGTATTACAAAACGATAGTAATGGAGATTATTTTATCGTAGAACCAAACATTAAAAACCATAATGTATTTAAACTCACCAATTATAAAACTGCTTCAGAAGAAGCAGATATCATCGCTTTTTTAGTGGCTCATGATGAGTTTAAAACATTGGCGATATCTGTGGACAAAGTGGTTTTAGATTTTTGTGGAACAAACAAATAATAATTATAAATTTTAAAGTTAAGTCAATACTAGTTGTGCGTCATACATGGACCGAAATTACAAATAGAAAATAAATGCTTTTTAACTCATTAGATTTTGCAATATTTTTACCAATAGTATTTTTATTATATTGGTTTGTTGGAAATATAAATTTAAAACTTCAAAACTTTTTAATAGTTGTTGCAAGTTATCTGTTTTACGGTTGGTGGGATTGGAGATTTTTATCATTAATCATATTTAGCACCGTAGTCGATTATTTGGTTGGACAGAAACTCAGAACTGAATACAAGCAATCTAAAAGAAAAATATTACTATGGACAAGTATAATTGTAAACCTTGGTTTTTTAGGGTTCTTTAAATATTACAACTTCTTCTTAGAAAACTTTGTAGATGCTTTTAGTCTTTTTGGAATGCAGATTAATGCTAATAGCCTTAATATTATTCTACCTGTAGGAATTAGCTTCTACACTTTCCAGACTTTAAGCTATACAATTGATGTGTATAACAGGAAGTTAGAACCTACAAAAGACTTTATAGCGTTCTCTGCCTTTGTATGTTTCTTTCCTCAGCTTGTAGCAGGACCTATTGAAAGAGCTACCAACTTACTTCCTCAGTTTTATAAGAAAAGAACTTTTGAATACCACAAAGCTGTTGATGGTATGCGTCAGATCTTATGGGGCTTATTCAAAAAAATAGTTATTGCAGATAATTGTGCTGAATTTGCGAATCAAATATTTAATAACTCCGCTGATATGAATGGTAGTACTTTAGTTCTGGGTGCTATTTTCTTTACCTTTCAAATATATGGTGACTTCTCAGGCTATTCTGATATTGCTATTGGAACATCAAGACTCTTTGGTTTTGACCTAAAACAAAACTTTGCTACACCATACTTTTCAAGAGATATTGGTGAATTCTGGAGGCGATGGCACATATCGTTAAGCACTTGGTTCAGAGATTACCTTTATATTCCTCTTGGTGGAAGTAGAGGTGGCACTTGGATGAAAGTGAGAAATACCTTTGCTATATTTTTAGTTAGTGGTTTTTGGTACGGAGCTAATTGGACTTTTATTATATGGGGAGCATTAAATGCTATCTACTTTCTTCCATTGTTATTAACTAATAACAATAGAAAGAACTTGGGAGTTGTAGCTGAAGGAAAACTATTACCATCTTTTAGAGAACTATTTGGAATGATTACAACTTTTACCTTAACTGTCTTGGCTTGGGTCTTTTTTAGAGTAGAAAACATTGGACATGCTTGGAGCTATTTGTCAACTATATTTTCAAAATCATTATTTACAATACCTCATTTTTTAGAAATTCGAACGGCTTTGTATACACTAATCTTAATTATAATATTTGTTGTTATTGAATGGATTGGTAGAAACGAACAATATGCAATTGCAAAATTAGGTGTTACTTGGAAAAGAATTATAAGATATGCTATGTATTATTCAATAATTTTAGCAATCTTTTTATTTATGCGTAAACAACAACAATTTATTTATTTTCAATTCTAATTTTCAGTGAAACATTTCATCAAAAAAACTATACTCTTTTTATTACCATTAATCATTCTTGTTTTATTAATGGAATCTTTATTAAGGAAAATACCCAATGAGTATAAATACAAAAATGACTATTTGATTAACAATTCAAATAATATCAATAAGTTGTTTTTAGGAAGTTCGCATTCATATTATGGTATAAATCCAGAATTTATTACTGGAAGCTCTTTTAATGCTAGCCATATATCACAATCTATCAATCTTGATTATGAAATCATAAAAAAATATAAATGGAATGAATTGGAATACATAATAATACCTATTGATTATTTTTCATTATTTTCAAGGTTGTCAAATGGAGTAGAATATTGGAGAGTTAAAAATTATAATTTGTATTATGATATGCAATTGTCCAATAAATTATCTGACAATTCGGAATTAATGAGTATTAGTTTAAAATCAAATATCAAAAGAATTATTGCACATTATTTATTAAATAATTCTTCAATAACTTGTTCGGAATTGGGTTTTGGAAATAAACACATAATGAGTAAGGACTTACTTGTAACAGGAAAGGAAACAGCACTTAGGCATACTGAGAAAGATTTATCAAAATTGGGTGAAAGTTTACTAATATTGAAAGAAATAATAAATTTCGCTTCTAAAAATGATGTTGAAATAATATTTTATACAAGTCCCGCATATAAAACATACGTTTCAAACCTTGACCAAAATCAACTGGCTTTGACAATTAAGACAATAAATAAACTTGCAGAAAAAAACATTAATTGTAGTTACTTCAACTTACTGGAAGACTCTAGTTTTAATTCATCTGACTTTATAGATGCTGACCATTTAAATCCAGAAGGAGCAAAAAAATTATCTTCAAAAATAGACGAATTAATATCTAATAAAACAAAGCACGAACGCACAACAAAGTATAAAAATAATAGTCAAAACATTAGTAATTATTAACATTGTAGCACGTATAAAATTCTGTACAAAAATGAGAGTTTTTCTTTCAGTCAAAAATAAATATTAACGCATGAATAAAAATTTAAAAATAAATGGTATTGGAATGGCAGTTCCACACAAAGTATACACTAATGAAGATATTCAACGAATAACACCTAATTCTAAAGCCGATTGGATTGAAGATAAGTTGGGTATAAAGCAACGACATGTATGTACAACTGAGAATGTTGTAGAATTAGGATTCCAAGCAGCTCAACAAGCGCTGATGATGGCTGATATGCTTGAGCATGAGATTGAGTTAATTATTGTTAATACATCATCGTCTGATAAATTATCACCATCGGTATCATGTATGATTCAAAATAAACTAAACGCCAAATGTCCATCATTTGATATAAACGCAGTTTGTTCTGGATTTATATATGCATTGGATATGGCTGTACCATTGTTGGATAAATATAAAAACATATTAGTGGTTTCAACTGAAACTTATTCTAAGATTACAGATTGGAAAGATACAAATTCTTGCTTTTTTGGAGATGGGGCGGCTGCGGTAATTATTTCTAAATCAGATATCACCAATTTTTTTTCAGAGATTGGAGCAGATGGTATTGGTTGGGAACATTTTAATTGTGATAGAAATTCTACATTCCAAATGAATGGTAAAGAAGTTTATAAGTTTGGAACAAGGGTATTACCAACTCAGATTCAAAAACTATTGACCGATAATAAATTAAGTTTAGATGATATTGATTGGGTTATACCACATCAACCATCACATAATGTATTAAAGGAAACGGCTCGTATTCTAGGAATCGCTGAGGATAAGGTTTATTTTAATATGGAACGATATGGGAATACGGCAGGTGCATCTGTACCAATGGCATTGTATGATGGTATAAAGAATGGTAGTATCCAAAATGGTGATAGATTAATATTAGCAGCAATTGGTTCGGGTTGGACTTATGGTGTAGCTTATTTAAAATTAGATTTAAAGAAATTAAAAATCTAAAGTTTCACAAACCTGTATATATTGATGGCGAAAAGATATACCTCGACACAATTATTACTTGAGTAGAATCAGAAAAATTAGTTTTTTCTTGGGGAGCATTAATAAAATTTAAAAAGAATGATTAAATGAAAAGATTTATACCATTTAAGTTAAAGCAACTGTTCAAAGACCTTTTAAAAAAAAGAAAGTTTAATAGGTTTGAAAAAAGTGCAACACATTTAACTTATGATATTTTAGTAGAACAGTTTATAAATTCAGGTGTTAAAAAGGGTGATATATTATTTGTTCATTCTTCCCTAAAAGGGCTAGGCTATATTGAAAATGGAGCGAAGGATATAATAGACGCACTAAAAACAGTTATAACGGATCAAGGAACACTAATTTTTCCAACATTTACAATAAATGGGTCAATGTATGACACACTCAATGATACCAATCATATGTTTGATCCAAAATCTTCTCCATCAACGGTGGGGGCAATTACCAATCACTTTAGAACATCTAAAGATATATTTAGAAGTTTACATCCCACGCATTCGGTTGCTGCCTGGGGTAAGTACGCAAAGCACATAACAGCCAGTCATCATGACTTGAATACTAACTTTGGTCAAGAAACACCCTTCGGAAAGTTTTTGGAACTAAATGGTAAACTTGTAGGGTTGGGGATCGACTATGCACACGTGACTTTTTACCATGTATATGAGGATCTTAATTTGGACAAATTCCCAAAAGTATACTTACCTGAAGCTATTAACACTAAAATATTGAATCATCAAGGAGAGGAATTAAAATGTCAAACATTATGCCATAATTCCGATTTCCATAAGACTAGAATTGATAAAGATCCCAAAATAGAAAAATTTTTTAGAGAGTATTTTGAAAAAAATGATGTCTCTGTTACTACCCAAATAGGGGACGGACATTTATGGTGGATGCACACCAAGGATTTAATTGAACATTTGGATATTTTACATAAAAAGAACAAAACTATTTTTAAAATTAATTAACAAAACATATGGAAGAAAATAAATCAATAACGATAAAAAATGTAGCCTTATTTGGAGGTACAGGTGGATTAGGAAGTAGTCTGGGAAAAGAATTATCAAAGAAATATAATGTGTTCCCTCTTGGGACTAAAGATGTGGATATTTCAAATATCGAGCAGGTTCAAGCATTTTTCGATAATAACGAAATTGATATTGTGCTAAATTTTAGTGGGATTAATTATGATTGTTTCATGCATAAATATGATGCTGAAAAGTTAAATAAAGCCGAAGAGCTTATTAATGTTAACATAAACGGGACTAATAATATTTTGACCTCATGTCTTCCTAAGCTAAGAGAAAGAGGATATGGGAGAATTATTTTGATTTCATCTGTGTTGGCTGAAATGCCAATAATTAGTACAGGAGTTTATGCGGGTTGTAAAGGTTATTTAGATAGTATTGCCAAAACAGTTGCATTGGAAAATGCTGCCAAAGGAATTACCTGTAACACTTTGCAATTGGGATATTTTGAC
>Ga0307489_10002637_pt1 | contig 11992 bp, 16 predicted proteins | sample SB12metaG_FD_202247 | JGI IMG/M metagenome (GOLD analysis project Ga0307489, IMG submission 202247) | Sea-ice brine microbial communities from Beaufort Sea near Barrow, Alaska, United States - SB 1.2 | ecosystem: Environmental > Aquatic > Marine > Coastal | place: USA: Alaska | collected...
CTGATAAGTGGACGAGTGGACCCCTGCCAGGTGTCCGTCCACTTGATGCACGCGCCGGCGCCGTCCCACCGCCAGGGGCTCCCACCCGCCAAATTCGCAGCTCAACCCGAGCTGGACACTCGTCCACTTTTCGGCTTGACCTGAGCACCTCTTGTGGGGTACGTTGGGTAGTTTCTGTGATTTTCAGTGACAAGAATGGCTGAGTTCGAGCTGACACGTGGACGAGTGTAAGACCCTGCCCACCGCTCGCCCCACTTCTCCGTCCACTGGTCAGCATGCCCGTCCGCCGGCTCTGCGCCGTGTGCCAGCGCCCCGCAGCAGGGGCATTGAGAACAAGCACTCGACAGCTCAGCCCAAGATGGAAGCACGACTCACCATCGGGGTGAATGCTCTTACCGGGCTCGGTCATCGAGTTAACATCGGTCGAGTGCTCGTTCTCAACACGCCCCCTGCCCCAGTCTTCTCGCACACGCGGTCCACGCTGCCATCGCCGCGGTACTCCTCACTCCAAGCCGTAGGGGCGCAAGTTGAAATTGAAAGCAATTTTTGAAAGCGGGTTATCATACTCTACCTTCAAGCGCTGACACTGGGCACGGTCAACCTGGGGTCGACCTGGGGTAAATCTGGGGTCAAACTGGGGTCAACCAGGGGTCAACCTGGGGTTAACCTGGGGTCAACCTGGGGTCAACCTGGGGTCAACCTGGGGTCAACTTGGGGTCAACCTGGGGTCGACCTGCACCGCCCTACCAAACTTCACTCCAGCTCTGGCCGTCCGCGTGGCGGCTCCACTTGCTGGCCTCGCGATATATATTCCGATCCGCCGCCCGGAACCCCCCCGCGTTATAGTCGCTGTACGTTTCCTTCCAACTCTCCTGCCACGCCTGGCAGGAGGGTCATTGAGAACAAGCACTCGACCCAATAGCTGACCATGACCTACTGCCATTACCTTCAGGCTGAAAGCTCAAATAAACGTGCAAATAGAGCGTACCAGAAGGGATTCAACGTCGGTCGAGTGCTTGTCAGGGGCTTACACTCGTCCATTGCTCAGCTCAATCTGAGCCGTGTTTGGTCAATGAAACACCGAAACCACCAAGCGTATCCCACAAAATGTGCTAACGTTGAGCCGAAACGTGGACGAGTGTGAGCCGCTGGTGCTGGTTCTCGTTATCCACCCTGCCTGGCCATGGGAGTCGCGGCCGGACTTGATGGCGCCCAGCTCCCGGTACGAGTACGGGTCGCTGGTCTCCCAGAATTAGGGCCTGGAGAATATTGCTCGCCGCGTCAATGGGTGCTAGTCTGTCGGAGCCTCAGTGCCTCGATGATGTGGTCTGTAGGACGTACCGTAAGGTGGGCACCGGATGACGTGACAATGACTGGGCCCGAGAAACCAGGGTTCAAAGTGCGGTGGATGACGTGGTGTGGCGAGCAACATCCGCCAGGCCCTACCCAGAACTTTTCCTCCCACTCCACGGCGCCGTCGGCGGAGACCCCGCGGATGGAGGTCCACGTCATCACCCTCCCCTCCTCCATCGCCTGCTTGCCCTCCTCGCATGAGGGTCATTGAGAACACGCACGCGACCGATATCGATGCATGACTTACCTTGAGTTTGAGTGCTCATACAGACGCGCGGCGGAGGAGGAGGAGAGTTAACGTCGGTCGGGTGCCTGTTCTCAGTAGCCCTCCTGCCTCTCGCCACCAGCGTGCGCCGTTGGTGAGCACACCCTCGGAGGTACCGTCGGCGCCTAGGTCGCGGACCGCGGAGGCCAGGGCGTCCTCGAAGGAGGGTCTGGCGGATATTGCTCGCCACGTCATAGGGTGCCATGTAGCTCAAGAAACAAGGGTTCACACTGAGTTGGATGATTTGGCGGGCAATATCTGCCAGGCCCTACCTCGAGCGACGGGTGAAGCGTGTCGGTGGCGGCGCCCGCGGGGGCGGGGGCGGGGGCAGGGGCGGCGGCGGCGGTCGCGGGTGCGGCGGCAGCGGCGGCGGCTGCGGCGGCTGTGATTGGTTCCGCCGCCACCGCAGCCGCCTGGAAGCCCGGCACGTCACTCTGGAAGACAGGCAGCGCGGCCGCCTCTGCAACGCTCTGGAACGCGGGCAGCGCCGCCTGCGCCTCCACGATGCTCTGGAACGCCGGCAGCGTGGCCTCGGGCGCACGCTCCGCCAACATCGCCGCCTGTTGTACGCGCTGCGGCGCCGGCGCGCGCTGCATCGCAGGCGCCGCCGCAGGCGCCGCCGCCGGTGAGGAGGAGGGTTCCGCAGCCTCCGGGGGTGTCCAGCCCCAGAAGTCGGTCGCGGGGCCGCCGGTTCCCCGCGTGAGAGCGGCGGCGGAGGAGGGAGAGGCGGAGGCGGCGGAGGAGGAGGTGGGCGGTAAGGAGGAGGAGGAGGCAGAGGCGGAGGTGGAGGAGGGTGGGAAGGAGGAGGAGGAGGAGGAGGACGAGGAGGCCGAGGTGGAGGAGGCGGAGTTCGGCTTGGATGGCTCGACGAAGATGCTGCCTGCGGCCGCCGCCTGTGCCGCGGCGAGCGCCGCCTGCGTGCGCTGCTCGGTGCCGACGGGTGAAGCTGCGCGCGCGAACAGGTCCACGACGCGCGCGCTGCCCTCCGCCGTCGCAGCGATTCCTTCACCATCGCTCTGGAAGGACGGTAACGCCTCGCATCTGACGCGGCGTGAGACGGACGCCCCGCGCGGCGAGTGCGTCGGCGTGTGACGCACTCGCGGCCTCGTAGCCGCTCGCCGCCCCGCCGCCCCCGACCCCGCCGCCGCCGCCGCCACCGCCGGGCGGGCCACCAAAGCGGCCGTGGTGGGTGCCATCGCTTTTCTGGAAGCACTGTCTTGTCGTTGTTGTTCAGTTGCCAATCAGTTCCCTCGGCCCACCGTCGGGTCCTCTTCCGCGTCACGCCGCCTCGTTAGACGGCTCGCGACGCACGGAGAGGAGCTGTGACCCTGACACTCTGGGGAAAGGCCTCGCAACGCGCCGCGCTTGCTGTGGAGGCGTCAGGTCATCGTTCTGGGCACCGGCCACAAAATATCTGCGTCTGAAGGATTTGGACTGGAATTGGAGCTGGAATTGGAATTCTTGGGGCTTGGACACCATCACCAGCCAGTCCAACCCTAATTTATCTCGCTGGCACACGCGCGCGGCTACTCTCACGCCGGCTCGACGCAGCCAGTAGCCATGGATACCCGAGCCAGCAAGCGGCACCGTGGTGGCGACGCGGGCGGCGGCGGTGGCGGCGGAGGCGGCGGCGGCGGTGGCGCGGGAACGGGGGGGGCGGGTGGAAGCGGGGGCGGGCAGTTTCAGCCGCCCGAGCATCAGTCGCCCGGGTACGGCGCGGGGTACGACGCCGGGTTCCTCGCCGGGCTCCTCGCCGCCTCGGGCGGTACGCCGCCGCCGCCGCCGCCGCCGCCGCCGGTGGCCGAGGGGGACGCCAGCGCGGGCGCGCTCGAACCCGTGCGCCCGCCGCTGCTCGCGCTGGTTGAGGACTTCCCCGACCTCTTCCAGAAGGAGGTGCTCGAGCGCCTTAAACCCGTCGATCGCGGGCTGCTCGGGCGCTCGGGGAGCGCAGTTCGCACCACGGTGAAGCGCTCGGGCCTGCCACGCGTCGGCGGCAGCGCGGGGGAGCGGCGGGTCGGCATCTCAGCGTTTTGCGAGTCCCTCTCGACGTTCGTGTGGGCCGTGGCGAACGGCTGCCCGTGGCAACTTGCGACAACTTGCGCAAATATCGCGAGTGGGGGGAACCTGGAGGTGCTGCGATGGGCGCGGGAGCACGGCTGCCAGTGGAACACGGCTACGTGCACGTGGGCCGCTGACGGCGGGCACCTGGAGATGCTGCAGTGGGCGCGGGGGCACGGACTCGGTTGCCCGTGGGACTGGAGCACGTGTTGTTTCGCAGCTCGGAATGGGCACCTGGAGGTGCTGCGATGGGCGCGGGAGCACGGGTGCCCGTGGGGCGAGGAGACGTGTGAATCTGCCGCTTCGCGCGGGCACCTGGAGGTGCTGCAATGGGCGCGGGAGCACGACTGCCCGTGGGATGAAGATGTCTGCACAGGCGCCGCGGCGCGCGGGCATCTGGAGATGCTGCGGTGGGCGCGGGAGCACAACTGTCCGTGGCATGAAGACACCACGAACTCGGCTGCTAGGGGTGGGCATCTGGAGGTGCTACGGTGGGCGCGGGAGCACGACTGCGCGTGGGATGAAGCTGTCTGCACAAGCGCCGCATTGGGCGGGCACTTGGAGGTGCTGCGGTGGGCAAGGGAGCATGGTTGCCCGTGGGATGAGTGGACGTGTGCTTCGGCCGCTATGGGAGGGCACCTAGTGGTGTTGCAATGGGCACGGGAGCAGAACTGCACTTGGGGCGAGGACACGTGTGGGTTTGCCGCTCAGCACGGGGAACTGGAGGTGCTGAGGTGGGCGATAGAGCACGGGTGCCCGGGCGGCGAGCGATATGCACACCTTTTGACATGAACGCTCACCCCCCACCTGGTCTGACATCGTCGTAGCCACTACTGTGCAGCTTTTACAATATTCACACAGGACGGGGGCAGTGCGAACGCCTGGTGTCCTCATACACATGCTGAAGCGTCTGTCTCTCTCGCGCTCTCTCGCGGGGGCCAAGGCGAAAGCACCCAACACGCTGTGACCACCCGACCGCTATATTTATTCTTGCACGAAACCTTTAACAATATAATTCATGACGCGCACAGAGCAAGAGCTCTCGTGGCAACAGCTTGGCGTATCTCACACATCCCAGCCAGGGCCTTGCACTCGTTCCCTGACTGTTTGCTCATAGCGTACCGGTGTACCCGTACACCCTCGCCGCATCCGCCTCCCCTGGCGCCTAGCCTTGCACTCATTCCTTTTTAACATGTTTTCTCCGGGAAACCACTGGCAGTTATCCTTGGTACTCGTAGATGCTCATGTTACGCTGAAAGGGATCGATTGGAAGGCCCACGCGGTTCAAGCCCACCCGCGTACCGAGTGAGCTGAGTTCTGTACCCAGAGCTTTCTGGAAAGGCAGAAAACAATGAGGAACGACCTAAAAAGCATGATTTCCAGAAAGTGGCGCGGATCCCAACCCCCCAAACTAAACCACAGATCCTGTCGTCACGGTCGGTCGTTTAGGTCATTCCGATCTCGCGCCGTCGAGCCGCGGTAGCCATGGATACCCGATCTAGCATGCGGAGCGGGCGCAGGCGCGCGGACGGCGGTGTTCCCGCGGGAGCGGCGGCGGCGGCGGGGGAAAGCGCTGCCGCGGTCTCGCTGGGTGTAGATGGGGGTGGGGGCGGAGGGGGCGGTAAAGCCAGCGAAGAGCCGCCCGAGCATCAGTCGCCCGGGTACGGCGCGGGGTACGACGCCGGGTTCCTCGCCGGGCTCCTCGCCGCCACGCAGGACGGGCCGCCGCCGCCGCCGCCGGTTGCGGCCGCAGGGCCCGGCGCAGGCGCGCTTGAACCCGCGCGCCCACCGCTGCTCGCGCTGGTCGAGGACTTCCCCCACCTCTTCCAGAAGGAGGTGCTCGAGCGCGTGGATCGCGTCGATCGCGCGATGCTCGGGCGCACGGGGGGCACGGTGCGCACCGCGGTGAAGCGCTCGGGCCTGCCGCGCGTCGGCGGCAGCGCGGTCGGGACGCGGGTGTGGTTCGCGGCATTCTGCCAGTCCCTCTCGACGTTCGTGTGGGCCGTGGCGAACGGCTGCCCCTGGCAACATGTGAAAACTTGCAACATTCTCGCCGAGGGCGGGCACCTGGATGTGCTGCGATGGGCGCGGGAGCACGGGTGTCCGTGGAACGAGGACACGTGTGCCTCCGCCGCTGACGCCGGGCAGCTGGAGGTGGTGAGGTGGGTGCGGGAGCACGGTTGTCCGTGGGACGTCCGCACGTGTGCTGGGGCCGCTGGGGGCGGGCACATGGAGGTGCTGAAGTGGGCGGTGGAGCACGGCTGTCCTTGGAGCCTTGGGACGTGCGCACGTGTGCTGGGGCCGCTGCGGGCGGGCACCTGGAGGTTTTAAAGCTGGCGCGGGAGCACGATTGTCCGTGGGACGAGCATACGTGTGAAATGGCCGCTGAGGGCGGGCACCTGGAGGTGCTGAAGTGGGCGTGGGAGCACGACTGCCCGTGGGATGAATCCACGTGTCAATGCGCGGCTGAGGGTGGGCACCTGGAGGTGCTGAAGTGGGCGCGGGAGCACGACTGTCCGTGGGATGAAGAGAATGAAGAGACCACGTACTCGGCTGCCAAGGGTGGGCATCTGGAGGTGTTGCAGTGGGCGCGGGAGCACGATTGTCCGTGGGATGTAGACACCACATACTCGGCCGCTGCGAACGGGCACCTGGAGGTGTTGCAGTGGGCGCGGGAACACAACTGCGAGTGGAACGAAGATGTCTGCTCAGGCGCCGCTGCGAACGGATACCTGAACGTTTTACGGTGGGCGCGGGAGCACCACTGCCCGTGGAGCGAGGCGACATGTGAGTACGCCGCTGAGGAAGGGGAACTTGAGGTGCTGAGGTGGGCAATAGGGCACGGGTGTCCGGGGGGCGAGCGATATGCCCATCTTTTGACTTGAGCGCCCAACCCCCACCTTGCAGGCTTCGGGTCAAGGCGCGAGGCTGGCTCGTAGGAACATAGAATGCGGCTGCGTGCCAAGTCTGACCCGTGTCATGACAACACGCCGATCTTTTGAGCGTCTGATGTGTTGTAGTAGTACAGTACTCCAGTTCTGGGCTAAATTATTATGTAGTATGAAATCAGCCCTCCTTTATTCACACGAACCACTTTTCCACGGCACTCACTCTCTCACTCCCTCACGCGGCTCACTCACAGCTTCAACTCGGTGTGGTCGGTCCGACTCCACGGTGAAAGTGTCCATCGTCACGTTGGACACACTCTCTCACATTATAGCTGATCACAGTGTACCTCCTCAATCAATGACTCACTGACTCCTTCCCTCAGTCACTCACTCCGTTCCTAGCTGATTCACTCTCTCACTCCCACTCACACACTCACTGACTCGCTTGAATCACTCACTCACAGCTTCCACTCGATGTGGTCGCTCCAGTCCTCGTTGAATGTCTCGGCCATCACGTTGGCATCAGCAAACATCGGCGAGTCAAACCCGCGGCTGAACTTCCCCGGGAGCACCCGGCGCCGCACAAGGCCCGACACTCGTTTCGGAACTGGCTTAATTTACGCGGTTTACAGATGTCAGCTTGGACAGCTAGCGTGGTTTCAGAGAGAAAAGCTTCTGCGCATATAACGCGGCACCAGGCATCCAAGCTTTCGCCCTCCTGCCCCCCGTCCGGAGTGGATCCGGAGAGAGACGCTTCCGCGTGTATTAGGAGGCACCAGGATTTCGCCCTGGCCCCTGTGTGATGACTCGTGCGCAAGCGTGCGGGCACTGGGTCGTGTGAGAAAACGACTTGAGAGAAAAGCAACAATTGACGAAGTGGACGATTGTGTAAGGCCATACCGCCGCATCAGCTGGTCCCATTCCTTGGACCACAGGTTAAAGCCCCCCTCCAGGCGAACCACGTTGGTATACCCCAAGCCCATGAGAATGTCGACAGCCGCAGTGGCGCGCACCCGCCCGTCCGAGCACGCCACCATTATCCGCGCCGCCTTATCCGGAAACCAGGGCCGGGCCATCGAATCGTTCCACATTCACTTAACTTCAGCCTTTGAGAGGTTTCTCGTTTCAGGTGAAGGTCTCAGGGACAAAACCAGGGCCTTCTAGACGTTCCATATCCGCCTTAACTTCAGAACCTTTGAGCGGTTTCAGGTGAAGGTCTCAGGCACAAACCGGCGGCTCCAGTTGAGCTGCAAAGGGGACGATGGGAAGGCCCTGCCGGAAACGCCTTCGCCGCGTCGTCTCCGAAGCTTGCATTTGGAGTCTGGACGTACACTTTCTCTCCCAGCTGTAGCTGCGTAAGTTGAAAATGAAAGCAAAGTTTGAAAGCGGTACATCATATTGTAGCTTCAAGCGCTGAAACCACAGGCGCTTTCTACACGAGTTTTGTTACTGTCAACCTGCACCACCCTACCCAGCGCGGCGTTATACGTGCGCGTGGCGTTGATGATGGGCACTTGCTTCACGCGCGTGCCCTTGGTGTAGCAGCCCAAGTTGAATTTTAAAGTAGAGTTTGAATGAGCTTCATCATATTTCAGCTTAAAGCGCTGAAACCAGGCGCAGTCAGCCTGGGGTCAACCTGGCGTCAGCCTGGGGTCAACCTGGGGTCAACCTGGGGTCGACCTGGGGTCAACCTGGGGTCAATCTGGGGTCAACGTGGGGTCAGCCTGCACCGCCATACCTTGGCCGCGCCGGGCGCCGGCGGGTTGGGGCACTTGCCCATCGCCTCCACCTCCGCCAAGCTGTAGGGACACAAGTTGAAATTGAAAGCAAAACTTGAGAGAAAGTTATCGTATTTAGGTTCCAAGCGCTGAGACCGAAGGCGCTTTCAACAAGGGATCCAACCGGTTGCAACTTGCAGCTCCCCACCAAGCTGCGCACGTCCAGCACCTCGTACCCGCCGTCCCACAGGCACCTGCGCAGTGTTTCACGGTATCCATCGAACTCAGTATGGAGGCCTAGCACTAGATGCACGTATTCGTAGCGCCCTATTATGGGTGTCAGTCGGCATGAACTAACAACTGATACTCTCGGTGTTGGGTGTACACTACACTGTACCAGGGGCTTACACTTGACCACTTCTCAGCTCAACCTGAGCCGTTCCTGTTACTGAAATACACTGAAACCACCCAACGTGTCCCCCCAAAAGTGCTCACATCAAGCCGAAATTTGGACGAGTGTAAGGCTCTGGTGTACACGCACCTGCCCTCCTCGGCCGTGGCGGTGCCCTTGCTGTAGCGGCGCAAGTTGAACTTGAAAGCAAAACTTGAAAGCAGTTTATCGCATTCTAGTTTCAAGCGCTTAGTTCCAGGCGCTTTCAATACGAATTCCATCGGGTCAACCTGCACCGCCCTACCTTGGCGGGGAACATCGCCTGCACCCGCGCCACAAACTCCTTGTCCGCGTGGTGGGGGCGCCAGTTGAAATCGAAAGCAAAACGTGAAATCAGTTCCCCGTCTTTTGTTGAGGTTGAGCTTGATAATCCAGGCGCTTTCATGTGACAACATGGGTTTGATCTTGCTGCTTTAACTTGCTGCGACTTGCACCTCCCCACCCATGACCACACGCCAGTACAGCGTTGAGTGGGGGTACACTGGTACATTACGAGCAAACAGTTAGGGCCCCGCCCAGCACTGCCCGCCAGAACGGCGTGGAGTGACACCAGTGCGTGCGAGTACACTAGTACACCATGAGCGAACAGTCAGGGCACGAGTAACCAGGCCCCGCCGGGTATGCATTTGTAGACCCGCTCGCGGGGGCCACTGCGGCGGGCGTGGCCGCGGCGGCGAGCAGCGTGGGCGGCGGCGGCGCGGCGGCGGCCGCGGAGATGGCGACGGCCGCGGCGAATGCCCAGTTCTCGTCTTGCGACTCCGAAGGAGAAAGCTGCTCGCACTCGGGTGAAGCCGACGAAGTGGATGAGGTGGAAGGGGCCAAGCCGATTGCCGCAGTGGCTCTGCTGGTTATCACGTCCCCTGCGGCATCGTCAGGCCGCCCGAGGGCTCCATGACCACCAAGGAACACCGAAGCTGCGTTAGTGCGATGCGATTTTGTGAAACTGGAGGAGCGAGGGGGCGGGGCGCAGATGAAATCGAAGTTGCTGTTGGATCTGGTCCTCGGCCCGCTCGGACAGCTCAGGGCCGGTTGCCGAACGCGTGAAGCCGCGGGTGCGATGCTCGCGCGGCTCGACCCCGCGTAAAATACGCTGCTCGAAAGCATGTTGCGGCGGGGTGTGGCGGCGGCGGCGGCGGCGGCTGGGGCGCGTGTTGCTGTGACGAGGCATCCATCGCACAAAAAGATGACAAAACGCCTTTCAACGGATTCTGTTTTAGATTTGGTGACTGGGCAGGTGACCCGACAACCATTAGGGTTTAGAAATTACAGGGTTTCGCGTTTAGAGTTGAGCTTTCAAGTGAAGAAGCTTTTACCCGCCCAGCGAGCATTGTCGCGCGCGCGCGGCCCGCGTCGCCAACACCACTGCCTCGACGGACACCTCGACGTGTGCGTGGTCCTCCGGGTGTCGTCCCACCCGTCGCCGCTTCTTGACGCGAAGGCTGGGTGGGTGAAACGCGGCCGGTTTACATCGCCGGTGTCCTGTTTCTCGTAGCTTTTCCCGTCAGATGGCGCCCTCGCGGCAGGAGCGTCGGAAGGCTGAACGCGACGCCGCGAAGCGCGCGCCGCGGGCGGGAGCCGCGGGCACCGCGGGCGCCGCGGGGGCCGCGGGAGCTGCGGCCGCTAAATTGAACGTGAACGCCGGGGGGGACTGGAAGACGCAAGCGGAAGATCCCCGCGTAGGGCCGGTTAAGTGGCGGAATTTGCCAATGCTCGCCACGTTATAGGATGTGATTCAACGTACTCAAAAGACGAGGGTTCAAAGTGCGATGAATGACGTGGCGAGCGACATGTGTCTGACCCGATCCCTCGGTGCTGATTGAAGCGATCGGACTCGAGGTGATGCAGAGGGCTGCGCAGGGTGACAGGGAGGCGCAGTGGAGCGTGGGCTTCTCGTGGTTTAGTGCAGAGGATAGGGCTGCGGGGACGCCTGTGGGCAGGGGCTTACACTCGTTCACTTCTCAGCTCAACTTGAGTGCTCTTATGGGATAGGGGGTGCGCGTAGGAGTTGTGTTGCCCGTGTTCAGGGGGTTTCAGGGGGTGTATAGGGCGTGTAGGGTGCTTTATTGTGTCAGTCACGGCTCAATTTGAGCTGAGAAGTGAGCGAGTGTAAGCCCCTGCCTGTGGGCACGGCCGGCAGATCTCCACAGGCGGATGTAGGGTTGGCACGTTGCACCGCACACTTTCCGGTCGCTCACAGTACCGATCCTCCGCTTCACATAGACTTCTCTTGACCTAATGAACTGTCTGCGGGTGCCAACCCTGGGCGGAGAAGGGCATGGCGCTTCTGAAGAAGGCGGCGGGGCAAGGGCACGCGTACGCTATGTCCATGTTGGGAAGCATACACCACGTGCGGAATGAGCACGAGCAAGCCGTCGGATGGTTCACCCAGGGTGCCGAGGCCGGGTTGCCGAATGCGATGTTCAATCTCGGGAAATGTCTCGACGATGGGAAGGGCGTGGCGGCGCCAGACTACCCGGCGGCTGCGGACTGGTACAGGCGCGCGGCCGACGGTGGCTCCGGGGAAGCGGCGCACAATCTCGCCACCATGTACGCCACCGGCCGCGGCGGGGCGTGTAACATGATGCCTGCTTGTCACATAATGTCTGCATCGTCATCCGCCACATTTAGACCCTCGTTTCTTGAGTTGAACGGCATCACATGACGTGGCGAGCATTATCTGCCAGGTCCTGGGGCGCGGTGTCACGCGTAGCAAGCGGCGGGCCATTCAATGGTTGCGCAAGTCCGCTCAGCACGGCAACGCCGGCGCGTGCTTGCAACTCGCCATGCGCATGTACGGAGACGAGCCCTACGCCCGCGAGGTGGGGCATGTGGTGGAAGCTACCGGGGTCACCACGTCGGCTGGGGTCATGGAGGGCCACAGCGTCCCCCCGGATGTCTTGACCGGTGTGGTACACTGGCTGCGAAAGGGGTCCGCGACAGGGCAATATACCCTACCCGGTGTGCTCGAAGGGTTTCGCAGAGAGGTGCTGGAGGGACATACGTATTGCTTCAACGACGGGTGCGAGGTTGTCGGCCATCTGAAGGACTTCAAAGTTTGCCCGCAGTGCAAGACCGTCCGATATTGCGGCGACGCGTGCCAGAAGCAGGATTGGAATGCGGGTGGGCACAAGGACAAGTGTGGCACAAGCGCACCTCACTAAGTCACTGAGTAAAGCAAGACAGAGTTCTAATCAATTAGAGAGACGCGTCAGCGTGTATGAGGAGGCACCAGGCTTCCGCCTTGACCCCCATGAGCTAT
>Ga0307489_10002639_pt1 | contig 11992 bp, 14 predicted proteins | sample SB12metaG_FD_202247 | JGI IMG/M metagenome (GOLD analysis project Ga0307489, IMG submission 202247) | Sea-ice brine microbial communities from Beaufort Sea near Barrow, Alaska, United States - SB 1.2 | ecosystem: Environmental > Aquatic > Marine > Coastal | place: USA: Alaska | collected...
ACACATGTATTGTTTCAACTGTATTATCGATCAGGTCACTGACGTCACTGCACCCGGATTCGGTGCTGTAAGAATCTTCCGAGCCGATGCTGTCCGTATCGTCGACGTCCAATGATTCCGGCTCGGGATCAGATATCTTCATAAATAATTCATCGGATACTTTGAGAATTCCCATCATGCTCCAAGCATAATCATAATCCCCCTTGCTTACCGGAAAATAGCATAACACGCTCTCTTGCGGCACGATATCATAATTTTGATCGTATACCATATATCCCTCTTTCGAGACATGTGGTATCAGATAGAATACTTCATAGAAAATTTCATCGCTCTTCGAGAAGCGAGAAACTGCTTCCGCATACCAAACACATTCCATTTCATTTTTGTCGACCCCCTTAATCTGTAAAAGTGTAGGTCGTTTGAAGCTCATTTTGATATATTATAAATAATAGTTAAAGGTTTATACTCTTCATCGATCCTTAGGTAATGTTTTTGTCATACCAAATAATTGTTCAATCGGAATTGGAGAGGCTACCTCGGTTCCCATCCACATAATTCTTTCCTCAGGTTCCTCTTCCTTCACAACATCAACTTCAGCCGGCACATGTTCCTCTTTTTTTACGACTTCCACCTCAGCCTCTTTCTCTTTCTGCATCATTTTAATTGTTATTACGGTGTTATTCTTTGTACTCTTTTTCATTGAATAGTTTTCAAACTACCGCGGATAAATGTTTATCCACTGTACTCTTGTCGACGTCCTCCGCGGCATCGTCGTCCTCTGTCGGAGTCGGTAGTACATATTTTTCGTCCTTCACAACATTTGTATCAGCTACCACCGTATTGTCAACATGAGTGTCTTCGACGGTCACAGGATGGTCAGGACCGGAAAGTTTGTCTGCCTTGTCAATATGAGTGTCTTCGACGGTCATGTCAATTTTCTCGACTGCAGTGACCGGGGATACTTCATCTACATCAGCGACCGTATTTACGTTGTCGACGACCACCACGGGGTGGTCCGCACCGGAAACTTTATCGATGGCAACCGCCGAAGGATCGTCGATCGGGTCTACATCCCCTTTCATTAGATGTTCTTTCCGGGATTCGTAAACTTCTTGCGACCGAATTTGTTCGTTTCGATTCTCCATGATGATTTCATTCAATTTCGTGTCCATATGTGTTTGGTCATCGATTTTTGAAATATCAGGAGGAACCAAAAGCCATTTGTACATTTCTACCAGAAACACGTCAAATGATTTGTCGACTTGTTGAAGTTTTTTTGCATGGACCTCAGCATCCGCTCTCGTATTGAATACCCCCCGGATCTTCACTCCACACTCCTTATGCTTTTGATTACTGGTTTCACTGACGATGCTGATGAGCGCGTATTGTTGCCCGGGAATGACAATAGTGTCGGCCTCTAAATGTGTTGTACTCATTGTATAGTTAACTATGTATAACCTTTATACCGTTGCAATAAACTCCCAACTCAATTCGGCACATATTCCTTTGAAAATACAATCTTGTTGATACAATTTCTCTCTACTCTTCAACAGCGGGAAGCTATCAAGAAACTCTTCATGCCCTAGCAACTCGCAGAATTTATAAAGACAATATCCATACGAAAGAAAATTTGAACGGCCTCTCGGTTTATGTTTTTCAAATGGTTCTTGAATATCCCTGAACATGTTTCGTAATATTTCCTCTAATTGCGGAGACATTTTCGGCGGGGATACTCCACTTAACATATTTGTTATCTGCGGGACATGTTCATAAAACTTGTTGTATTTCAATTTTTTTAATAAATCTTTCACCTTTTTGTGAGTGATCTGTGTCATATCTGTTATACGCGTCTTTTTGAACTCATAACGCAGTGCTACTATAATTTCAGGAGGAATATACGTCGCTTCTTTTGCTTGGAACTGAGCCATCCATTCATTAAAATGATTTATTCGTTTGTAAGCAAAACATATGTTGACGTCAGAATTAATTTCTTGGTCGTAACTCATATTTTGGGTTCCCATTTCAAAATTGAGTTCGGCGTCACCGCACTTCGGACATATCATCATTGCATCTGCGAGTGACATAACTCTGGGCACCGCACACGCCGTACATGTGTATGTGCATATCGACTCTACTGAAATGGGTGTGTTTTCAGTGATGTTCAAATACTCGTCATACATTTTACCTCTATCGTGATTGCTTTTCGCCTGTAGAAATGCGCCCATTACATGTTCATTGTTCACAGTCGTTTCTTCCAGCGATGTATATCTTTGTATTATTGGAGCCACAGATAGCATGTAGTCTATATCGTCGCGTTCATCCATTATTTTACGCTGGACTTGTTCTATTTTGCAGTCTATATCACACCGCTCGTCCCAACTTTTACAATTTTTAAATTGTTCGTGTAAGTTTTCTAAAATTGATTTGTTCATTGTCACATTATCTTGGGACAAAAGGCTCTTTAACACCGCTTTATGTTTTGCTTCTAAAGTGGTTCTCGAATCTGATAAAATGGGCATCTATAATATTTTTACACTACATAATTCTTAAGTAAATTTACTCATTATAAAATTCTGCTACGATATCGGTATGAATTACTTTATTCACACCGCTCACATCATTCATGCAACATTGCAAAAATGCATGATACGTATGAAACACATCGTACAGTTTACATATACTAATTTCATTCTTCATAATGTCCAATGTTTTGTGTTGACTCTGTGAAACCATGTCATTCACTGATAAATGACGCTCTATAGACATGTTGCTGATTAATAGAAATAACATGTCGGTTTTTATTGCGGTTTTATGATCGTCCGCACATTTGCTAAACGCTTTAAACACGTTTTGCGCCTGACAGTTCACGGTCAATGTCGAAACGAGTTGCGGGTGGTCAAATATCCACTTGTTTATTACACCACCCCCTAATCGCTTCACAAGCATATTATTCATGAAGAGAGACAATGCTCTCTCTATATTTCCGTTATTCATTAGTTTAAATAATTCTGCTATTAACTGTTTATCGACACCCATCGCAAATCCTGTATCGTATATATTGATGCATTTATTGTTTACATCGTAGCTCCAGTTACCCTTGTGTAAATCACAGTGTAAAAATCCATGCTCTAGTATCATCGCACGTATCGTGACATACAACAACAGCGCAACTTTTTTCGATAAATATGGATTTTGCTCTAGCTCGCTCATACTCTGTCCTTCATGATACGTCATGACCACTATATCACTCGTCCACTCTAGAGCCGTCGGAATATTAACGAATGCCACACCTTTCATGTTTTCCCCGAACCGTTTCATGTTGGCAACTTCGTGTCGCATGTCCATCTGATTAGAATACGTTCGTATGAATTCATCGACATCGATTAATGTCACATTGCACATATATAGTATCGATTTTAGCATGTACTTTACAAGCGTCATATCATTTTTGGATTGTATCACGTTAGGGTGTCTCACTTTAATAGCCACTCTCTCTCCGGTTTCAATGTCGTCCGCGTCATATACTTGCCCGATACTACCGGATGCTATCGGTCGTCCACCGTTGTTCAAAACATATCGGTCTTCTATTTGTTTTCCGAACCCGTCGTAATATGCGGTGCTTGTCACTTCCCATTTATGTTCATATATATCGTCAAACACTCGCCCCGTCAGACTACCGCCATAAATAGATGCGTGTAATTGTGCAAACTTAATGAAAAATGGGCCATTCATTTCAAGTATGTAGCATAACACTGACGTCACCCAATCATAATCCAATATCGTAAATGGCAACCAACACATTAACAACGACAACTTGACGACTGACGACATATTTAATTAAATGTATGTATGTTTTCTTAAGTCAATATTAAGCGCGGTAAAGTTATTTAAAATTAACAATTGTTAATACAATATATCATCATGAATAACCGTTTCATCGATTCCATTCAACAGTTGTCTTTTGCTTTCGCGCGTTATCACTATGATCTGTACTTGAAGGAGCATCACCTGACGAAAATTGAAGGAACAGCAATCAAATATATCGTCGATGATATTTATACTACCGATAAGAAGAACGACCTCGCGCGCTTTATTCGTCATAATATGAAAAAAAGTTACGGCGCCATGTACAACACGTTCTTAGTTGAAAACATAATGAATAATATATTCGAAGACGATGCGTACACAAAGCAACGGATTTGTACAGAAATCGAATTAATACAAGATTAGATAATTTCCAGCTTTTAGCGGTGGTGAGAGTAGTCATTCTCCTCTTCCTTATCTAACCACTTTTTCTCAGCCGCCATCATTACTTTGTGCTCATTTTCCCTTTTCTTTATCAAAAAATTCAATATATTGGGATGCTGACCAAATTTCTCATCGAACGCTGCCAACATCAATTTGCACTTCTTATATTGTTGAGGGTTGCAAAGAATTTCGACATCAGGGCGGTCTACTTGCAACAATTTGTTTTTAACATAGTGATACAATTCCGGGCGGGTCACTAGCAACATTGGATAATTAAAGAGTTTTTCGTATGCTAGGTTCTTCATAACACTTGTATCATTCAACGCTCGATTAAACTGTCTGTACGGCTGATGTTGTCCAAACCCACATGCATCCGAAATACTACGAGAATACTTGAAGGCCCTGACATCACAATCTTTACAGCACGTCGGGCACGTACAAGGATTAACAGATTTGAACCATTCCGGAAAACATTCACTGCATATAATATGTTCGCACTTAGTTTCAAACGCGTTCCACGAGTCTTCGTGGCAGAATGTACATTGTTTTCCCAATGAAATTCTCGTCTCACGCATCTTATTGTGTTTCGTACACAGAGTATTACATGTTGCTGTCGTCGTGCATACCGATCCTTCTTTTGTTATAGCTTTGCAAAACATGACTGTGTTTATTCTCGGTGTATACTCTATCGTATCGATTCTTTAGGTGATTTAACACTTAAAGATAACAATCTATTAAAAGTACAATGGAACTCTCGGCTATCGAATCTCGCCTATCCGCTCTCGAATCACGCGTGAATGCTACCGCCAAGCCGGAAAAAGAAAAAAAAATTAAGACTACTCGTGCGCCGAATCCTCATTCCATTTACATGAAGGAACAACATGCCGTGTTGAAACTCGATTCTAGATTCAAGGATCTGGCGCACCCCGCTCGATTCGCAGCCATTAATAAATGTGCTAACGAACAATGGAGGATTCTGCACCCTAAGTGATGATTTTTATCCATTTCCCATACTCCACCTTTCTCTTTTAATTAATATCCCGTCATCTTTGCTTCCGGCCACGTGTGCGTCAATGTACATGATATGAAGCAAAAATGTTGGAGGAATACCCGGATATTCAACACCGACTTTATTAATGTGTGCAACCGGGCCGTTTTTACCGTCACCAACTCAAAATTTCAAAGTTTCCCTCTAAATCTATTTCTGATGGTGACATTGCTGTATTTAACCATATGCATAGTAGGGTAATCTTTAAGTGCGTGACATAAAAGCATCCCATTCATCAAAAACCGGAGGATAAATCCTGTATTTTTTGTTGAATTGGTTTGTGTGAGAGTTACTCATAAAAGTAGATATTCGATGGGCGGCTTCTAATTACTATATATTTTTTTGTTTGTTTCATCATGGACCCGCACTCATTTTACCAGGCGCTACCAGCATACTTTCATATTTTTCTTTTGTCGATACACTATAGCTACTCGACGAAAGAGCGGTGCATACACGCTTTCCGGTTTCTTTATCCCTAACCTCGTGTGTGAATTTTGAACCGCACCTATCCCCTTTTTTGTTGGTTTTCTCTTTACTGAAACCTACATATTTGGGCATCATATCCCTCGTCAAGGTGAATTCCGCATCACTAAACAGAGTGTTTTTGTCTTTAATTAGGATACTTTCGTCTTTGGTTTCAGTGACGTGATGATCGATGAGCATGATATGGTTTGTGAATGTTTGTGCAATTATAGGAAATTGAACATTAAATACGTGTTCAGCGTTCGAATTATCACGTTGGTGCATGAACATATTGAACTGCGTCGCAATATAGTAATATTCATACCAAGCATTCATGAAAGAACGTTCAGACGCTTCCTTCACTTGTCCTTCCTCTAGTTTCTGACCGGTCATCATGGTATCGTAATATCGATTGATAATTCCACCGGACCGTGTTCCGGATACATAATTTTTAGAGGGTGGTAGCATCGGATGCTTCTCGATAAGGAACCGTGCTTGCGTAGTATCGTATCGCACATGTTTGGGGTATTCCGTGATACCGATATCTTTCAGTTCGTCGGGTGGCTCTTGACGATTTGAAAATACGCGAACTCTATTTTCATTTTGAAGGCTTTGTGTAGCGTATCTCAGATTGACTACGCGATTATCAACCTTTACGCGGTTAAAGTGATCGATAGAACAATCATCCGGGCAACTTTCTCCAGTACAATACTTTAAAACGTATTGGTGTAGATAAATCCTGTTTATGTTACCGACCTCCTTCGCCGACGTTTGGTTCACGGAGTGACAAATATACCCAGTTTGTTTATGAAGGGACCACTTGTATTGCCTAATTTTATTGATATACTGGAAGTCAATCATAGTGTATGCTTCTTCAGCGACTTTCATCATACACGTTCTTTTACCGCAATATTCGACCTCGTACACTTCATTAGGGTTCGTGCATCCTTCACCATAATTGGTAATGTCTCCGTACCCAGGGGTATACTGTACTAGAATCATATCACTCATTGTTATGATATACATAGTAGGGTAATCTTTAAGTGCGTGACATAAAGGCAACCCATTCATCAAAAACCGGAGGAAAATCCTTTATTTTTTGTTGAATTGGTTTGTATGGGGGTCACCCATAAAAGTAGATATATATAAGTGATTAATGCGATGGGCTGCTTCTAATTGCTATAAGCAAGTCCACCCATCCCGCTCAGGATACGTAGAACATTTACGGAAGTGGCAAAGATTTTAACTTTGTGATCCGGGCCGAACGTGTCGTTGGTGACTTTCGAAGTTTCCGATTTGGCGGTGTGTGCGAGAGAAAGTTTGAGCGTGGCGTTGTCGATGCGGGAGAAATTGCAAGAACCGGAAGGCTGATGTTCTTCGGGTTTGACAGCGAAGGAATAAACGTAAATTTGTTTTTCGGGGATGGCGGTGTGATGCTGGAAGGGTTGTACCAGGCGGAAATAGGAACCTTCGCGCTTGTCGAATCGCTCATGTCCGTTGAGTTGAAGGTTGGCATCGATGACGGGTTCTTCACCGGCTTCGCCGTAGTTGAATTTGTCCCAATCTTTCGGTTGATGTACAACCCATACCAGTTCCTTTACGGGGTGATTGAAGTTGAGCTTATAAGAGCCGTTAACCATAGGTGTTTCATCGCCGGTGAACTGGAGTTGTTCGACGAGCAGTTCATGCTGGGACTGAGCGAATCGTTTGCGCTCGTCGGTGTCCAGGTACACGTAATCGATGTATAGCGACATTTCGGGGTCGCGTACATCATCAGGTCTCGACCCTTGAGAGCCGATCGGGTGGCAAAGCTCGGTGAGAGGGCGGAAGGTGAAATTCAGCTTGACTTCGTGGTATTGCAAGGCAATAAGGGGGAGCGCCAGACCTTGGTTGCGGTTGAAGAAAAATTGCAAAGGGATGTAGAGAGTGCGAGCATCACCAGACAGAGCACCTTTGCTATTGACACGACCGATCATATTCGAATCGAACATTTTCTTTTTCTCGTGAGGAAGGCTGAGTTCCGACCATATGTCCAGCCATTCACCGTAATGACGGTCGATACGTTGACCGCCGATTTCGAGTTCGACTTCTTGGATGAGATTATGTCCGATGTTGTTGTTCCATTTCCACTTGGCTGTTCCGTTACTCTCCTTGGGCAGTTCAGGAAGTTTTACCTCCAGATAAGTATTCGTGATGAGATCACCATTCCGACTGACGGTGACAGTCGCTTTACGGCCGAAACCGGTTGTACCGTTAAATACTTGAGCGATGGCTTCTACCGAGAAATTAGTGTGGCGACGATAAATCGCCTTGAAAAATGTAATTTCGGGGTCGCCAGTAAGGTAAACATCTTGAGCACCGTAGGCAACTAGCTGCATTAAACCTCCACCCATTGTTGTATGTAATATATACTAAGAAAAAAATTACATATAAATACGATAGTAGGTATTGTTGACGTTTGTAACTATTTATAAATATATGCACTCATTACAGCAGATGAATATCAACCTAAAGAAATTTAACCCGTCCACAATAGGAGACAACCGAGTATTGGTTTTCATAGGAAAAAGAGGAACTGGAAAAACTACCCTTGTAACAGACATCTTATGGCATAAACGAAAAATACCTGTAGGTGTAGTTATGTCAGGAACTGAAGAAGGAAACAGTTATTACCAGAAGTTCGTGCCGGATTTATTCATATACAATGAGTACAAATCCGAGGTTCTGGACAAAGTCATCCTCCGGCAGAAGCAATTGTGTAAACAAAATGTCCCGAATAACAATGCATTCGTGTTACTCGACGATTGCATGTACGATAAGCGTCTCGTTCGCGACAAATGCACAAGAGCGATTTTCATGAACGGCCGGCATTGGAATATATTCTTTATGTTGACGATGCAATATTGTATGGATTTGAGCCCCGATCTCAGAGCAAATGTCGATTATGTATTCATTCTGAGAGAAAACATTATTCAAAATAGAGAGAAAATTTTCAAGCATTTTTTCGGGATATTTCCGAATTACGACATGTTCTCTCAGGTGCTGAATAATTGTACGGAAAATTATGAATGTTTAGTGTTGGACAATACAAGTAAAAGTAATAAAATTGAGGATGTTGTTTTTTGGTACAAGGCTAAAATTCATCCCCCGGGATCGTTCACAGTAGGCGCTAAAACAATTTGGGATTTCCATAAAAAGAAATATAACCCAAAACATGACGATGTGGATATTTCAGCGGGCGGAGATCCTAATTCTGTTCTTCAAAAGAAGAACGCAATCAAGCTTACCGTGAAAAAAAGTGGTAAAAGTGGTAAAAGTACTGAAAAAAACATGAAGAAAAGTAGTTTACTTTAAAAGTCGTCATCCATTTCAAATACTCTGTCACTGTTTGACATGACACCGAATTTTGCATACTCCCCAACCCGTTTTTCGAAGAAATTGGTTTTTCCGTTAAGACTTATATTTTCCATCCAATCAAATGGATTTTCGGCGTTATATATTTTTGAGTAATGCAACTGAGTCAATAGTCTATCGGCGACGAACTCGATATATTGGCTCATCAACACATCATTCATCCCAATCAGCCTCGTTTGCAGACTGTCGATAATAAACGCCTTTTCTTCTGATACAGCACCTTTGATGATGTCGTGTATGACTTGTTCACTCGGTTTATGTTTCAGATGATGGAACAGACACACCGCATGATCTGTGTGTAATCCTTCGTCTCTAGAAATTAACTCGTTCGCAAATGCCAATCCAGGCATTTTACCTTGCTGTTTTAACCAAAATATCGCACAAAAACTACCAGAAAACATGATCCCCTCTACACACGCGAATGCAACAAGTCGTTCCACGTATGTTTGATTACCAATTAACCATTTCTGTACCCAGTCACTCTTTTGCTTTATAGCTTGTATGGACTTAATACCATCGAAGAGACGCGTTTGTTCTTCGCGGTCTTTCACATATGTTTGAATCAAAAGGCTGTACGTCTCGCTGTGAATAGCCTCCATCGCTGATTGAATTGCATAACAATGAACCGCTTCCGGAATTTTTACATCCATTGCAAAACGTGACATCACATTCTCTAAAACAATTCCATCAGCGCTCGCAAAAAAAGCAAGTACATTTTTCAGAAATGTTTTCGTCGGATCGTCGAGCGATTCCCAATCGTCATAATCTTTCGAAAAATCAATTTCCTCCGGATTCCAAAAGGAAGCTCTTGATTTCTTCAATATGTCGTACACATCGTGATAACGAATCGGAAACAACGTGTATCTGTCATCATGGGGAAATAAAATGGGTTCTGCGATCTTATCAACAATTTCGTCGTACGTGAATAACTCATTATCACGGACAGCGAATGGGAACACATCCACTCTGGCTGTGTCTACGTCAAACTCTTTCAGTTTGCACCATTTATCAGCGCTGTATAATGTTGCGACACAAATATATTCGTAGGCTACACCTTGAACATCGAATACATCCTTGATTTTCGTACAATTTTCACAACCATCTTTTCCGAATAGCGTCAACGTCATATACTTTATAATCACATTATGTTTAAACTATTGATACTCGTCGGTCAGTTCATATTATTACAGACCCGGGCCTACCATTATCATCATCATGATATTGATGAAAAACATCATGGGATTCCCAAAATTCGCTGCACTACTCTTTTGATTGTAAACCATGAATTCAAATTCTGGCTCGCAATTTCCCCGCGGGATTAAGGTCGTATTAGGAGCATTGTTGCACCTCATTTGGAAGCATACATCAGATATTTTGTGTTCGATCAAACTCCCCATGGGCACATGGCACCATCCCAAGAGTGTGCAAGCAGCACCATCACATTTCGTCGTATAATCATTGTCCCAATCACGAGTTATCTTACAAATCGATGATTCAAATCTGGCTATATCTAATTTATCCCCCCATGAATTTGTGTATGAAGTCGTGGTCAACATATACTCTACGTTATCTTGCCAGTTCCCATAAACTGAGTAGCCGTACCCCATTAGAAAACTGTTATTGTTTTGCAACGGAATAGAACAACATTTATATTCGCTCCCCATTGTCATGTTTCGAATTTGTTTTTTCCCGCAATCGTCGATACCGTATGATTCCATACCCAAAGTAAGCGGTATAGAAAGCAACAAAATAACATACGACATCATCCTCATCATTTACATTAATGATATCGACTAATCCTTATATTATCAACGATAGGGTGTTTTCTTGAAAAGAACAAGCGCTAGCAAATCCTTCTTTGTCCAAGCATTTTGCCGTGTCAGCAACGGGGTGTTTTCTTGAAGAACAAGCGCTAGCAAATCCTTCTTTGTCCAAGCATTTTGCCGTGTCAGCAATGGGGTGTTTTCGTCGTTTTCATTCGGGGGTTCTCCTGATCGGGTGGAGACGTGTGTTTCCATGTTTTACTTAATGACGTGTTAAGCCTTTAGGTCACATTTCCTTTTCAAATGTGTTATCAAGTTGTAATGTATATTTTATGATATCTGATTTACAGTCCCACAACGTCGCATTTTTTATATCGATGTGGCTTTTTAGACCTTCCGACATAAAATGAATTTCGTCACAATACAATAGATTCATATCGAACTTGGAATATATCTTTTCAAATTCAGTCTCATTGAAAGTGTCTATGTCAAAGTGTTGTTCTAGATTATTCGGTGTATGATTTTTGTACTCGAATATTTTATTGTTTTTTTCTGCTTCATCTCGGCTAAAATCCATCCGAAACCAGTATCCATGATTCGCTCTAAATTTGCATAAATATTTCAAATAGTCTGTTGCTGACTGTTTTTTTGTAAAGGATAAGAACCGGGTTTTGTTGGATTTATCTATAACATTGACATACGCACCGTTAGATTTCACTTTAATAAAATTGAATTCCATCCGTTATTTGTTTGACTGACCATTCGCTTAAATCATTGTACATTGCATGACCCATAATCCGAGTTCGATGGGTCGTTTCCCACCGACCGAATATAGTTGCTCCAAATCTTTTCACTTGTCAAATCTTTTAAACATCATCTTTTAAACAATACGTACTTCTATAGACAATGAATTACTCTACCATTCAAGGGCTTCGCAAACGAGGTGTAACGATAATGGAAACCGTTTTCTCACCGCACACCGCAGATAATGTTGAGCAGTCTATAGCAAAAAATACCGTCGCAATTTGTTTGAACATGAAAACAAACTGGGTATTGG
>Ga0307489_10002640_pt1 | contig 11991 bp, 24 predicted proteins | sample SB12metaG_FD_202247 | JGI IMG/M metagenome (GOLD analysis project Ga0307489, IMG submission 202247) | Sea-ice brine microbial communities from Beaufort Sea near Barrow, Alaska, United States - SB 1.2 | ecosystem: Environmental > Aquatic > Marine > Coastal | place: USA: Alaska | collected...
CGTGTGGCGCCGACTGACAAGTCATTTCTGTTTTGTCCCGCGCGAGCTAGGGTTTCTCGTAATCGTCCTGCTAAACCCTATACCCTAACGCGCCTAAAATGTAGGCGGCCTAAATTTCTAATTGCCGATTCTTACATGGAAGGCGTAGAGTTTTAAAATAGAGGGGATGATGAGCTTGTGTGGTGAAAATCGATGGTCTATTAACTCAAAAACCTCACTCAATCTGTTGGGTCAAAAGCTCAAAACACGTTGTTGAACAGTTGTATAATACATCTGGAGGGAATAACGCTTTCGTTCAACATCGGCGTCACACTTGAACGCTGTCCGCCCACACACCAGTTGTTGCACACTCCGGCGGTTGGAGTGCAGGTGCGACAAGTTTCGCGCCGCCCCTCGTGCCCTCCGGCAGCGCCGCGTCCCACTTGGAGTGTTAAACAAGCGCCAATGGCTGGAAAAAATACCTCGTTGGATGGCCCTGCGCCCCCCATGTTTTATCAGGAGCCGATGAGGTGGTACGCGCAGAGGAGCTTCGAGCGGCCGCGCACGATGCTGGCGGTGGTGTTCACGGTTATCCTGCTGCTCGCCGGCGGCGGCCTGCCGCTGTTCAAGCAGTCCGAGGACTCCGACTACGACTGGCTCATAGGCGGGGCACTCCACGTCACAAATGATGTCGGCCACGGAAGGTGGTGGTCACAAATGATGTCGGTCACAAATGATGATGTGATGTCGGCCTGAGCCGGCCGGCATAGACGCGGAGCCGTCCCGCTGGTAGCGCGGGAGTCCGAACGCTCCCTTCGTCACATCAACGGAAAGTGGACGGTCGCTTCCCACCTGTACCTCCAAGAAAGCTCACGTCCTATTAAAACTGAAGGCAGCTCATCAGCTGAAAAGGGACCTCGCTGACGGTTCAGTAACTCGGGTGCGGCCCTGCTAGTCGGGTCCGACCAGGTGGTGTCGCGCTCGTACTCACTGCGCCAGGTGCAGGAGGCGAGCTCCGCGTATGTCAAGGTGGCGGAGCGCAGCGTCAAACAGAACGAACAGCTCATCAACTTCATCTGTGAGGCCAGGGCCCGATGCTCATCCGTCCCGCACAATCCGTGCCCCGTCGCAATCTTCGCTGTCGGCCTGCTCCCACACGACACACGTGTCATTTCCCCAAACACACATCACACACACGTTTACGCGGCTCCCGGCGTTTCGCGTGTTGGTTTGTTCTCCTTCTTCTTCTTCACATTCGTCGAGCGTTAAGGCGCTCACGCGGCGAATATCCCGGACCATCCTCTCGAATTGGCATGGCGCTGTGAACGCCGGCATATGTCCAGGGCCGTTGCTGAGTAATTAATGTTGCCAAAGAAATGAGATTGTTTTCTAATACCGCCGGGCCTTGCACGCAGACGAGTCGAAGAGCTCGGCGGACGGCAGCGTGCTGCACCCGATGATGATCAAAGAGATGCTGGACCTGGTGGGGCGCGGCGTCGTCTGCCTTTGTGCTTTAAGTGCACCTGCACCTGTAGACATTCAGTCCTCACGGTACTAAAAACTGGAATATGCTATTTTGGCTCTCGCTTTTTCCTCACCGAACTCCGCTGTGTGACACGCGGCCTTACGCCGAGGAGAAGACGGTTTTCGCGAACAAACTATTCGGACAATTCTGTGTCGCAGAGCTTCTCAACATTTCGAAGTGCTCCCCGAAGAGTGCGCAGTCCATCGTGTCCTACTTTTACGACATCAGCGTGGAGCAGGACGCCGTCAACAACACGGTAGGGCGGTGCAGGTTGACCCTATCAAACCCACGTTGAAAGCGCCTGGAATTAAGCACTTGAAACTGAATTCTGATGAACCGCTTTCAAAATTTGCTTTCGAATTCAACTTGCGCCGCTTCAACACGGTGTTCTCCTCCGTGCCCGTTGTCGACGCAGCCGGTACACCCTACGCGGACACCCAGGCGGGCGTAGACACGCGCCTGGCGATGATCATGGGGGTAGGGCTTGGCCGACGATGCTCGCTAAGTCACATGTTGCCGTTTAACTCGATATGATAAAGTGCGTGAAACCACTTAGACACTTCGCAACAAGTAGGTAGTACTAAGTCGTCCAAATGGAGCGTTATGATTGGCCGAGCGGGCACTAAGTCAGACTAAGTAGCAATAAGTCAGACTAAGTGTCTAAGTGGTTTGGCGCACTTTGTCAGAAGCGAGGGTCTAGAACGCGGAGGATGACGTGCACGGCATAATGTCGCCTAGGCCCTACATGGGGGACAACGCAACGAAGCACACAGCTGTGCAGCTCTTCGACACCTCTTTCTCCGCCGCCAACCTCAAGAGCACCTACGTCCAGTCCTTCTACTTCCTGGGCTTGCCGCTCGCAGGGTACTCGAACCCCGCTGACGACTTCGAGGAGCAGCGCAAGGAAGGCGACGAGTACATGGTGGAAATCAACGATGACCTCAAGGAACGCTTTGGCTTCGAGGCAGGGGCTTACACTCGTTCACTTTTCAGCTCAACTTGAGCGCATATTATGGCATAGGGGGTGCACGCAGGGGCTATGTAGCCAATGTTAAGGGGGTGTCAGGGGGTATTTAGGGTGTACAGGGTGTTTTGTGTGAGTAAACACGGCTCAAGTTGAGCTGAAAAGTGAACGAGTGCAAGCCCCTGATTCGAGGACAACTTCGTCAAGTCAGCGTATCAGGACACCGCCACGGTTGAGACTACCGAGGGGGGCATGCAGGTGTACTGGTGGTCGGCGGCCATCCAGAATAACGAGTGGGAAACGCTCAGCAGCAAGGTAGGACGGTGCAACTTGAAACCCATTGAAACTTGTGTTGAAAGCGCCGTTTTCAGCACTTGAAATTAAATTCGATAAACGTGTTTTAAGTTTGCTTTCGATTTCAACTTGCGCCCCTGCAGCAAGGACCTTAGCTGGGCCATATTTTCCATCATTGGCGTGGGGCTGTACATCGCCTACCACACCGGGTCTGCGGTCATCTCTATGTTCTCCATGAGTCTGACCGTTTTGAGCATTGCCGTCGCGTGGCAGGGGCTTATTTTACTCGCGAACACCGCATGACGAATAACTCGTGACGAATACAAGTTTGTTTGGTACTCATTCGTCCTGACTCCCCCAGATGCCACTAGCAGTCGGTACTCATTCGCCCTGACCCCCCGGAATGTGACTGACATTCGAAATTCACTCGCCCTGACTCCGCCGTGTGGGAAGATGTCCCAAAACATTCGCCACTCACTCGCCGTGACCCCCCGAAATACCACTCACATTCGTTACTCATTCGCCTTGACTCCCCCGAACACCACTAACATTCGTGACTCGTTCGTCATAGCTCCCCCGAATACCACTCACATTGGTTACTGATTCGCCCTGACACCCCAGAGTGTATGACCCTGATAAGTGGTTCTTCTTCCGCGTCGTCTTCCAGATTGAGTTTTTCCAGTTCATCAACTTCCTCATCATCTTCGTGGTGCTCGGCATCGCCGCCGACGACGTCTTCGTCTTCATGGTAAGGCGGTGCAGGTTGAACCGATGAAACCCATGTTGAAAGCGCCTGGACCTAAGCGCTTGAAACTAAAATATGATGAACCGCCTTCAAACTTCGCTTTCAAATTCAACTTGCGCCGCTACATCATGGATGCGTACCGTCAGTCGTTGGACGAGCTCCAGGCGCAGGTGCGGGCCGTGTGTTTGTTCGTAGCGTGTCAGTGTTCCTACGGGGGCCAAGGCGAAAGCCTGGTGCCTCCTTGTACGCGCAGAAGCGTCTCTCGCTCTCTTGCCCGTGAGTCCGGGCGAAAGCTTGATGCCTTCTTATACACGGGGAAGCGTCCCTCTCTCTCTGTCTCTTGCATACTGTATATGTTGAACCAGTGTACCCCTTTGTCACGTTGGCGGCGCTTTCGCACATGGCCACGCATTACATGGTGCGGTTTTGCGGTCGTTTCCATTCACAGAGTGCCACGTGTTGATGTGTTGCGGTGCGGGGTTCTACGGACCCGGCTCGCGGGGCAAGCCGGCGACGCTGGAGCACCGCATGGTAGGGCAGTGCAGGTTGACCCTATGAATCCCACGATGACAGCGCCTGGAACTAAGCGCTTGAAACTAGCATGTGACGAACCGCTTTCAAACTTTGCTTTCAAATTCAGCTTGCGCCGCTACAGCATGGAGCACACGATGAAGCGCGCGCTGAGCGCCATCTTCGTGACGTCCTTCACCACCGCCGCCGCATTCCTCGCCACCGCCATCACCCCCATCCTGCCCCTGCGCTCCTTCGGCGTCTTCTCTGTAGGGTTTCACAAAGTCTAAAGCCTAAAGCCTAAAGCCTAAAGCCTAAAGCCTAAAGCCTAAAGCCTAAACTCGTTCGGAGTCTTCTCCGTAGGCTGGCGCAGATTTAAACATGTTGAAAGCCGTGTGAAAAGCGCCTGCCTTCTGCTTGAAACCAACATGTGATGACATGCATTTCAAGTTTTGCTTTCAATCTTAAATTGCGCCACTGCATCCCGGCGCTGGTGATCATGTGCGTGTTCCTGCTGAACGCGCTGGTGCTGCCCCCGCTCACGGTGCTCTACGTGCGTCACCTCGATGGGCGGAGCTACGCAGCCTCCCTCAAGGCCTTGTGCGGGTGCGGCTGCTTCTCGATGGTGCCCTACGAGGATCCGGGCAGGGGCTTACACTCGTCCACTTCTCAGCTCAACCTGAGCCGTTCCTGAAAGGTAACACTCGCCCTGCACACCCCCTAATACCCCCTGACACCCGCTGAACACCCCCTCAGCAATCCCTAAACGCACCCCCTATCCCACAGAAAGCGCTTACGTTGAGACGTAAAGTGAACGAGTGTAAGCCCCTGGATCCGGGCCTGGTGCTACCTGAGGCGGGCGAACCCAGAGCCTCCAGAAGCGGCTTCTCGCCCGAGAAACCCGACCCTCTCGGAAAGTACAACCCGGCCCACATGCGCTTCACCGAGCGGTTCTTCTACCTGCACTACTACAAGTTCCTGTCCGGCCCGGCCAAGTACGTCATCCTGATTGTGTTCGCCGGTCTCTTCGCCGGCGGGGCCGCGCTGTGGGTGAGGCTGTCTTAAACTCAATGTCGGGAGGACATGTCCTGTTTATCTCCTCGAGATCGAGGGTCTATTGACTCAAGGATGGTGACCCGGTCGAACTTTCGGCTGGTCGGTCGGTTTGATTTCCGAGATGGACAGTTCTGATTGGTCGAATGGTATTCGATACCATGTATTCGATACCGGATCCGACACTGAGTTTAACTCAGTCAACTTCGTATGGGAAAGCACTGAGATTAGATGTGTCCGTCAACACGACGAAGGTGAGACTAATGAGACACGTGTGCACCCGCCGGCCCCTGCGCGGCGACGGGGCTGTCGGTGCCCTCGGAGCCCGAGCAGTGGTTCCCCAAGGTACGGCGGTGCAGGTTGAACGTATGAAACCCATGTTGAAAGCGCCTGGAACTAAGCGCTTGAAACTATAATCTGATGAATCGCCTCCAAACTTCGGTTTCAAATTCAACTTGCGCCGCTACACCAAGGACCACATGTTCCAGCAGTACAACGACCTGGGCTTGTCCAAGGTTCTGGCCGGCGCCGGCTCCGCCAACGCGCTGACGGTCAACATTGTGTGGTACGGCCTGCCGCATATTTATTGCTCGCCACGACATCCAACGCACTTTGAACCATTGTCTCTTGAATTGAATACATGGCACCCTATGACATGTTCCTCCTGTAAGCCCTAAGCCCTAACCCCTAAACCCTAAACCATAAACTCTGAACCCTAAACCCTAAACCCTAAACTCCCCGCTGCGGCCCTAGGGTGTGGGGCCTGAACGGGCTGGACGGCGGCGGCGCGGACCCCTGGGACCCGTCCGACCTCGGCACGGTCAAGTTCGACAGCGTGTTCGACATCAGCGCCGCCGCGTCGCAGGCGTGGATGATGTCGTCGTACGAGAAGCTCAAGGTGGCGCCCTGCACCGTCAAGGCGTGCTCGGGCGGCCTGCTCATCGACCCCGTGGTAAGGCGGTGCAGGTTGCCCCTATCAAACCCACGTTGAAAGCGCCTGGAACTGTGCGCTTGAAGCTGTAATATGATTAACTGCTTTCAAGTTTTGCTTTCAGTTTCAATTTGCGCCGCCACACCGTGGAGCCCGTGCGAAACATCCTGGCAGAGACGGACGCCACCGGCGCCGTCGTACAGGTCGGGCCTGCTCCCAGATGTTACCCGCCGCGTCGTCTTCGTGCGCTTGCGCGCGGGCCACAACATGGGGGGAAGTCCAAAAGCCTGGTGCCTGCGTATACACTCGGAAGCGCCTCTCTCTCTCCCCTCTACGTCATCCTATGCATGTTGAACCCTCGTTTATTGAGTTCAATGGCATTCTATGACGCGGCGAGCATTGTCTGGCAGGCACTACATCGCGGGGTTTTACTTCTGGTTGCGGCAGCAGGACGCAGCCTACACCGCCGCGGACCCCACCACAGCGCCGGTCACCGGTGACGCCTTCAACCTCAAGATGTGCGAATTCTCCAAGCTGGTAGGGCCTGGCGAATATTGCTCGCCACGTCGTATGGTGCCGTTCAGTAGGCCGATTTCGCTACATCACCTGGGTGAAATGCCCATACAGAGTTGCGGGCAAAGCGTCAGCGCTCCGCGCGGGAAAGCGGGCGCCAGCTTGAATGCCCATACAGAGTTGCGGGCAAAGCGTCAGCGCTCAGCGCGGAAAGCCATAAACCGAAATCGGCCTGTTTCAGATACCAGGGTTGAAAGTGCGCTTGGTGACGTGGCGAGCAGCATTGGCCGGGCCCTACAAGGTGGAGTCGACGAAGCTGCGGTACCCGAGCCACATCGGGTATTACTCCTTCACGTGCGACGTGACGCCCGTGCCGGCGCCCAAGTTCGTCTTGATCGAAGCGACGGCCAGCATCCGCATGCCGCAGGCACCCAAGGTAGGGCGGTTCAGGTCGACCCTATCAAACCCAGGTTGGAAGCGCCTGGAACCAAGCGCTTGAAACTAAAATACAATCATACGATCAAGTGCTTTCAATTTTGCTTCAATTTTGCTTTCAACCAACTTGCGCCACTACACCAAGGACTTCGAGGAAGCGCAGAAAACGTGGGAGAGCTTCGGCGACAGCATCAACGTGGGCGCGCCGGCCACTATGGTAGGGCGGTGCAAGTTGACCCTATCAAACCCACGTTGAAAGCGCCTGGAACTAAGCGCCTGAAACCATGATATGAGAAACCGCCTTCAAAGTTTGCTTTCAAAATTAACTTGCGCCGCTACACCATGACCGGGGCGGAGTCCACGTCCACCAACGTGTTCTGGCTGTGGTCCGTCACCTCGCTGTCTCTCATGGACAACGTGTACCAGGCAAGGTGGTTACCCTAAACCCTAAACCCTGAACCCTCAACCCAAAACCCAAAACCCTAAACGCTAAACGCTAAACGCTAAATCCCACCTGGAACGGCGATTGGAGCATGACGACCTACCTTCCGTGTAAGTGTTAACACAGACGCGCGGACAAGATTAGTGATGGCCAACCGACCTATGAACACTGACCCACGTCCCGGTTTCGGTTTCGGCTCAGTGCCGATCCAACGTCGGTCGAGTGGATGTTCTGAATGACCCTCCTGCCAGGGCTTGGCCGTGTGCTTCCCCATGGTGGGGCGGTGCAGGTTGTCAGTATCAAAATCCGAGTTGAAAGCGCGCCTGGTTGCAGCGCTTGAAACTAAAATGTGATGAACAGCTTTCAAACGTTGCTTTCAATTTCAACGTGCGCCGCTACACCATGGTGTTCGTGGTGCTGACCATCTCCACGTCCAACGTCATCCTGGCGTTCTACAGCACGGTGACCATCGCGGGCAAGGAGCTTACACTCGTCCACTTTACGGCTCAACGTGAGTGCTATGTGTGGGACAGGGGGTGCATGTAGGGGTTATTGAGGGGCTGTTTAGGGGGTCTTAGGGGGCCATAGGGGGTGCCTAGGGTGTACTTCGTGTCAGAAACGGCTAAGGTTGAGCTGAAAAGTGGAAGAGTGTAAGCCCCTGATCGCGGGCATCATCACCAGCGTCATCGGGCTGGGCGCCGGCGGCATCATGGGCTGGGAGCTGGGCAGGGGCTTACTCTCGTCCACTTCTCAGCTCAACTTGAGCCGTGTCTGTCACAAGAAAACACCCTACACATCCTAAACACCCCCTAAGACCCCCTTAACACGGGCTACACAACCCCTACGCGCACCCTCTATTCCATGGACAGCGCTCAAGTTGAGCTGAAAAGTGGACGAGTGTCAGCCCCTGGAGGTGGGCACCACGGAAGCCATCGCGTCGGTCATCGTGATCGGCTTCAGCGTGGACTACTGCGTGCACCTGGCCAACGCGTACATCGAGAGCGGGGCTGCGGACCGCGAGACCCGCACCCGCATCGCGCTCACCACTATGGGCATCTCCGTCACCGCCGGTGCCGTCACCACCATCATCGCCGGTGCCTTCCTCGTAGGGCCGCACTTGTTCACCCTGCTTCGCGCACCTTTGGGTCCGGACAAGCGCCGGTAGAGTGACCCCAGGATTTACCGGTTAACAGACTGTAAAAGTGCTTTAGAGTTTAGGGTTTAGGTCTTAGGAATTTATTTTCACGATAAGACCCCTGTCATACCCCCTAACACCCCCCTAAAATCAATATATACACCTCTTCACTGGTAAATTCTGGCATCACTTTAACGGCCCTTGCTCGGACCTAACCTTGCTTCCACCGATTGAAGCTAAACCTCAACCGCTTTCTCACTTTGCTTTCATTTGTTACCTGCGACCCTACATGCTGGGCGCCTGCATCCTCACGTTCTTTGTCAAGTTCTCGTTCCTAATCTGCTGGACCATCATCTGCTCGTACATGTGGGCGATGGTGTTCTTTGGCGCGCTGTGCATGGCGGCCGGCAGGGGCTTATACTCGTCCACTTTTCGGCTCAACTTAAGCGCTTTCTGCGGGATAGGGGGTACATTAAGGGGGTGTGTAGGGTGTGTTAGGGTTCATCAAGGGGTGTCCAGGGTGTGTTTTGTGTCTGAAGCGGCTCAGGTTGAGCTGAAAAGTGGACGAGTGTAAGCCCCTGGCGGCCGGTCCCAGCGGCACGCAGGGCGATATCTCCTTCATCACCAAGCGCCTATTTTCCTGCTGCAGGAAACCCAAGACTGTGGATGAGGCGTAAGCGCTGCGCGGCAGTAGCTCTGGTCCTCTGTTGATTTCAGTGGCCCACTGCGCCGAACGACCACGACGCCCGCTACATTGTTTATAGTTCCGCCTGCTACATTGTTTATAGTTCCGCCCGCTACAAACAAGCGCGCACATTGCTGCTCGTTTTTTTCATTTCATTTTTCTTTTCATTGTGTCCTATGTTATCTACTCGTGGTGTCGTGATGAAGCTGTCGTTGTGGGACCTAAGAAGACGCACAGATAAACTTCCATGTGCCTTAGTAGTGCAAAATACAAAATATTGTGCATTCTTCAATTGTTGGACGCTGAGTCGGATGATAAACGAGTCAAAGTGCGCGCGCGGGGAGATCAACACTTTTCTCTTCACAGGTCAACAACGTAATTTCATGTCTCCCCATCATACTGCACTCACTCGCAACACTTGGCGTTTATACAATGAGCTCAGTGTATGCCTCCACAACGACACACCACACCCGCAAAATCAGACCCGCGGCAGATAGACTTAGTCGATCTCCTTGAGAAGCTGGTGCAGGACGTCGGCGCCGAATGGGATGGCCACCACCTCGTCGCCGTCCGCGCCCCGCCGCGTTGTGGTGGCGCATGTTGCATTTGAAAGCAAGGTTTGAAAGCGGTCCATCGTATCTTAGTTTCAAGAGCACAGATCCAGGCGCTTTCAACGCAGGTTTTATAGGGTCAACCTGCACCGCCCTACCGCGTGCGCGTCAGCTCGTGGTCCACAAACTCCGTCAGGTGACTCCGCAGCGTGATCTCGTTCGTCGCCAGGAACTGCTCGCGGCACTGCGTGTAGAACGTTTGGAACGCCATGCCTTCGGGGTTTGACAGCTGGTGCTCCGCCAGTAAGCGGAAAATGCTCCGCGCGTTGGAAGTGAGCGAGCTGAGAACATTGGCGGCGCCGCGGATGTGGCGCTCCTCCCCCTTGCTGTAGCGGCGCAAGTTGAACGTGAAAGCAATTTTTGAAAGCTGTTCATCACATTTTAGTGTCAAGCGCTTAATTCCGGGCGCTTTCAACGTGGGTTTGATAGGGTCAACCTGCACCGCCTCACCTTGCTGGCCAGGAGCTGCGGCAGGTGCGCGGTCTCCACTAGGTAGGGCGCGAACGTGGTGGCCTCCTGCCACACCCAGTTGTACCGGCGCAAGTTGAATTTGAAAGCAGAAGTTGAAAGCAGTATATATCACAACTTAGTTTCAAGCGCTTAGTTCCAGGCGCTCTCAACTTGTGTTTGATAGGGTCAACCTGCACCGCCTCACCCAGTTGAAGCGTGCGGCTTCACGCTTGGACCACAGCAGGGGCGCGTTGACGTGGTCCACGGTGTAGCGGCGCGAGTTGATTTGAAAGCAAAATTTGAAAGCGGTTCACCATATTTCAGCTTCAAGCGCTTAGTTTCAGGCGGTTTCAACGTGGGTTTCATCGGTTCAACCTGCACCGCCCTACGACGGAGGCGATGAGGTGCACGCGCGGCATGGCGGCCAGCTCGCCCAACAGCGCCTGCGCCTCGGGCGAGCGCAGCTGCTGCCCGTCGATGTTGTGCAGCACGATGTACAGCCGCTGCAGGTGCCCCTGCGCGTCGCCGGTGGCGCCCGCCGCGCCGCCGCCTGCCGCCGGGCCCGCCGCGCCGCCACCTCCCGTCGCGCCCGCCGCCGCCTTTCCCTCCTTTCGCTCCTTCTTGTAGCGGCGCAAGTTGAAATTGAAAGCAAATTTTAGAAAGCAATTTATCATATTATGTTATTTCCAAGCGCTGGAACCAAGCACTTTCATCACGGCTTTGAACCCGCTCCGCCCCATCTTCTTCGCCTGCTCGTGCTGACGGTCTAGCTCGTGCCGCTGCCGCTGCTCACGGGCTTACACCCGTGCAGTTCCCCGCTTGACATGAGCACTTTTGGTGGAAGACGTTAGGTAGTTTCATTATCAAAATCGGCTCAAGGTGGAGATGAGAAGTTATGAAGTGGAGGCCCCTACCGCTGCTCCTGCTCCCACTTGGGCCGCTTCTCGGCGCGCCTCTTCTCCTCCTGATGCTGCTCCTGGGTGACGTGCGGCGCGGAGGTGGCGGCGGCGATCCGCGCCAGCAGGTTCTCGGTGGAGTTGGAGTGCAGGCTCTCCGTCCCGGCGCGCGACAGGGCGGCGGCGGCGGCGGCTAACACCTGCTTGGGCGCCAGCCCGGGGAAGAACCCGTGCTGTAGCGGCGCACGTTGAAACTGAAAGCAACGTTTGAAAGCTCTTCATCACAATTTAGTTTAAAGCGCTGAAACCAGGCGCGCTTTCAACTAGGGTTTTGATACTGACAACCTGCACCGCCCCACCGTTCACCACCACGACGCCGCCGTCCATCAGCCACTTGTGCGCGAAATCTTCCATCACCGCTTTTTTGGACCCGAAGCCGTAGAGCAACAAGCTGAACTCCGACTGAAGCAGCTGCCACCAGCGCGGGTAGTCGAGCTCGATTTTGTTAATGAGCGCCAGGCGCTCGTTCCGGTGGCTCACGTCGAGGCGCCCACAGAGCTCCCGAATTGTCTCTTCGTCGGCGAGGTCTAGGGTGGACAGCGAGGCGTTGGATTTGGCGCCTTTGGCTGCGTTGGACTTGGCGAGGTAGCCGTACCCGCCGCGGGTGTGCGCCCCCCCCGCCTGCTCCGCCGCCGTGGCCGCCAGCTGTGCGTTGGCGTTCTCATTCACGATCGCCGCGTAATCGCCGCCGTCGGTTCCGTCGTCCGGCCGTGCTCTCCCGCTGCCGCCCGCCGCGCCTCCCCGCGCGCCGCCGCCCCCGCCG
>Ga0307489_10002642_pt1 | contig 11986 bp, 22 predicted proteins | sample SB12metaG_FD_202247 | JGI IMG/M metagenome (GOLD analysis project Ga0307489, IMG submission 202247) | Sea-ice brine microbial communities from Beaufort Sea near Barrow, Alaska, United States - SB 1.2 | ecosystem: Environmental > Aquatic > Marine > Coastal | place: USA: Alaska | collected...
CGGAGGCGGACTTCCGGCAGTTCGATGAGACCGCGTTGAAGAAGGCGCTGGCGGAGCGCGGCATGTGCAGCGACGGCCTCACCAAAAACGAGCTCGTGGCGCGGCTCGTGATGCACGCCACGCCGCCGTGCAAGGTAAGGCTGGCCGGAATGTTTGCGTTCAGTGTTCAAGTGCCAAGTGTACCCCTCTACCCCCGGTGTCAAGAACGAGATCGCGGCTCAGCGCCCGCAACCAAGGTCAGCTTGTTCGTGGTGTAAGTTGTAAGTTTGGCTTTCGGGGGCCAGGGCGACGGCCTGGATCCATACACGCGGAAGCGTCCCTCTCTTCATCTTGCAGTGACCGAAACGATTATCAGGGATGGCCTGGTGTGAGGCGGTTGCAGCGGCGTTCCAGGCCGCCGCCGCCACCGCCGCCGCCGCCGCCGCCGCCGCCGCCGCCGTGGAGTCCAGCACGGATGACGCGCGGGTGGAGCGCGAGCTCTTCCGGCTTCATGAAGGTAGAGAGCCAGGGACCGGCACATTGTGCCTGCCACGTCGTGAGCATATAATTATTCTTTGAGGCGCCAAACCTTGCCGCCTCGCCGTCGTCCTTGGCGCTTTCGCCTCTCGCATGGGACCGAATGCTTGTAACGTCGTCACACACGCTACGCTTTACACCCTGGTTTCTTGAGTCAACTTGCGCCCTATGACGTGGCAAGTGACAGTCACCTGGCAGGCCCTAGACGCTGGGCCCCACTTCCACCCAGGCAACCACGCGTGCTTGAAGTATGGCCCGGCAGAATATGCTCAAAATAACCCCAAATGTCCTTCCACACATTTCGAACTCTCGTCTCTTCAGGTATCAGTAAATCATCAAGTAAGCGACATTTTATTCGACATGTTTCTGCCGGGCCCTGGCCGGCGGTGCAAGGGAGAGGGTAGGGACTGGCAAACAATCTCCGTGACGTGATGTGACGCCATGCAATTCGCGAAACCGGGGTCTAAACTGCGGATGATGACGTGGCCGGCAATATCTGCCCCCTACCAACCCTACCAAGGCTCAGAGGAATCCCCACGTTATGTTATGACATCTAACTCAAGACACGAGGGTCTAAACCGTACATGATGACGTGGCACACACTATTTGCCAATCCCATCTGACACATATTAATGTTGCGCACCACGTCATGCGATTTCATTTAAATCAATTTATGACGGTTTAAAATGTGGAATGATGACATTATTTTCCCGGCCCTAGGCGAGGGTGAGATCTGCGTGGACATCAGAGTCTTGGCGCCCGGCGCGCGCGTCGAGGTATCCGGCTTGACGTCGACCATTGTAGGACCTGGCACGACATTTCTCGCCACGTCATAGGATGCCTTAACTCAACACACGAGGGTTCAGAGAGAGAAAGAGGGACGCTTCCGCGTGTCTACTAAAGCGGTACCGAGCTTTCGCCCTGCCCCCTGTCACTCGACTCGAGGGTTCACAATACAATTCGAGGCGTGGCGGGCAACATCTGCCTGGGCCTAGTGCACGCCTTTCAAATCCTCATTCTTCGAGTACAATGACAACCTATGACGTGGCGGGCAACATCTGGCAGGCCCTGGTGCACGTGGCTGAACGGCAAGAGCGGCAGCGTTGTGGCGTACGAGCCAGTGAAGGAATGACCCAGAGTGACAATATATGATCTTGGCATCCTATCCACAAGATGACCAGATGACAGCATCGATATGGAACATGACATCAACATGACAGTTTCAATATGGGAGATAGAATGCCGTTCAACTTAATAAAGCAGGGTTGGACACGCGTGTTGCCGACGTGGTGGGCGATATCAGCCGGGCCCTCTGAGCGGGGGCGCTACCACGTCAGGCTCGACAAAGACGAGACCGGCTTGGTGGCAGGGCAAGCACATACCACCGGCCATTGTAACAAACGTGTTTTGAAGCTTCGATCATTGAATTCAACAGCATCCAGAGAAGGACTTTCTCCAGGGGTCTGTAGGGGCGGTTGGCCTTTAGAGTATTTTATCGTTTGACTTGGAATATAAGACGGGAACACATAAATTAAGTGGAGAACATTATCTGCCCGGCCCTGTCACTGGAAGGAATTGTACCTGCTCCCGGCGAGATTGTCTAAGGCAGGGCATTAAACACGTGCCCTGACTGTTTGCACATTTGCCGCCTCCTCCATCTCTGTCAAAGCACGGCAACACACTCGTACCCTTTTCATCTCGACTTAAGCGCCGTTCAAGCTGTCGTGCGAGCTTCAATGACGACGCGGCTTGAGTTGAGCTGAAAAGAAAACGATTTGTGATGAGGCCCTGGCCCAAGCTGGAAGTTGTCAACCTGGACCTGGCGGGGACAGTTGCATACTGCTCGCCATGTCATAGGATGCCAACGAGGACTGACAAGGGTATAAAGTGTGTGTTGTGACGAGGCACGCATGAACCATGCTCGCCACGTCATAGGATGCCACTGAACTCAAGCCACGAGGTTGTGAAGTGTGGTCTATGACGTGGCAAGCATGATGTTGCGGCCCTCTTACCCGGACGACACCGCAGAGGACGTGGACGAGGACGAGGCCGAGAAGGAGAACATTGACTGGGCAGGGTCTGACACTTGTGCCCTGACTGTGTGCTCATAGTGCACGACAAGGTGGAGTGGTTGAAACATATTGAGACCCGAGTTGTCAGCGCTTTGAATATAAAATAAAATAAAACGCTTTCAAGTTTTGCTTACATATCCAACTTGCGCCGCTACAACAAGGTGCGCGCCGCAAACAGCAACGGCGTCGGGGAGCGCAAGGTGGAGCGGTGCAGGTTGACCTCATGTTGACCCATGGTCTGGGTTGGAAGAATCGGATTCCCGGGTCCAGGATTCCACCCCAATCCGACCCTCGACCGAATCCGTCCGGAATTGGACTCAATGCTCATACAGATAGTAAAATACCGCAAAACTCTACCCGGCGGGGCTGCTCGGAATCCACCCGAAACCACCCGAATCCGACGAGCGACAGAATCCGTCAGAATCCGGAATCCCCAACCCAGCCCGGGGTTGACCATGCTTGGTTTCACCGCTCGAAGGTCCAATATGATGCGCCGCTTTCAAACTTCATGTTTCAGGTTCAACATGCGCCGTTTCAACAAGGGCACGGACACGGGGATGACGAACGTGAAAGTGAAAGACACGTGCTCGTGCTGTCGCGGCAATGGCGCGCTCATCTGCGGCGACTGCCGCGGCCTCGGCTGCCAGGCACGGCCTTCCGCTACTTCCCTCAATGGCAAATGACAATAACGATACACCATATCACATATTGATATCCTACATCGACGTCGGTTCATACCTTGTCACTGTGTGTGAGATACGGCCCTAGTGCGTGGAGTGCGCCGTGGTGTGCCTGCTGGAAACGTGCGTCAAGTGACTAGCGCCGCCCACGTGAAAATGTGAGCCTCGACGATTGCTAGTGAAAATGAATAAACAATAGACGTGATATGATCAACGATGTAGCTCTACTGTGTTGTGAAATATGTTTCTCATTACAGTGATAGATGTTGAACTGCCCTAGCTGTCGCTTCCATCTCGTAATGTGCCATGTTTCCGTCTACCCAGTTATATAATTTGTCCCCGTCTCCCCGACCCCCATTCAGCGTCCAGCTCAGTGCGCTGTTTCCCCATTCCCCATCCAGCGTCCAACGCTTTCTCAGTGCGCTAGTTCCCCCGCTGTTCCCCAGCCAGCGTCTGACGCCTTCAGTGCGCCACGTTTTCAGCGAGCGCGGCGCGCGTGGCCCGTGGCGCGCGCCCTTTTGTCGGCGCCGGCTCCTCGTCGTCGTCCTCCTCCTCCACCAGCTTCGTGTTGGCCGCAGTCTTGCTAGCGCGGCTGGAGAGCTCGCGCGTGGGCGCCGCTGGAGTCGCGGGAGCGCTGCCCTCGGAGGTGCGGCGGCTGCCGGCGCCGGCCCCGGAAGTGCGGCGGCTATCGGCGCCGCCGTGTAGCGGCGCAAGCTGGAGTTGAAAGCAAATAAAAAAAACCGTTTATGATATTCGAGTTTCAAGCGCTGAAACCATAGGCGCTTTCATCATTTCAACACGGGTTTTGATACTATCAGCCTGCACCGCCCTACCGACGCCGCACTCCCAATGCGATTCGCTGCTCTCCGCCTCCTCAATGAGGCTTTCCTGCAACGTCTTCAGCAGGTTCTCGCCGAGGTTTTCGTCCGCCTCACCCTCGAAATCCTCCTCATTGTCGTCGGCGGCGGCGGCCTTGCCGGCGGCGGCGCGCATCTTGGTGGCAGCGGCGGCGAGGTTGGCCTCAGCGTAGCGGCGCAAATTGAATTTGGAAGCAGAAGTTGAAAGCACTATATCCACACTTTAGTTTCAAGCGCTTAAAGTCTAGTTTCAGGCGTTTTCATCTTACGTTTCATAGGGTCAACCTGCACCGCCCTATGCCCGTACGCATTGAATCTACATCCGTACGAATCTGACCCTGTATCAGTATGCACCTGACACTTTATCCGTGTACGTCCAGGGTCAACCAAGGTTCAAGCAGCACCGCCCTACCTTGGCCCCCTTCTCGCCCACGCGGTCCGCTGCCAGCGTGGCAGCGCCGGCGCCGCGCGTCAGCACGTTCTCCTCGCGCGCGCGCTCCTCGGTGTATCGCCGCAAGTTGAAGCTGAAATCAAAGTTTGAAAGCGCTTCATCATATGTCTGCTGCAAGCGCTGAAACCAATCGTTGTCAACCCGGGGTCAATCTGAGGTCAATCTGGTACCATCTTGGTCCAACCCCGGATCAATCGCGGGTCAATCTGGGATCCCCGGGTCAATCTGGGGTCGACCCTGGGTCAATATGGGGTCAACCCCGGGTCAATCTGGTGTCAATCTCCGGTCAATCTGGGGTCAACCCGGGGTGAATCTGCGCTGGGGTCAAGCTGCCCTGCCTCGGGGTCGGTGATGGAGGCGGCGGCGCGCAGCGGCACTGCGGCGGCCAGTTTCGCCAGCGCCCCAATGTAGGCCTTCGTGAGGATACCGGCGGCTCCGGTCGGCATCTTGGTCAGCGACACCGCCAGCGCTTCCTTGACCAGCGCGGCGGCCAGGGCCTCGCCGCCTGGATGTAGTGGCGCAAGTTGCATTCGAAAGCAACATTTGAAAACATTTCATCATATTTTGATTTCAAGCTCTTAGATACAGGTGCTTTCAACGTGGGATTGATGGGGTCAACCTGCACCGCCCTACCGGGCGCGGACGTCGGTCCCTCCGCGGGGGCGGCGGCCTCGGCGCCGTCTGCGGTGGTGGCGGCGGGGCCGCAGGAGAGCAAGCCCGCGAGGTAGTGGCGCAAGTTGAAATTGAAACCAAAGCTTGAAAGCGGTTCATCATATTCTGGTTTCTAGCGTTTAGTTCCAGGCGGTTTCAGGACAGGTTTCATCGCTTCATCCTGCACCGCCTTACCGCGAGGTAGGAGGCAACCTTGGCGACGCCCTTCTCGCTGGCGGCGTGGCGCAGCGCGGGCAGCGCCGCCTCCGCGATGAGCCTGCGCCGGTCGGCGGGCGCCGATGCCAGTGTGTAGCGGCGCAGCAATGAAACCGAGGGGGTGTAAACGGGGTGTATGAGGGGTGTAAGGAGGGTGTAAGGGGGGTGTAAGACGGGTGTAAGGGGGGGTGTAAGAGAGGGTGTAAGGGGGTTGTAGCGGCGCAGGGTTAAAATTGCAAGCTCATCATGAAAGCGGTGAATGCATCACATATTAGCTTCAAGCGCTAAAACCAAGTGTGTTCAACCGGGAGTCAATCTGCACCGCCCTACCAGCGCGGGGAAGAAGATGGCGAGGCACTGCGCGAGGCGCGGGCGGGCGCGCGCGTCGGCGCCGAAGTACGCGGCCAGTAGCTTGGCGACCACCTCGGTGGCGGGGCTTACACTCGTTCACTTCCTAGCTCAACGTAAGCAATTTTTGTGGGATACGTTGCGTACCCTCAGTGGATTGATGGGTCATAACTCGAGTACTTCACAAACTGGACATAAAACGGCTCACTGACCAAAACCGCTGAGGTTGAGCTGAGAAGTGGACGAGTGTAAGGCCCCTGCCTCGGGGGCGGAGGCGAGCGCGCCCCGCCCGCGGCGCAGCACCAGCTTCACCAGCGCCTCCGCGGCCGCGGTGCCCACGCACCCCTCCAACCAGAGGCCTACACTCGTCTACGTTGCAGCTCAACGAAAGCACGTTGTGTGGGATAGGGGGTGGTATGGGGTAATTTTTGGGGGGGGAGGTAGGGAGTGTTGGGCAGGTCGCGTTTATGGGATTCTTTTGGCGTTAGGGTGTGTTCAGGGGTGTTTAGGTGCATTGTGATTGACAGAAATAGCTCAGGTTGAGCTGAGAAGCGGACGAGTGTAAGTCCCTGCCTCGGCCTCCGCCTCCGCCACTGACGCGTCGCCCGCGCCCTCGTCGTCCGCCCTCGCATCATCTGCGTCCTCCTGATCCTCGTCATCGTCGTCAGCAGCGGCGGCCGCGCCTCCGCAGAAGTTGGGTGCGGGCTCGTCCATCGCGGCCAGCAGGGGCTCACACTCGTCCACTTCTTGGCTGGACGTGAGCACTTTTTGTCGGTTATGTCGGATGGTTTCTGGACAAAAACGGCTCAGGTTGAGATGATAAGTAAGTGGACTCGTCCACTTCTTGGCTTGACGTGAGCACTTTTTGTCGGTTGCGTCGGATGGTTTCAGGATTAAAACGGCTCAGGTTGAGCTGATAAATGTGTGGACGAGCGGAAACCCCTACCGGACAGCAGCGCCTGCTCCAGCGGCGCCGCCGCCTCCGCCTCGGCGCCGTTCTCGTCCGCCGCCGCCGCCGCGTCCAGGTGCGCGTCCAGTGCACCCGGGCCCAGGGTCTGAAGGATAGTGCTCGCCGCGTCGGTTCAAACGCATTTTGTACCCTCGTTTCATCAGTCAAATGGCTTTCTATGACGTGGCCAGCAATGCTCGCCAGGCTGTTTCATCCAACTCTCGTTGAACCCACGTCTCTTGAGTCTAAATGCTTCCTATGACGTGGCAAGCGACATCCGCCAGGCCGTGTCATCCAACGCAATCTCGGCCCCTACCAGGGCCGTACAGCAGCGCCAGGTCGCCAAGCGCACGCGCCGCCATGCAGCGCACCGGGGGCGTGTCACCGGCGAGCGCCCGCCGCAGGATGCTCACGCACTCGGCCCCGGCGGACGTCCGCACGTCGCCGGTGGTGATACCCAGGAGCCCCAGGCACTTGACGGCTTCGCGCCGCACGCGGGCCGACGCGTGCGTCACGCCAGGGCGCACCAGTGATTCCATGTTGTAGAGGTGCAAGTTGAGATTTAAAGCAAAAGTGAAAGCAGTTTCACATATTTTATGTTCCAGGCGCTTTCAACGTGGGTTTCATAGGGTCAGGTCAACCTGCATCGCCCTACCATGAGCGCCTCTGTTGTGGCCGGCGTCACCGCAGAGCGCGGCAGGTCCTCCAGGAGCAGCGACGCGAGGAACAGGGCCTGCGCGTGCGCCTCGGGCGTGGCCACGTCGTCGCGCAGCGCGTCCGCGGCGGCGAGGATGGCGGTGGCGGCGGCGGCAGGCGACGTGTGCACCGTGCGCTAGGGCGCGGCAGATATCGATATCCTCATGAGTTTGCATAATGAAAACTTCAAGGAGCTCTACATTGGTCGTAATTTCCACCTCAGAGGATGCCATGGAGCTCAACAACCGAGGGTTCACAGGTTCACAGGTTCATAGGTTCACAGGTTCACAATGTGTGTCGACACTGTAGGCAGCATCTGCCTGGTACTCCACGTCATAGGATGCCATTGATCTCAAGCAACGAGGGTTCTCAGGTTCACAACGCGTGTCATTATTGTGAGCAGCATCTGCCTACCATGCGAGCCAGGGCGACGAGCGCGCGCTCCCACTGGCCGTTGCCGCCGCAGCTGTAGGAGGACACGGCGCCGGCCGCGGCGTCCTCCTCCGCCTCGGCGTAGCGGCGCAAGTTGAAATTGAAAGCGATGTTTGAAAGCGGTCCATCATATCTTAGTTTCGAGAGCATAGATAAAGGCGCTTTCAACACGGGTTTCAACGGTTCAACCTGCACCGGTCTACCTCGGCGGCGGCAGGCGCCGCGCGCAGCTGCGCGTCCACCAGCGCGGCGGCACCGCGCCGCGCGGCGCCGTCGGCCAGGGGCTTACATTCGTCCACTTCCCAGCTCAACCCAAGCCGTTTTGGTCAGTCAGCCGTTTTGTGTCCATTTCGTGACGAGCTATGACCCATCTCTCTACTGAAGGTACCGAACGTATCCCACAAAAAGTGCTTACGTTGAGCTGAAGAGTGGACTGGTTTAACTCCCTACCGTCGGCCAGGTCCACGCACTTGAGCAGCGGCAGCAGCTGCCGCGCCACGAACTTGGCGCCGCCGTCGGCGTGCGCAGCCACCAGCGCCAGAAGGCAGGGGCTTTCACTCGTTCACTTTTCAGCTTAACGTAAGCGCTTCGTATGGGACAGGGGGTGGTGCGTTGAGGGGTTGTTGAAGGGGTATTTAGGGGGTGTTGAAAGGGTGTCATGGGGTGTTCAGGGCGTGACAAGGGGTGTTTCGAGGGGTGTTTAGGGGGTAATTATGGCGGGGCTGGAGAGGGTGATGAGGCGTTTAGGGGATGTTTTGAGTGTCAGAAACGGCTCAGGTTGAGGTGAGAAGTGGACGAGTGAAAGCCCCTGCCAGGAGGTCCGACGCCGTGGCCGGCAGCGCGCTCTCCAGCGCCTCCAGCTTCTCGCCCGCCGCCGCCGCGCTCACCGCCTGCTGCTGCCCCAGGGCGGTTGCCGCGCTGCCTCCGTACGCGTTGGCCGAGGCCTGCAGCTCCTCGCAGATGACGCGCCAGTACACCGCCGCCTCAGGGGTCATGAGCTCGAAGTCGGGGGACGCGGCGTCGCGGCGCAGCCCGCTGCCGGGCGCCTCACCCCAGGGGCTTACACCCGTCCACTTCTCAGCTCAGCCTAAGCCGTTTGGGTCAGCGAGCCGTTGTGTGTCCGGGTTGTGACGAGTCATGGCCCATCGACATTATTACACTCTGCTGAAACCACCCAACTTCCCAGGAGAAAGTGCCTACGTTGAGCTGAGAAGTGGACGAGTGTAAGCCCCTGCCTCGCCCGCCCCGCCCGCTGCCGACGTCGCCACATCCATCAGCTTGATCTTCCCGATGGCGACGAGCTCGCGCACCGCCGCCGCGGCCACGTCCTCGTTGTAGCGGCGCAAGATGTATTCAAAGCAGAAGTTGGAAGCAGTCCATCCACACTTGAGTTTCACGCACTTAGTCCCAGGGGATTTCAACTTGGGTTTCATAGGGTCAACCTTCACCGCCCTAAGCTGAAAGCAGTAATTCACACTTCAGTTTCGAGAGCTTAGTTCCAGGCGGTTTCAACGTGGGTTTGATAGGGACAAGCTGCACCGCACTACCTCGTGGCTCTCGGCGTCCAGCGCGGCGAGCAGCGCCAACGGGTCGCTGTCAAACGCCTGGTGCCAGGGGCTTACACTCGTCCACTATACACCATAATGTGAGCACGTTATACGGGATACGTAGGCTGGTAACAGTGACGAAATGGCTCAGGTTACGCCGAAAAGTGGACGAGTGTAAGCCCCCGCCTGGAGCCACATTCCGAGCATGTCGACGGCGGCTTGGCGCACGGAGGGCACGCGGTCCTCCAACCAGGGGCTTACACTCGTCCCCTTCTCAGCTCGACGTAAGCACCTTTCATGGGCTGCACACATCCACTGTTCAGATTGTCGTGAGCAGTTTTTGTGCGCCAGGTTGGGTGTTCAACAATTAAGAGTGGCTTTCAATGACCACAACTGGCACAGGTTGAGCTGAAAAGTGGACGAGTGTAAGCCCCTGCCGCCAGCCCGCGCCGCAGCGCCGTGGCGCGCAGCGCGATGGACACCGACGCCACCGGCACTTTGGACGTGAGCGCGAGGAACGCGACCCGCCGCACGTCCTCGCTGAGGTCGCGCGTTCGCTCCACGATGAAGGGGATGGTGTGGTCCGACACGGCTAGGCTCCCGAGGATGGCCTTGCGCACGTCCTTGTTGTAGCGGCGCAAGCTGAATGTGAAAGCAAAGTTTGAAAGCGCTTCATCACATTTTGCTTTAAAGCGCTGAATGGTGCATAGGGGGCCTCCCCCATTTATCAGAGTGGGGAAATTCTGGTCCATAGGGGGGCTCCCCCATTTACGAAACCAACGCGCTTTCAACCTGGGTTTCAGCTGGTCACAACCTGCACCGCCCTACCTTATTCTTCTCCGCGCCGAGGAGCTCGACGAACGCGGACGTGATGGCATCCTCGCTGAAGTCATTGGCATCGCCGCCGTCCTGCAGGCGGCTGAGTGCGCGCGCCCCCTTGTAGAGGCGCAAGTTGAAGCTGTAAGCAAAGTTTGAAAATGCTCCTTCATCGTCACGATAAGCTCCAAGCGCTGAAACCAACCACGCGCTTTCGACCCGGGGTCAAACTGCACCAACCCTGGATTAACTTGCGGGGTTAACATCTTAACAAGCACCAACCCAGGGTCAACCTGGGGTCGACCTGCACCAACCCAGGGTCAACTTTGGGTCAATCAGCACCGTTCCAGGGTCAACATGGGGTCCATCAGCACCATCCCAGGGTCAACTTTGGGTCAACCTGCACCGCCCCGCCGCCTGCGCGCGCACCACGGGCACCTTGTCGCGCAGGCGCTCCAGCATGACCTCCTCCATGCGCGCGTACAGCTCGTCGCTGACCTCGGCCTCGGGCCCCAGCGAGTTCAGCACCCCCGCCACCAGCTGGCACACTCGGAACCGCACCGCCTTGTCCTTCGCCGAGGCCAGGTTCAAGAGGAAATCCATGAAAGACTCCACGAAGTCATCCGCCTCCTCCTCCATCCCCGCGGTGTGGCGGCGCAGGTTGAATTTGTACGCAAAGTTTGAAAGCAGTGTATCATATTGTCAAATTGTAGTTTCAAGCGATTTAGTTCCAGGCGCTTTCAACGTGGGTTTCACAGGGTCAACCTGCGCCGCCTTACCGCGGGCCGGTGCGCAGTGAATTGGACGAGGAAACGCACCACGCGCTCGGCGCACAGGTCGCGCTGGTTTGGGGAGGGCGGGTTGAAGTCACTCAGTCAGTCAGTCACGGCTCACGGGAGGGGTAAGATAAAGTCACTCATTCACGGAGGGGTAAGATGCGAGGGAGAGAGGGAGCTTGCGAGTGGGAGGTTGAAGTAACGAAAGAGGTGGGGCACCCGGCAGCGTGCGCGAGTGCTAGGGAGTGCGTCGCGCGCGCGGGCCTTTCAGCGCGTCATCTCTTTCAGCGGGGGCCGGGTCGCCTTCAGTCCCCTCTCCCGTCTTCCCCGAACCGAAAAGCCGTTCGGGGCCCGCAATTGTACGTCTGACTGGCGACAGGACTCGAGGGGATGCGTGTGCAGCGGGGAAGGCGGCGCGTGGCGCGTGGCGCACCTTGTACTCGAGGAGCACGGGGAGCACGGCGTTGCAGAGCTCGGGGAGGAAGCGGTCCTGCTCCGCGTGCCGCCGCAGCACCATCACCTTGACGCACTTCTTGTGCATCGCCAGGCTCATCTGCGCCTCGTTCAGAATCGAGCCCACGCTGCCGGTGGACGCCATCTCGCGTGAGCGACGGGCGGGCGGTCTGGCGTGGTGGTTACTGCGACTGTGGCGGGGCGCGTGGTGAACGCCGTCCCGATACCCCGCAGAAGTGTGCAGGGAAGACGCGGAAGACGCGCGCCGTTGAGTGGGGAAACAGAAATGCAGTTGGTGAGTGGTCGGGAAATTTATTCGAGTTTTCGTGTACCGGTGCACGCTGCGCGGGTAGGGAGAAATGCCAGCTCATTTTCGTGACCGTTGGCGCAGGATTCAAGGCTGTCTTTTCACTGATTCACGAACCCTTTCAAAGCACGCGCACGTGTCCACGTGACCAGATCCGCGAGTCGATATAAATCCTAATAATGATCCGGGCGGGTCAAACTCACAATGAGGGTGGAACTT
>Ga0307489_10002643_pt1 | contig 11986 bp, 17 predicted proteins | sample SB12metaG_FD_202247 | JGI IMG/M metagenome (GOLD analysis project Ga0307489, IMG submission 202247) | Sea-ice brine microbial communities from Beaufort Sea near Barrow, Alaska, United States - SB 1.2 | ecosystem: Environmental > Aquatic > Marine > Coastal | place: USA: Alaska | collected...
TCCTCCTCCTCCTCCTCCTCCTCCTCCCCCTACGCGCGTCTGTATGAGTATTCAACCTGAGATCATGCTCCAATCTCGGTTGGAGTGCTTGTTCTCGAGGACCCTCCGGGCAGGAGTTCATCCGTGCGCTGAACTACCCGGAGGCGCTGTTCGACCGCTTCGACGAGGAGACTGGGGTGCCCAGGCGGGGGCCGCCGCTGGGGGGTGGGGAGAATGGGGAGTGGGAGGAGGAGGAGGAGGAGCAGAATAGGGGGGACCATTCGGAGGAGGAAGACGAAGAGGAGGAGGAGGAACAGGAGGATAGGGAGGACCATTCGGAGGAGGAAGCGGAAGAGGAGGATATAGAGGAGAAGGAGGAGGACGGGGAGGAGGAGGAGGATGAGGAGGTGGATAGGGGTAAGCATGCGGAGGAGAAAGAGGAGAAGGAGGAGGGGGGGGAGGCGAGGTTGGGCGAGGGGGAGGATGCCAGGGATGCGCAGCGGGACGGGGGCCAGGCAGAGGCACCCGCGAGATGTTCCGATGCCAACGCCGAGGAGGACGAGGACGAGGCCCTCTGGCGCGTCAATAGCGGCGGCGGCGGCGGCGGCAGCGGCGATGTTCATTCCATGTGTGGGCAGCAAACACCCAGGGGAGACGGCGGCGGCGGCGGCAGTGGCGGCGGCGGCAGTGGCGGTGGCGGCAGCGGCGACTTTGAAATGCAACTCACCCCCATTAAGCTGGGTTGAGACATGGTTGGCATGTTCACGTAGCCAAACCACGCTACTTATTATCTAGCCTTTAGACCTATTTGTGCACTCCTCTATTTATTTATTTCAAAGAGATAGTAGTCCGAAGTGAGTACGAGTATTTCGTAGTGGAGCTCAACATGTTTCCCGTCGCCGCTGACTTTCCATTCATATTCCTCCCCCTGCGTCGGTTTGTGGGCGGTACTTTCCGAGCGGCAACCCCGCCGCGCCACCTCCGGCGGTTTTTGGGGAACCCTGCCTTTTTTGTACCTCTCCGCCTTTCCGCTAGCCAGACGACATTTCAGATTTGAAGTTTCAGATTTGAAATGTCCTCAATTTTGGGGTGCCTGGCTAGCCACGAAGGAGGCGAGTTGTGTTATATAGGGGGTTGGCCGCCCGCGGCGTCACTACACAGCGCCGCACACCCGCCGCCACGCCGCGCGCCGCCGCTGAGACATCGGTGAGACCCGCCCGCGCCACTTAGCCAAGCTATCCGCGTCGGGCGCCTGGTGCGAGCCGACACGTCAAACCCTCGCTTCCCTTGCTGGTATCACTTCCCAGCACTCCTCTTTTCCGCGCGGCCGTGGGCTTCCTGCGGTTGAGGCCCGCGCCCCCCTCCTTAAGGCCCGCGCCCCCCCCGGAGGTGTCGACAACGTCCAGTTGGGCGCCGCCAGGTCCCGTGAAGTGCGAGCCTTCCGCTACTAACACCCACTGGCGCCCCGCCCCCCGCCCTGCAGCGTGTCGCTCAGCCTTTCTGAGAGTCTAAGCGAGCTGCCCGCAAGCCAAGCCAAAAACCTCCCCCCCTCCCCCCCACGGACCAGGGAGCAGGGACCCTCCCTGTGGGCCTCTCCACACACAGACCCACCGCCGGCTGCCACGGAGGAGCTAGCCGCTGCCAGGGGTCCGAGGAGCGAGACGCAAAGGCGGCGATGGCGCCGACCGAGCGTGCGAGGCAGCTGCGCGAGGGTGCGCGACGGGGGTCGGCGCAGGACCAGATTAGCCTCGCCCTCTGCTACTACGACGGGAAGGAGGGGCTGACCGAGAACAAGTGGATGGCGGAGGCGCTCTTCCGCAAGGCCGCTGCGCAGGGGCACGCGGGCGCCCAGGTCGGACTCGGCCATATGTGTGAGAACGGCGAGGTCGTAGAGCAGAACCTCGAGCTGGCGGTGTCATGGTACCGCGAGGCAGCCAAGCAAGGGCACCCGAGAGGGCATTTCAACCTCGGCGTTATGCATGAATACGGCAAGGGCGTAGAGCAGAACCTCGAGCTGGCGGTGTGGTGGTACTGCGAGTCGGCCAAGCAAGGGGACCTAGAAGGGCAGTGCTGCCTCGGCCGTTGCCTTCTACACGGCAACGGCGTGGAGAAGGACGCTGACGCTGCGGTGACGTGGTTCCGCCAGGCCGCCGCTGCAGGGCATGCGAATGCGTATTCCGATATCGCTCTCTGCTATGCGCTCGGCAAGGGCGTGGAGCAGAACGACGCGTTGGCGGTGGAGTGGTGGGCGAAAGCCGTCAAGGGAGGTAACGTCGTTTCCCGGTACAACCTTGGCGTGGGCTACATGGACGGCGTGTACGGCCTTCCCAAGGACGTCAAGCGCGCCAAGGCGTTCATGAAGTCCGCCGCCACGCGAGGCTGCGCTGAAGCCATCGAATCCCTGAAGGTGCTCGGGGGGTGCGCGATGGAGCTCGATCCCGGTCCGTGCGTGTCCTGCGGCGCTCCCGACATCACCCGCACGTGCCTGGGCTGCCGCCAGGTCCGGTACTGCACCCTGGCGTGCCAGGATCGGGACTGGGCGAGCCATAAGCCCGACTGCGGCGGTCTCAAGGCTTGCTAGTGCTTCAGCTGCACGAGCGACCGGCGTGGCAAGAACAGTGCCTCTTCGGCGGCGGCGGCCGCGGGTGGCGGCGAGAGCCGCACTGGTTCGGCGGCTGCGATGTAGAGTGACGTAGCTTCCACCCCTGCCATGCTCTGCACGTCGCCCGCACGTGCCTGGGCTGCCGCAAGGTCCGGTACAGCACTTCTACCGCATGACAGAAGCAGGACTAGGCGGGCCACACGCCCGACCGCGGCCGTGGCCGCGAGGCCGGCCAGTGCTTCAGCTGCGGGCGTGACCGCAGCGAGAGCAGCCCCCGATGTCGCCATGACCACATGACCTGTACACACTACTCACACATGCAGGACCATGGACTTATGTTTTATTCAAATGCCCAGCTAGTCCTATTAATCAATAAACAGGCCCACCACACGATTTTGCACAGGCTGCTAGCTACTCATCTAGCCCACAAACTTGTCAAGCATCGTGTTAATGAACGTTCATCGAGTCAAGCCGCGAGGCGCTCACAATCCGAGCACCATGCACTTCCTTTTTGCTCACTTTTGTCACGACCTAAGAGAATGGTATGCTACTTGCTAACGCAGGGACGGCCCAAACGCTACACATTCTTCTGACTCTGTGACCACCCGATCCTTCCACGAGAAGCCGAGCGGTGTGCCGGACCCTCCCACCTCACGTGGCGCCGTGGGCGGGTGCATCGCTGGGGGTGACTGTGAGGTTTGCTGGCTTGGCTCAGTACCGGGCACCGATCTTGGCTCTTTTGCTAACATATCATCGCCCTATATCATAGTCTGCTTTACTAACGTTCATCGAGCCCCAAGGCACTCACATGGTGAGCATTACCAGCCCCCTCAGAATTCTGAAGCGTACAGACTCTTGGTCTGTCAGGGTAATCCCCTCCGCAAGTTCAAGCGGACATACTCTAGGTCTGTCAGGGTTAAGCTTATCAACGGGCACTATGTATCTCAGTCAGTCCAAACGAATTAAACGGGTCCCACTAGTTGTCCGGAATCGCCGCCTCCCCGTCCGGCCGTCCGTCAATGGAGTTACGCTTGAGCGCCATCTCGCTCATCAGCCCCGCCGTCAGGGACGTAACACTCCTCCACTTCTCGCATCAACGTACGCACTTTCTATGAGATGCGTTGATATAGCCTTGAAACACCCTGACAGAAATTAGGGTCTGCCCGCTTGAAACGGCGGAGGGGGGTGGTTAATGCTCACCTGTGTAGCGCCTTGGGGCTCGATGGACGTGAGTGGAAAATATGCGTTGGGTGGTTTTAGTGTATCAGTGACAGTAACGGCTGGCGGTAGAGGTGCCAGGTGGACGACTGGAAGCCCCTGCCCGCGTTTCTTGGGTCAGTGTAAGCACTTTTATGAGATGCGTTTGGTGGTTTCAGTCTCCAAGTGTATGAGTGACAAAAACGGCTCAGGTTTGAAGGTAGAGGTGCTCAGTGGAGGAGGTGCGGCACCCCTGCCCGCCATGAGGCTCTGACGCGTGTCGACCCGCATGGCGTTGTCGCTGGAGCGCAGGTGCTCCACCACCTCACGCGTCTTCTTGAAGTACACGTCGTCAAGCGAGCTGCGCAGCTTGGCCTCCATCTCCTCGATCAAGCGCCCGATGGGCACCACGTGGTCGCCGCCGCTCACCAGGGACGTAACACTCCTCCACTTTCTAGCTTCACATGAGCGCTTTTTATGGAGAAGGTTGGTGGTTACAGTGCATTTCAGTGACAACAGCGGCTCAGGTGGAGGTGAGAGTGGAGGACTGTCCCGCCCCTGCCGGTCACCGCACACTGATGCTCCACCTGCCGCGTGATGGACCCAGCCAGGCTCCGGCTCGTGCCCCCGCCGCCGCCCCCGGCCCCGCTCTCCCCGTCGCCCCCGCCCCCCCCGCCGCCGCCTCCGCCATCCCCGCCCCCGCCCCCCTCACCGTTGCCCCCGCTGCCCGCCCGGTCCCCACCCCCCTCACTTCCGCTGCCGCTCGCTTTCTGCCCGCTGCCAGAGGTTGCGAGGTACAACATCACCGTGCTCGTCAGCTTATAGTGTGCCTGCGCCTGCCCCTTGACGGGCCAGGGCCCGGCGCCGGCGCCATGCGGGGGCTCGGCGCCGCGCGGCAGCGGGCGCACCTCCACCACGTGGATGGCGTCCCAGTACCCCGCCTCCAACAGCTTTTTGTTCCCGCCCCCCGCGGTATCCTGTTTGCCCCCTTCCTTGTGCACCAGGAAGCATCCCGCAAAGGATCCCACGCCGTCCTCCCCCTCACCCCTACTAGCCCCGCCCCCGCCTCCGCTACCCCCGCCGCCGACCCCGCCCCCCCCGACCCCGCCCCCCTCCCCGTCCCCGTCATCTGCGCCCTCGTCGAGCTCCCAAAGGTATACGGAGCTCTCCCCGCCATCGTAGTACTGCTCCTTGTACGCCGCAAACACCTGGGAGACAACCCAAGCGCGGTGTCAGTGCTGAGCGCAACCACCCAAACATGGTGTCAGTGGGTGTGTCCATCTGCCCAACCGCTCAAATGTTATCTCGTTGGCGTGCTGCTCCATCCGCCAAACCACCCAAACATGGTGTCAGTGGGTGTGGCCAACAACCCAAGCGCACCTCGTTCGCGTGCTGCTCGAGGCGGCGAAGCGGCGGCGGCGGCACGTCGCCGTCCTCCAGCGCCGGGAAGTACTGCCCGGACCACGGCGAGCGGTAGCTGTCCATGTCGCGGTTGTAGTCGCACAGCAGGAAGTTGCGCCCCGCCGCCGGGTCGTGCGCCACCGGAGGCCAGGGCCGCGCCGAGTGTGAGGCAGTGGCCCGGTGATGGTGGGCACTTTTGCAAGAGCTCATTTGTCATGGTGACCTCGTGGGCACCTCTGCAATTGTGACGATGGCCTGGCGGGCGTTTCGCAACAAGGGGTGGCGTCGCTGCGAGGGGGTGGCGTCTTCTGGTACTGACACACTTTCGTCACGATAACGAACTATGCGCAGAGGGTGGTGTGGGCCGCGTGGCGAGCACCAACACTATGTTGTGGATGACGCGGCGAGCACGGGTGTTAACGTGTACTGGTAAGTACCAGGGTGCAATGGAAGAGTTGAGTGTGCCGCCGCGGCCCTCCGCCAACACAAGTAGCAGTATGCGGTGGATGAGTGTGAGTGTGGCGTCACGCGCCGCGTGCCGCTCCGGCGGTACGCCCCCCGCCCTGCCTGCAGCGGCTGGTCCACGCGGCTCAGCAGCTCCTCCGTCATCCCCGGCGCCAGGGGCGGTACCCTCCAACACTTCTCGGAATGAGTCAGCACTTTTTGTGGGATACGCTGGGCTGTCATCACATGTGAGCTTCAGTGACCAAGAAGACCGAGGATAATGAGGGGGAGGAGGAGGAAGAGGAGGAGGGGAGGAGAAGGAGGAAGTGGAGGAGGATGAGGAGGAGGAGGAAGAGGAGGAGGGGGAGGAGGAGGCGGCGCGGCCCACGCCATACGTATTGACGGCTCAGGTTGAGATGCCAAGATGAGAAGTGGGGAGGAGTGTGCCGCCCCCTGCCCGGCGCGAGGTCCAGGAGGCCCGCCAGGTTGGCCTGCACGTTGTGTGGGGGCAGGCGCCGCATCAGGTCCAGCGCCGACTCCATTCCGCCCGTCGACTGTCGACCTATGGGTGGTTGTGGCGGTGGCGGACCCGCGCGTGGACCCCGTGGCTACGGGCCGCGCAAAGTGGCCGCGGTGAGGAGCGTCGCGCCTGGGTGGACCCTCGCTCAGGCCTCGGTTCCCCCCCATCGGATAAGCGCAGCACATGCAACTTTGAAGATGCCCCTTCTTGCGACCAACGCCCACTTGGGCCCGCGCTGCGGTATCCGGCGCAGTCTGCAGAGTGTTACTACACGTGCTGCATATCGACGGGAAGGGTCGCTCAGCGTGTGCCACTGCCCGAGCACACAGAAGAGACCCGAACCCATCGGGCTTTGAGCTCAGACCCGAGGGTGCCTGCTCTGGGGCAATGGAGCTCGGGGTACGCTCAACCCAACCCCAACCCGCGCCTCTCAGCGCGCGCGTGTCCAATGCGAGGCGTGTCGCACTCTCGGGTGTGCATAAGACGCGCCGTGTACCTCATCCATGACCTCACAGCCGTTCCCTGTTCAGCTCAACTAGAGCTGTTTTGCTCTTGTGAAACCACTGCTTCATCCCTCGAAGGTGCCGACGAGGCGAGGGTGCTTCCACATTTCAAACATCGCGGAGGCGGCGCCGGTGCGGACACCAGCGGGTCGTCGCGTTAAGCTTTAAAGGAACGAGTGTACGGCCCCGGTTGAGTGCACAACGCGCGGTATGCACGCCCGAGAGTTCGACGCCTCGCGCTTGTCACGCACGCCCTGAGAGGCCCTGACTGGAAAAACCTGAGCTGAATCCAGGGGCTTACACTCTTTCACTTTTCAGCTCAACTTGAGCCGTGTCTGACACAAGAAAACACCCTAAACACCCCCTCACGACCCCATAACACGGGCTACACAACCCCTGCGCGCACCACCTATCCCATCGAAAACGCTCAATTTGAGCTAAAAAGTGGACGAGTGTAAGCCCCTGAGCCGAACCCCGCGCTGTTGTTGCTTGCCCCGCAGGAGTATGCGGCGGCGCACATGGCGCGGTGCGCGGAGCTGGGCAGGGGCTTACACTCTTTCACTTTTCAGCTGAACTTGAGCCGTGTCTGACAACCCAAAAACCCTGCACACCCTGAACACCCCCTAACACCCCCTTAACACGGGCTACACATCCCCTACGCGCAACCCCTATCCCATAAAATGCGCTCAAGTTGAGCTGAAAAGTGAACGAGTGTAAGCCCCTGGAGCTGGGCGACGAGGAGTTCGGTGTGCTGGCCGCCGCCACGGTAGGGCGATGCAGGAGGTCCATCCCAGGTTGACCCCGCGGTTACCGCGCTCGGGTTCAGCGATTGAAGCTACAATATGATGAAGCGCTTTCAAACTTTGCTCTCAGTTTCACGCTGCGGCGCTACAGCACGGTGGAGGCGGTGGTGGGGCGGCGCCGCCTGGAGGACTCCGCCGCCGCGGGGGTGGCCGCGACATCCAGGGTAGGATCCGATGGATAGTGCCCGCCACGTCATAGACGCCAGTCAACTCAAGTCAAGAAACGAGGGTTCTAAATGCGTTTGATGACGTGGAGAGCACTATCTGGCAGTCCCTAACCCGGGGGGCAGGAGGCAGAGGTAGGGCCTGACGGTTAATGCTCGCCAAGCCACGTCGTTGAACTCATGAAGCGAGGGTCACAATGTGGGGTATGCATTGGCAGGCATTATTTGACAGGCCCTAGGCGGAGGCGGGCGTCGCGCTGCTGGTGACGGAGGCGGCCAAGGTAGGGCGGTGCAGCTTGACTCTATCAAACCCAAGTTGAAACCGCCTGGAGCCAAGCGCTTGAAACTAGAATTTAATGGCCTGCTTTCAAGTTCTGGTTTCAAATTCAACTTGTGCGGCTACACCAAGGGGGGGATCAGCGCGGAGGACCTCGAGGCGCTGATCAACGAGGAGTACGACATCGGCGCGGCCAAGGCCAAGGCGCTGGGCCAGGTTGGGACTCAGATATAGTGCTCGCCACGTCATCAAGCGCACGTTGTCAACCCTCTCGTCTTGAGTTAAATGGCATGCTACGACGTGGCGATCATGGATAGTTCTTGCCACGTCATCAAACGCATGTTGAACCCTCATTTCGTGAGTTGCGTGGCATCCAATGACGCGACGAGTATTATCCATGAGTCCCTGCGGCGCGGCGTACGGCGCAGCGCGGGGGGCGCTGACGGAGGTAGAGCGGGGCAGGTTGTCCCCATGTTGACCCTGGGGTGACCGCGCTTGGCTTCAGCAGTTGAAGCTAACGTATGATGGACCGCCTTCCAAATTTGCTTTCAATTTCGACTTGCGCCACTACACGGAGGTGCTGCGGGTGCACGCCGCGGCGTCGCCCGTAGCGCGCGTAGTGGACTTCAAATGGTAAGGCGGTGTAGGTTGACCCTATGAACCTCACGTTTGAAGCGCCCGGAACTAAGCGCTTGAAACTATAATATGATGAACCCCCTTCAAACCTTGCTTTCAAATTCGACTTGCACCGCTACAAAATGGCGCGCCGACCACGTGGTTTCAAGCTCGGAGAACGGCGCGGCGGCGGAGCATCAGTTTCATGTCTCGTGGAAGACGCAGGGCGGCGCCGCGGCGGTGGCGCGCGGGGTGGCGGGGGGCGCGGGGTTGCCGCGGGGGGGCGAGGGGGTGGCGGAGGCAGCTGGGCCGGGGCCAGGGCTGGGGGCGCCGGCGGGCCGGGTTGTCAGCGGCGGGGGCAGCGGCGGGGGCGGCGGCGGCGGCGGGGGCGGCGGTGGCGGCGGCGGCGGGGGCGGCGGCGGCGGTGAGGAGATAAAGTTCACATGCAACCTGGAGCAGATGCAGCACTTGGTCGGCAAGCTCAAGGAGGCGTGTCGAGCCGCGGAGAAATATGAGTGACATCGTTATACAAAAGCGGTTAGGCTAAACAACTTAGGCTGAACAACTTAGGCGGCTAACCCTAAACAACTTAGGCTAAACAACGTAGGCTGCTTTCATATTAACACTAGTTTATGGTTTGCATCCTCCTCCTCCTCTATGTGCGGGAGCCTCTCGGGGTGGTCAACAATTGTGGGATTGCCCGCAGGGCACGAACAACACGTGCGACGGACGAAGAGGAGGCCGCCGATGTGTACTAGGTGTTGGGGATATTCTCGTCATGGCCGCATCACTTCACTTCCACTCGTTCTGAGATTGGTCCAGGACGTAAGCGGCGAGGCTTGTTATTTCGTCGTCCGGCAGCCTGGCGGCGAAGGTGCACTGGCCCTTCGGCTAGGGACTGGTGGATAGTGCTCACCACGTTATAGGATGCGATTCAACTCATGAATCGAGGGTTCAAAATGTGTTTGATGACGTGGCGGGCACTATTCATCAGTCCCTGCCTTGGGCGCGCACCCCACGCCGTACCCCGGTGTAGAGGCACACGTTGACATTGAAAGCGGTTTTGAAAGCGGTGCAACATATCCTAGCTTCAAGCGCTGAAAGCTGAAACCAAGCGGGGTGAAGCCGGGGTGAAGGTGGGGTGTAGGTGCACCGGCGTACCCCGGCATCTTGTTCTTGCCGTTAGCGATGAGGGTATAGATGGTGTCCGCGCAGCAGGGTCATTGAGAACATGCACTCGACCGAGCTTGGAGCACGACTTATCTTCAGGGTGATTGCTGATACAGACGCGCGGAGGAGGAGGAGGAGGAGGAGAAGGAGATCTAACGTCGGTGGAGGAGGAGGCGGAGGAGGATATTAACGTGGGTGGAGGAGGAGGAGGAGGATATTTAACGTCGTCGTTGGAGGAGGAGGAGGAGGAGGAGGAGGAGGAGAGGAGGAGGAGGAGGAGGAGGAGGAAGGAGAGGAGGAGGAGGAGGAGGAGGAGGCGGAGGAGGACATACAACTTCGGTGGAGTGCTTGTTCTGAACAACCCCCCTGCCGCGTCGTTGACCCCGTTGCGCGCCAGGTCGGCGGGGAACAGGCTGGCACCCACCCGCCAGGGTCCCCCAACATCAACACCACTTCCTGAGGTACCGTAACCACATACTGTGTCGTGCTGCGGCAGCAGCGGGGGCGCCCATGGATACTCGAGCCAAGCGAGCCAAGCGCGCGGCGGCGGCAGAGGTGCGGGCGCAAGTGAAGATGAGGTCAACGTGGGCCAAGGCGAAACGACCGACGGGGCCTGGGCAGTGGCAGTGGCATCGGTTGCGCATCCCCCGGCCACCATAAAGCATCTCCGAGGTACCAAACCATATGGGGGTATACACTATGCACTGTGCACTTCATCAGGGACAGTACCACAGCTTTCACAGCTGTCGTGTGACGGCTGGCATTGGCAATGCCAGTTGAGGAGAGCACGGGCAGACGGGGCGGGACGCCGCGGCCGGCCCTGCCGCCTTCACGATGTTCCCCCCCGCGGCATGGCACCCGGCGCATGAGTTGGAGAACGTCTGCGCGGGGTCCGGGGCCGCGTGCGCCGGCGCGCACCACCCCAAGGCCATCACCGCGGCAGCGGCGGCGGAACACACCAGCACACCCAGCGCCGGAGCGCGGGCGTGAGCGTCAGCACCCCGTACCTCGTCGTCGCGTCGAGCCCCCTGACGAGCCCCGGGGGACTCCGACACCGCCCGCACCGCGCGCGAGGAGCCCGCGCTTGGTAACGCCGCGTGCGCCGACGCTCTCAACACCGCGCGTGCGAACTGCGGTGCGGAGGAGAGCATGCGTTGCGTCGAGCCCGACGGGTGGCGCCGATGCTGCACATGCCCCGCGGATTTAGGGTGCCCACGACCAGAAGAGCCATTTATTGCCGCAACAGACCCCACTGTGCAACCACCCACTGCGAACGACGTCGCCGACACGACGAGCGACATCGTCGGCACCAGGGTGTCTCTAGCCTGATAGCCTCCAGCCCCCGCCACTCGACAGCGCCTTCACGTTCGTGTCACCGCCGCGCGCTGTGGAACTGGGAAGCGTGGTGGGCGCTGCTGATGACGTGTCACACTCGACTGCTCGTCCGAGGTCCAGTCCTCCGAGTCGATGCCTCGGAGTAGGCACCCTAGAAAATACTGGGAGTACTCAAGTAAGAGTACGTCAAGAATGACGTGACATGCACTTCCGATGCACGCCGGAGTCGCCACACCCGGGCAGCATGGCAACCTTCCCCAGTGATGCCAACCGCCGCCCTGGCGCCGGCGCCGCGAGCGCGAGGGCGCGAGCCTGCACCACGCGTTGTGGTAGCGCACCCGTGACGCTGCTCTTGCTGCTGATGTTTCACGGAGCAACAATCGTAGTAGGGGGTGGCGCGAGAGCCATCGACGAGGAGGGCGTCGCGGGCGGTGCCACCTCCGCGTCGTCCTCCGGTGAAGCCCGCGAAGGCCGAGGGGGTGGACCCGACGGTGCAGAGCCTCCGGTGGGCGGCGGCGACGGCGACGGCAGCGGCGGGGCGGACGAGGTTGCCGCATTGTGTGTCGCATACGTTGACAAAATCTTCGTGCAGGTGTCAGTCGACGAATGGGTGGAGCGCGGCCCCCCCGGCACGGAGCCCACCGCGCGCTTCGAGCAGAGCTATCTATACATAAACGGCGACGCCAGCTTGATCCAGCTGTCGGATGCGGGGCGCGGTTTGCGTCTCTTCTTCGACGCGCGCGACGCCGACGCGGTGTTGGGTAGGGCCTGACAGATAATTATACTTGTCGCCCCTAAACTAGCCTACTAAGCACTAGCCCCTAAACTAGCTTAAACTAGCTTAGTTTAAACCCCTTATTTTACTAACCTACTGCAGTCGCCAATACGAAACCACTAACCCACTAAGCACTAGCCCCTAAACTAGCTTAAACTAGCTTAGTTTCACCTCCCCCCTCGCTAACACTAGCTTAGTTCG
>Ga0307489_10002644_pt1 | contig 11985 bp, 11 predicted proteins | sample SB12metaG_FD_202247 | JGI IMG/M metagenome (GOLD analysis project Ga0307489, IMG submission 202247) | Sea-ice brine microbial communities from Beaufort Sea near Barrow, Alaska, United States - SB 1.2 | ecosystem: Environmental > Aquatic > Marine > Coastal | place: USA: Alaska | collected...
TTAAGTAAAAATATTTGGAATGCTAAAAAGAACATAATGAATGTTTCTAACCCCTCTAGATTTTGCTCTAAAAGCCTTTATTTTAGAATTAAAAGCTTCAGCTGAAGCTTTTATACTGCGATGATCAACGCAATTGCGCATACTTTGATAATGAATCCCCATTGTTCTAGCGATGCCACTACAACTTTTAAACCCAGCCTGTCTTGCTTTTTCATCTCATTTGAGCTGTGAGCGCATCTTTTATTTTTTTAGATATTTAATTTGAGGTTAGACTGCTTCGCTTCACTATTACTAATAGATATGATACTAGATGTGCTAGCTTTAGCTACTGTATGCTCATTAGAGGGGCTTTTAAGACCTTCAAAAGAGCGACTATTTAAAATTTTAGCTTGTAATTCTTCTGGGGCATACATAAGAGCCTCTTCATTTTGTTGTATCGCTGCTAAAACAACCTTTCTATCATTTCTTAATTCTTCTGATGCATCGGCAAGAGCCAATCCATTTTGTTGCACCGCTGCTAAAACAATTTCATAGTCATTTTTGAATTCTTCTGGGGCATACTTAAGAGCCTCTCCATTTTGTTGCAGCGCTGCTAAAATAAATTCCTTGTTCCCTTTTAATTCTAGTGATGCATACTGAAGCGCAAATCCATCTTCTTGCACTGCTGCAAAACCAACATCTCTGTCTTTTCTTAATACTGGTGATGCATGGGCAAGAGCCGCTCCATTTTGTTGCACCGCTGCTAAAATAAATTCCTTGTCAGCTTTTAATTCTTCTGGTGCATACTTAAGAGCCTCTCCATTTTCTTGCACCGCTGCTAAAACAACATCTCTATCTTTTCTTAAGTCTTCTAATACATAGGCAAGAGCCGCTCCATTTTGTTGTACCGCTACTGAAACAATTTCTCTGTCAACTTTGAATTTTTCTGATGCATACTGCAGCGCCAATCCATTTTCTTGCACCGCTGCTAAAATAAATTCCTTGTCAGCTTTTAATTCTTCTGGTGCATACTTAAGAGCCGCTCCATTTTGTTGCACCGCTGCTAAAATAATAGCTTTGTCAGCTTTTAATCTTGGTGATGCCCACTCGAAAGCCCGTCCATCTTCTTGCACCGCTGCTAAAACAATTTCGGTGTTCCCTTTTAAGCATTGTGATGCATAGCAAAGAGCCCGTCCATCTTCTTGCACCGCTGCTAAAACAATTTTTATGTCAGCTTTGAATTTTTCTGGTGCAACCCGAAGAGCCAATCCATATCCTTTAACCGCTGCTAAAAAAAATTCACTGTCATTTCTTAATTCTGATGATGCATACGCAAGAGCCTCTTCATCTTCTTGCACCGCTGCTAAAACAATTTCTCTGTCATCTTTTAATTCTTCTGATGCATACCACAGAGCCGCTCCATTTTCTTGCACCGCTGCTAAAACAACATCTCTATCTTTTCTTAAGTCTTCTGATGCATACTGAAGAGCTGCTCCATTTTGTTGCACCGCTGCTAAAATAATAGCTTTGTCTGAACTAGCTAAAATAGGATTTTCGCCTTCTTTACCGATCTCTTTTCTTAATATTGTTTCCAATTCAACAAGTTTTTCTCCTCGTAATAAAGTTGGATCAAGTTTATTAATATCCCTAAAACAAGCAGCATATTTTGCGTTTATTTTGATTGCACTAAGAGTTAATTCACCTACTAATACATCACCTTTTAATAATTCCTTTAATATTTTATCTTCATCGAGTATCCGCGTATCCAACATAAGTTTTAAATTAGATACGTATTCTAATACCGCTTCCTCTATTTCTGTATCGACTGTTCTCAATACTTTATCGGAAAAGCTCTTTGTAAAGTATGCTATAGCGTATGCTTTCTTTAGCTCTTTAATTGTACTGTTGTCATCAGCAATAATTTCAATAGTTTCTCCGACTAAAGTTGTTATTGTTATTTTTATATCGCTCATGGTTCTATAGTTTAAGGTTACAGATACAGTACATGTTAAGTTTCACAAAGTTGTTGGTTACAACTTGTTCGTTTCATTAGATGAATATAGTGCTTTTATCTTAAATACCTTAGGACCAAGGAAGCGTAGTGAGGTTTTAGCGTTAAGCAAAAATATTTGGGATTCTAAAAAGAACATAATTAATGTTTGTATCCCCTCTAGATTGTGCTCTAAAAGCTTTTTTTTTAGTATTAGATGCTTCAGCTGAAGCATTGGTACTTCGATGATCAAAGTAATTGAACATATTTTGATAATGCATAGCTATTCTTTTAGCTGCGCTATTACAACTTTTAAACCCGGCCTGTCTTACTTTTTCATCTCATTTTATCGGTGGATTCAATTAAAAAACGAACATTCCCCTGATTTACAATTTTAAAGGGTTCGTCCTTTTTGTCTCGGAAGGATCAGTACTACTTCTACTACTAGATTTGCCAGTTTCCCCTTTTCTATCTCCATTAGAGGGTGCAATAAAAGCTATGAAATTACTCCTTTTAATCTCAGCTTTTAATTCTGGTGATGCATAGGCAAGAGCCGCTCCATTTTGTTGCAACGCTGCTAAAACAATGTCTTTGTTTGAACTAGCTAAAATAGGAGTACCCTCTACTGTATTTTTATCGATTTCTTTTGTTAATATTGCTTCTATTTCAAAAAACTGTTCTCTTATTGATAAAATTAGATGAAGGTTATCGATTTTCTTTAAACACTCAGAAATGCTTGGAGTTCTTCTGATTGCATTAATAGTTACTTCACCTTTTAATACATCACCTTCTAATAATTGTTTTAATGTTTTATCATTATCAAGTATCTGACTACCCAGCACAAATTTAAAATTATATTCGGCCTCTAATACCTCTTTTACCTCTATCGCTAATACCGCTTTCTCTTTTTCTGTATATTCGGCCTCTAATACCTCTTTCGCTAATACCGCTTTCTCTTTAGCGTATTTTTTTTTAGCTCTTTAATTGTAGTGTTTTCATCAGCATCAATTTTAATAGTGACTCCGTCTAAATTTGTTATTGTTATTTTTATATTGCTCATGGTTCTATAATTTAAGGTTACAGGTTTGTTACATGTTAAGTTTCAAAAAGTTGTTGGTTACAACTTGTTTGTTTCATTGGTTAAATACATAAATTTTATCTTACACATTTCAGGGTTAAATTATAAAGTTGTTTACCGTCGTCTTTTTAGTTGGTTTCAGTACCCTTAAGTGTACTGAAACCAACTAAAATAACAGACATATTATCTGCAGTAGCAACTGGTATATAGTAATTTTACTTTAAACACTTAATTTTCATTGGTTTGATTGTGAAGTTTTAGCATTAAGTAAAAATATTTGGAATGCTAAAAAGAACATAATGAATGTTTCTAACCCCTCTAGATTTTGCTCTAAAAACTTTTTTTTTAGTATTAGATGCTTCAGCTGAAGCATTGGTATTTCGATGATCAAAGTAATTGCGCATATTTTGAGAATGCATAGCTATTCTTTTAGCTGCGCTATTACAACTTTTAACTCATACCTCTATTATTATTATTATTATTATTGCTCTTATTATTGCTCTTATTTGAGCTGTCAGCGACTGTTCCAGGGGGTTCTAATTTTATATTTTTAAGCTTATTACAGGTTTTTGTAAAACCTGTAATACCTTCAGATCTAGGAGCCTCTTTATTTTGTTGCTCCGCTGCTGAAACAATCTCTATGTCTTTTCTTAAGTGTTCTCTTACATGTCGAAGCGCCACACCATCTTGTTTAACCGCTGCTAAAACAATCTCTCTGTCTTTTCTTAAGTGTTCTGGGGCACACTGAAGCGCCAATCCATTTTGTGTAACTGCTGCTAAAACAATTTCTCTGTCATTTTTTAATTCTGGTAATACAAACTGAAGCGCAGCTCCATCTCGTTTAACCGCTTCTAAAACAATTTCTCTGTCATTTTTTAATTCTGGTAATACAAACTGAAGCGCAGCTCCATCTCGTTTAACCGCTTCTAAAACAATGTCTCTATCTTTTCTTAAGTGTTCTGGGGCAAACTGAAGCGCCAATCCATTTTGTGTAACTGCTGCTAAAACAATTTCTCTGTCATTTTTTAATTCTGGTAATACAAACTGAAGCGCAGCTCCATCTCGTTTAACCGCTTCTAAAACAATGTCTCTATCTTTTCTTAAGTGTTCTGGGGCACACTGAAGCGCCAATCCATTTTGTGTAACCGCTGCTAAAACAATTTCTCTGTCTTTTCTTAAGTCTTCTGGGACATACTGAAGCGCGAATCCATTTTGTTTCACCGCTGCTAACATAAATTCCTTGTTATTTCTTAATTTTTCTGATGCATATCTAATAGCCATACCATCTTGTTTAACCGCTGCTAAAACAAATTCTCTGTTCGCAAACTGAAGAGCCTCTTTATCTTCTTGAAACGCTGCTAAAACAATGTCTCTGTCATCTTTTAAGTCTTCTAGTGCATACTGAAGAGCCAATCCATCTCGTGTAACCGCTGCTAAAACAATAGTTCTGTCAGCTTTTAATTTTAGTGATGCATGCTCAAGAGCAAGTCCATTTTCTTGAACCACTGTTAAAACAAATCTAAAGTCAGCTTTTAATTCTGGTGATGCATACTCAAGGGCAAATCCATGTTCTTGCACCGCTACTGAAACAATCTCTCTGTCATTTTTTAATTCTTCTGATGCAAATTGAAGCGCCTCTCCATATTGTTGCACCGCTTTTAAAACAATCTCTCTGTCATTTTTTAATTCTTCTGATGCAAATTGAAGCGCCTCTCCATATTGTTGCACCGCTGCTAAAACAATGTCTTTGTTTGAACTAGCTAAAATAGGAGTACCCTCTACTGTATTTTTATCGATTTCTTTTGTTAATATTGCTTTTATTTTAAAAAACTCTTCTCTTTCATCTAAAATTAGATGAAGGTTATCGATTTTCTTTAAACACTCAGAAATGCTTGGAGTTCTTCTGATTGCATTAATAGTTACTTCACCTTTTAATACATCACCTTCTAATAATTGTTTTAATGTTTTATCATTATCAAGTATCTGACTACCCTGCACAAATTTAAAATTATATTCGTCTATTACCCCTTCTATCTTTTCAACTTCAATATCATATTTTATAGCGTATGCTCCTTTTAGCTCTTTAATTGTACTGTTTTCATCAGCAATAATTTCAATAATACTTCCGCTTAAAATTGTTATTTTTATTTTCATATCGTTTATGTTTAAATAATTTAAGGTTACAGGTTTCGTACATGTTAAGTTTCACAAAGTTGTTGGTTACAACTTGTTTGTTTCATTGGTTAAATATAGCAATTTTACCTTAAATATCTTAGGATCAATGAATAGCAGTTATTTTTTAGCATTAAGCAAAAACATTTGGGAGTCTAAAAAGAACATAATGAATGTTTGTAACCCCTCTAGATTGTGCTCTAAAAGCCTTTATTTTAGAATTAAAAGCTTCAGCTGAAGCATTGATACTTCGATGATCGACGCAATTGCCCATACTTTGATAATGAATAGATAATGCTCTAGCGATGCTATTAAAACTTTTAAACCCGGCCTGTCTTACTTTTTCATCTCATTTTATCGATAGATTCAATTAAAAAACGAACATTCCCCTGATTTACAATTTTAAAGGGTTCGTCCTTTTTGTCTCGGAAGGATCACTACTACTAATACTATTAAATTTGCCAGTTTTAAATTCATTCCTTTCAATAGAGGTCTTTTTAAGAGCTCCTAAAGCACTAATATTTTTAATTTCAGGGTCAGCTTGTAAGTCTTCTGATGCATACCCAATAGCCGCTCCATTTTGTTGCACCGCTTCTGCAACAATTTCTCTGTTTTTTTTTAATTCTGATGCTGCATACTCCAGCGCCAATCCATTTTGTTTAACCGCATCTAAAATAAATTCTTTGTCAGTTTTTAAGTTTTCTGGGGCATAGATAAAAGCATTTACATTTTGTTTAACTGCATCTAAAATAAATTTTCTGTCAGCTTTTAAGTCTTCTGATGCATAGGCAAGAGCAAATACATTTTGTTGCACTACTGCTAAAACAATTTCTCTGTCAGCTTTTAATTCTAGTGATGCATACTGAAGCGCCAATCCATTTTGTTGCACCGCTGCTAGAACAATGGCTCTGCTAGCTTTTAAGTTTTCTGGTGCATACTGAAGCGCGAATCCATTTTGTTGCACCGCTGCTAAAAAAAATGTCTTTGTCAGCTTTGAAGACATCTGGGGCATACTGAAGCGCCAATCCATTTTGTTTCACCGCTTCTAACATAAATTCCTTGTCATCTTTTAATTCTAGTGATGCATACTGAAGCGCCAATCCATTTTTTTTTACCGCTGCTAAAACAACATCTTTGTCTTTTTTAAATTCTGGTAATGCACAATGAAGTGCGAATCCATTTTGTGTAACCGCTGCTAAAACAATATTTTTGGCAGAAATATTAAAAAAAGAGAAATAGGATTGCTTACCAAATAATTCTTTTGATGCATATCGAAGCGCCTCTCCATTTTGTTTCACCGCTGCTGCAACAATTTCGGTGTTCCCTTTTAAGTTTTCTGGTGCATACTGAAGCGCCAATCCATTTTGTGTAACCGCTACTAAAACAATGTTCTTGGCAGAAATATTAAAAAAAGAGAAAGAGGATTGCTTACCAAATAATTCATCTGATGCATATTCAAGGGCAAATCCATTTTGTTGCACCGCTGCTGCAACAATTTCGGTGTTCCCTTTTAAGTTTTCTGTTGCATACCGAAGAGCCAATCCATTTTGTTGCACCGCTGCTAATATAAATTTACTGTCAGCTTTTAATACTTCTGATGCACACAGAAGCGCCATTTTATTTTGTTTCACCGCTGCTAAAACAATTTCTTTGTCAGCTGTTAATTTATCTGCTGCAAATGCAAGAGCGTATCCACATTTTGAAACTACTTTTAAAACAAAATCCCTGTCAGCTTTTAATTCGTCTGCTGCATGCTCAAAAGCGAATACATATTCTGGACCAACCGCTTCTAAAACAATTTCAGGGTCATTTCTTAATTCATCTGATGCAAACTCAAGCGCCTCTCCATTTTGTTGCACCGCTGCTAAAACAACGTCTCTGTCATTTTTTAATTCTTCTGATGCATACTGAAGAGCTCGTCCATTTTGTCTCAATGCTGCTAAAACAATGTCTTTGTCTGAACTCGCTAAAATAGAAGGATCTTCTTCATTTGTCTTTGCTGTTAATATTCTTTCCAATTTAACAAGCTTGTGTACTTGATTATAAATTGAATCAAGCTTATTAATAGCCCTTAAACACTTAGCAATGCTTAGAGGTCTTGTGATTGCAGTAATAATTATTTCACCTTTTAATTCATCACCTTTGAATACTTCATTTAATTTTCTATTGTCATCGGGTATCTCCGTACCCATCGCAAATTGAAAATTATGTTCGTCCTTTAATACCTCTTTTTTATTTATATCGTTTGGTAATATTTTAACGTATCCTCTCTTTAGTTCTTGAATTGTACTATTTTCATTAGCATCAATTTTATTAGTACTTCCGCCTGCAGTTGTTATTGTTATTTTTATATTTCTCATGGTACTATAATTTAAGGTTACAGGTTTGTTACATGTTAAGTTTCAAAAAGTTGTTGGTTACAACTTGTTTGTTTCATTGGTTAAATACAGAAATTTTATCTTACACATTTCAGGGTTAAATTATAAAGTTGTTTACCGTCGTCTTTTTAGTTGGTTTCAGTACCCTTAAGTGTACTGAAACCAACTAAAATAACAGACATATTATCTGCAGTAGCAACTGGTTTAACTACACTTATTACTTACTAGTATGATAATAACGTAATTAAATACTGTGAGCGCCTCTTTTATCTGTTGGGTACAGGAGTCTTCTTAGTTTCAATATCACTACCACTACTACTAGTGTTGCTATGAGCTCCTGGCTTTTTAGTAATAGAGGGTGTAGTAAGAGCATTAAATATAATTTCAGGGTCATTTCGTAATTCATCTGATGCATAGGCAAGCGCCTCTCCATTTTGTTGCACCGCTGCTAAAACAACATCTTTGTCTTTTTTAAATTCTGGTAATGCACACTGAAGTACGAATCCATTTTGTTCCACTGCTGCTAAAACGATGTCTTTGTTAGCTTTGAAAACATCTGGGGCATACTGAAGCGCCAATCCATTTTGTTGCACCGCTTCTAACATAAATTCCTTGTCATCTTTTAATTCTGGTGATGCATATCTAAGATTCTCTCTATTTTGTTTCACCGCTTTTAACATAAATTCCCTGTCAGCTTTTAATTCGTCTGCTGCAAACTGAAGTGCCTCTGTATCTGATTGCACCGCTGCTAAAACAATTTCTTTGTCAGCTGTTAATTTATCTGCTGCAAATGCAAGAGCGTATCCACATTTTGAAACTACTTTTAAAACAAAATCCCTGTCAGCTTTTAATCCGTCTGCTGCATGCTCAAAAGCGAATACATATTCTGGACCAACCGCTTCTAAAACAATTTCAGGGTCATTTCTTAATTCATCTGATGCAAACTCAAGCGCCAATCCAAATTGCTGCACCGCTTTAAGAACAACATCTTTGTCTTTTCTTAATTCTTCTGATGCATGCTCAAGACATGGTCCATTTACTTGAACCACTATTAAAATAAAATCCCTGTCAGCTTTTAATTCGTCTGCTGCATACTCAAAAGCCTCACTATTTTTTTGCACCGCTTTAAGAACAACATCTTTGTCTGAACTCGCGAAAATTGAAGTATCATCTTGCATATCTGTACCTATCTTTGTGCTTAATATTTCCATCAATTTAGGAAGCGTGTAAATTTCAGTCCATGCATTAACCTCATTAATATCCCTAAAGCATTTAGCAATGAGTGGAGGTCTTGTGACTGCAGTAATAGTTATTTCACCTTTTAATACATCACCTGTTAATACATCATTTAATTTTCTATTGTCATTGAGTATCTCCGTACCCAGGGCAAATTTAAAATTATGTTCGTCTATTACCCCTTCTATATTTGCAACTTCAAGCTTATATCTTTTAGCGTATGCTTCTTTTAGGTCTTTAATTGTACTGTTTTCATCAGCAATAATTTCACTAGTTTTTCCGTTTAAACCGGCTGTTATTTTTATGGTTATATCCCTCATGGTTAAATAATTTAAGGTTACAGGTTTCGTACATGTTAAGTTTCACAAAGTTGTTGGTTACAACTTGTTCGTTTCATTGGTTAAATATAGCAATTTTACCTTAAATATCTTAGGATCAATTAATAGCAGTTATTTTTTAGCATTAAGCAAAAACATTTGGGAGTCTAAAAAGAACATAATGAATGTTTGTAACCCCTCTAGATTGTACTCTAAAAGCTTCAGCTGAAGCATTGGTACTTCGATGATCAAAGTAATTGCGCATATTTTGAGAATGCATCCCCATTGTTCTAGCGATGCCACTACAACTTTTAAACCCAGCCTGTCTTGCTTTTTCATCTCATTTAGCGAATCGTATCAAAGCAACAGTTTTATCTTTTGTATTATTAAATATCCAAGAAAGGTTTTGGCATCGTTTATATGCTTTTTCTATTTCAGGATATTTTTCAAAGAGCATGCTTGCTCTTTTAAATTGACTATCAGACCGTTTAGAACTTTTATTGTATCATAAATACCTACTTCTAGCTAATAATTATTTGAATGCATCTCCATTTTGCAGCGTCTTAGGAGTATATTTTAAGAATTTAGTTGTAGCGATTTCTAAAGCATCATTTTCAGGGTCTTTAGCTTCTCATCTGTGTTTGATTCTAATTTCTTGCAATGCAGTTAGTGCTGGTTTTTGAACATGTAATCTTTCTATTACAAGTGTAGCGTTTGGGAATGATTATTTAATAAGGCTGTCTATCGAATTATTCTTACTGCCAGAAGGATTTTCATACTTGTATTATGAAAATAAGAACTCTTTTAAAAACATCAAGTATGTGGTATCTATAAAATAGACAACCTACTTGATGTTCACTTATTAAAATACAAAGCATAAATATCCACGGAAAAGGAACGTTGCGCTATCATTTTTTTGACCACCAGGACCTCGTGCAGTTTTCAACTCCCTCAAATAAAAAGAGAAAATGGCATTTTAAACGCCCTATAAAAATTGAAAAATCTTTTTTTTGAGAAAAGAAAAAGGGTGTTTTTAATTTTGAAAATTCTAATTAAAAGTGAAACTATTGGTACTCGTATTAAATGTTTATAGGAGGGGAAAAAGTGAAAAATATTTTAAAAAAAGGGTTACTTACTGCCGCCTTTTTAGTTGGTTTCAGTACACTTAAGTGTACTGAAACCAACTAAAATAACAGACATCATATCCTGTAGTAGTAATTGGCATAACTATACTTATTATTTACTAGTATGATAATAAGATAATTAAATACTGTGAGCGCCTCTTTTATCTGTTGGGTACAGGAGTCTTCTTATTTTCAATATTACTACTATTACTAGATGTGGAAGCTTGAGTTTCTTTCTTTACAATAGTAATAGAAGTTTTAGTAAGATGTTTAAAATTACTCATCTTTACAATTTCAGCTTTTAATTCTTCTGGTGCACACTTAAGAGCCGCTCCATTTTGTTGCACCGCTGCTAAAGCAATTTCAATGTCTTTTTTTAATTCTTCTGATGCGAACTCAAGAGCCAATCCATTTTGTTGCACCGCTGCCAAAACAATATCTCTGTCATCTTGTAATTTTGGTGATGCATACCTAAGCGCCAATCCATTTTGTTTAACGGCTGCTAAAATAAATTCCCTATCAGCTTTAAAGACTTTTGGGGCAACCATAAAAGCCAAAACATTTTGTTGCACCGCTGCTAAAACAATTTCTCTGTCAGCTTTAAAGTCTTGTGAGGCATACCGAAGAGCCAGTCCATTTTGTTGCAGCGCTGCTAAAACAAAATTACGGTCAGCTTTTAATTTTGGTGATGTACAAACAAAAGCAAATCCATTTTTTTTAACCGCTGCTAAAATAAATTCCCTGTTATCTTTTAAGTCTTTTGATGCATACTGGAGAGCAAATCCATTTTGTTTAAACGCTTTTAAAACAATGGCGCTTTCAGCTTGTATGTCTGGTGATGCATATGCAAGAGCCAATCCATTTTGTTGCACCGCTGCTAAAACAATTTCTCTGTCATTTTTTAAGTCTTCTGATGCGAACTGAAGCGCGAATCCATCTTTTTGCACCGCTGCTAAAACAATGTCTTTGACTGAACTCGCTAAAATAGGAGTACCATCTTCTATACCGATCTCTTTTATTAATATTGCTTCTATTTCAACAAGCTTTTCTATTTGTGATAAAGTTGGATGAAGGCTATCGATTTCCCTAAAACAAGCAGTATATTGTGCGTTTATTTTGATTGCACTAAGAGTTAATTCACCTACTAATACAGCATCTTTTAATAATTCCTTTAATCTTGTATCATTATCGAGTATCCGCGTACCCAGCGCAAATTTAAAATTATGTTCGTCTATTACCCCTTCTATATTTGCAACTTCAATCTTATATCTTATAGCGTATGCTGCTTTTAGCTCTTTAATTGTACTGTTGTCATCAGCAATAATTTCACTAGTTTTTCCGTTTAAACCGGCTGTTATTTTTATGGTTATATCCCTCATGGTTAAATAATTTAAGGTTACAGTTTTCGTACATGTTAAGTTTCACAAAGTTGTTGGTTACAACTTGTTCATTTCATTAGATGAATATAGTGCTTTTATCTTAAACACCTTAGGACCAAGGAAGCGTAGTGAGGTTTTAGCGTTAAGCAAAAGTATTTAGGATTCTAAAAAGAACATAATTAATGTTTGTATCCCCTCTAGATTGTGCTCTAAAAGCCTTTATTTTAGAATTAAAAGCTTCAGCTGAAGCATTGATACTTCGATGATCGACGCAATTGCCCATACTTTGATAATGCATCCCCAATTGTACTGGTTATTCTATTACAACTTTT
>Ga0307489_10002645_pt1 | contig 11984 bp, 22 predicted proteins | sample SB12metaG_FD_202247 | JGI IMG/M metagenome (GOLD analysis project Ga0307489, IMG submission 202247) | Sea-ice brine microbial communities from Beaufort Sea near Barrow, Alaska, United States - SB 1.2 | ecosystem: Environmental > Aquatic > Marine > Coastal | place: USA: Alaska | collected...
GACAGGGTGCTGCTCCGCACCGGCAGCGGCAAGCCCCCCGACGACAAGCAGGCATGGGCTTACACTCGTCAACTGTTCGGCTCAATGTAAGCACATTTTGTGGGATACGTTGGCTGCCACCCCCCCCCCGAGTCTGTTAGACAGGGGGTCACAGGGAGGTGTGACCAAAACAGCTCAGGTTGAGCTGGAAAGTGGACGAGTGTAAGCCCCTGCAGGCAGGTGGAGCGCAGCAGCCACCGCCCCTTCACGGAACACAGCCACCTGCTGCACCCGGCGACGGAGCGCGACCCCATCGCCACCGCCACCACCCGCGCGCCCGCCGGCTGGCAGGGGCTTACACCCGTTCCGATTTCAGCTCAACTTGAGCTCTTCTGTCCACCGTGTGACCCCTCTTAACCCTGTATGTATCCTGGAGTTGCTCAAGTTGAGCTCTGACGTGAACGAGTGTACGCCCCTGCCGGCCGGTCGGCGCCCGCCGAGGCCGACTGCTTCGGGCGGCCAGCGACTCCCTCGGCGCGGCGCCCGGCGACCGGCGACCGGCCGGTCGGCGGGGCGGCGGCGGTGGACCCGCAGCAGACCCCGGGCGGCGGGGAGACAGCTGTGGGCAGGGGCTTACACTCGTTCCCAATTCAGCTCAACTTGAGCGCTTCTGTCCACCGTATGACCAACTCAGCTCATCAACGTGTCCTGGAGTTGCTCAAGTTGAGCTCTAACGTGAACTTGTGTAAGCCCCTGGCCGTGGGTGGCCCGTTCAGTGCGGAGGACACGTACCGGCCGTGCCGCGCGCGGGTGGCCCCGGTGGGGCGGTGCAGCTTGCCAAACCCGAGTTGAACGCGCGTCTGCTTTCAGCGCTTGAAACTAAGATGTGATGAACCGGTTTCAAATTTTGCTTTCAATTTCAACTTGCGCCGCTACACCCCGGCGGACTGGGCCAACCAGGGCGCCGGCACGTCCGACCCCAACGGCCTCATCGCCGACCGACCGGAGGTGCGCCTGGGCGCGAACCGCGCGCCGGGCGCCTGCCGCCCGCGCCCCGACTCGCTCAATTTCGACGACGGCACCGCGGTGGTGGGCACGCCGTGGGGCACCATGCCGCCGCCGCACCCTAGCACGGAGAGGAGGGGCAAGGCGATGGCGCCGCGGGGGGGGGGGCAGGGGGGCTGTGACAGCATGCACTTCCCCTCCTCATCCTCCTCCGCTGCGCACATGTAGAGCTATGAGCGTTCACACTGAAGGTAAGTCATACTCTGATGTCGTTTCGAGTGCTTGTTCTCAATGACCCTGCTGCGTGGGGGCACGGCGACGAGTCGGAGGGGGTGCTAGAGTACCGGCACTCCAACGGGGTGGCGCCGGTGGAGTACCGGTTGGCGGACAGCCGGTCGGACGATCGCGTGCACTATGAGGCGGCGCTGCGGGCAGGGGCTTACACTCGTCCACTTTTCAGCTCAACCTGAGCCGTTATTCTCAGAAAGTATAGCCTACACACCCCCTAATTCCCCCTGACAACCCATAAACACCCCGCAAACATTCCCTTAACAACCCCTACATGCACCCCCTATTCCCCAACACCTCCTCAACAACTCCTACATGCACCCCCTATCCCACAGAAGGCACTTAAACTCAGTGTCGGTCTGACATGTCAGGCTTAACTCCTCGAAATCGACGGTCTATTAACTCAAGGATCGCGACCCGGTCGGACTGTCGGCGGGTCGGTCGGTGGGTTCTCTGGAATGGACTGTTCTGATTGGTCGAACGGGATTCAATACCAGATATTCGATACCAGATCCGACACTGAGTTTAAGTTGAGCCAAAAAGTGGACGAGTGTAAGTCCCTGGCTGCGGAGCGGCGGGGGGGACCGTGACGCCAGCGCCCAGGAGTACAGCATGAACCGGGCGCGCGCTGAGGGGGCGAACAACATCATGGGCGATTATTTGTACGAGGTGAAGCAGGCGGGCGGCGCGGGGGTGCGGGCGGGGGGTCCTCAGAGCCGGCCCGGGTCCGCAGGGCCACGGCCGCCCGTGTCTTACAGTGACTACTACTGAGGGTGGGGAGTGCGAGACAGAGAGAGACTGGGACGGAGACAGAGAGGGCGAGACACATATAGAGAGAGAAACGCAGAGAGAGACGCTTCCGTGGGTATGAGGGGGACCCAGGCTTTCGCCTTTGCCCCCTTAACTGCTGAGAGAGAAAGTTCGGTGACAAAAGGCGGGCGCGGGCGGGCGGCGGGGCGTGGGACGGGTGCGTGAGACGACGAGTCAGAGCGTGGGCGCGCAATCGTCACTTGCACAGTATCATTAGCACATCACTAGCCCCTTACGTTCCAATGCGGCGGTTGGGAACGTCACTTTTCAGAGATCCAATGGAAGATTATGGCACACTCAACGATCATGACGCGCCGCAGCCAGGAGCGGTGCCATCCTCCGATGCCTCCACGGCGACCATATACCCCCTAGATACCCCCTAGATACCCCGCCCTGCATACCCCCCATATACCCAGTACATACCCCCTTTGTAACCCCTATATACCCCCCATATAATCCCCATATACCCCCTATTTACCCCCTATATGACCGACGAGGCGGCGGCAGTCCCACCTGCGCGAGCAGGTGGGTCCGCAGGGTCTAGTGCCTAGTCTGTATAAAAGTGCACTAGTATAGTACTACTGACAGCAAGTGCCCGTCTCATAGTGATATCGACATTCTCAGATCGTCGCTTTTCCGTATGGGCAAAATGGGGGGGGGTCCCGTAACGGGACCCCCCCGGACCGACCACTTCCGTTCCGGCCGGACATTCGGACGAGTTACAACTGCTGGATCAGATCCCCTTTTGACGAGTCATAACTCCCGAACTCATTTCACTAAACGACAGGGGGATTTTTTCAGTACTATCGAATCCCGTTCAACCAATCAGAACTGTCCATTTCGGAAATCCGCCCGACCGACTCAGCGACAGTCAGACCGGGTCTCGATCCGTGAGTAAATAGACCCTCGATTTTGAGGAGATAAGAGGGACTAGTCATAGTCATACTATAGTCCGGACTCCTACGAGTACTCGTACACTGAAAACTCAGTGTCGGTTCTGGTATCGAAGTTGTGGTATCAAGTCCTTCGGCCAATCAGTGCTGTCCAAAGCTAAATCCGACCGCGCCGCCCGGCCCGGCCGAGATCCGACACGGTCGCGATTCGCCAGTTAATAGACCGTCGAACTTCAAGGAGATAAAAAGGGACTAGTCCCTCCGACACTGAGTTTAGAAGCTGCTGACTATCTACGCGGTACGATCCCCTCTACCCTAAGAAACTGAGGGGTAGATCACACTGATTTACAGTTTAGGGTTGATAACTCGAGACTGGTCGGCCGGGTGTCGGTCGTTTGTCCCCTCCTCACGGTCTGACGGTACACACCACTGAACCTTCCAGTTTCTTAGAGTACACGTGGGGGTCGTACCGCGTAGTAAGTTGGCGTTTGGTGATTCCACCAGAAGTCATTTGACTTTTGGCCAACCACCGAACTCCAGCTGACTAGAAGTTTACTAGCCCACGCCTAGTCTCGCCACAGCACCTCCGGTAATACAGGTCAGGGTACCTCTTGAGCAGGTTGAGCAGCGGCGAGGTGTCCTCCTCCTCGTTGCCATCGTCGGCGGTGCTACTTTGTCTGCCTTCGCACGCGCGCAACCTTACCGTTGTTTGCCAGAGCCCACGAGACCATGCAGGCGCCCGGCGGCGCTGACGACGACGTGTCGCCGGCGCAGGTGACCGGGTACAGGGTGGCGGGCGGGGCGGGAGCGGGACCCCCCTCGTCCACCCCCGCCTCGAGCCCCGGGGCGGCTGGGGCTGGGCCCTCCAACGCCTCCCTCGCCCTCCCCTCCCCCCGCGGCGTCGTGGAGGCTGCGGAGAAGCTGCGCGGCCTCCTGGCGCGGCGCGAATCCATGGCCATAGATCTGGCCGCGGTCGACGCGGAGTGCACTTCCCAGCTCGCGCAGTGCTGCGACGTCGCGCGGACCGACCTTGGCGAGGTGTGTCGAACTTCTAAAGCCCTGCCCTGCTATCACAGCTTGAAACTTTTTCTTGCCACGCCAACTTGAACCTCCCCCTTCTCCTTGACAACTTGACCCCGTGGGCGCCCGCAACGCATCAGCGCTACGGCACGGTTTCCACTCACCACGCGTCGCGCCACAGCGGCGTTTCCGCTAGTCAAGCCACGTTCCAGCGGGGCGGGGCCGCCACGTCCAAAGCACCTAACCTTTGGCTAACCTAAAACCTAAAAGAGAGTCTAAAGAGATCTGACTTAACACCTTAAACTACTTGAACCCGCCACGCAGGCTGAGGCGGAGAGGCGGCTGCAAACGCGGCTGCGGGATCAGGAGGAACAGCGCCTGGGAGCGCTGCGCGAGAAGCTGCTGCGGCTGAAAGCAGGGTCGTCGGTTTTGCATTTGATCCCTTTTACTGCTTCAACTTGATCTGCTTTGTCCCTGACCCCACTTTATGAAGTGAGCTGAAATGGGAACGAGTGGTCAGGCCCGGGTTGCTGGTGTCCTGCGACTCGCAAGTGCGGCTGAACGTGGGCGGGCAGGTGTTCCAGACCGCGCGCTACACGCTCACCCAGGGCGACGCCGCCAACTCCATGCTCGCCGCACTGTACAGCGACAGGTGTAGGGGAACTTCCAAACACCTTCTCAAACACCTCGCAAACCTCCCTCAAACGCTTTCAAACGCTTCGAAACACTTCGAAACACCTGCAAAAACTCCCAAGCACCCTCACACGCCTCACGCCCCCGACTGGCTGCAGGTGGGGCCACGGCACGGCGGACGGCGGCGGCAGCGGCGGCGGCGAGTCCGGCGGCGGCGGCGGCGGGGGCGGCGGCGGGGGCGGAGCCGGCGAGGGCGTGTTCGTGGACCGCGACCCCGTGCTGTTCCCACACGTGCTCGCCTGGCTGCGATCCAAGCAGGGCCGCACCCTCGTCCCCTTTTCACTGTAAGATATGCACCTTCGAGCGACAATTTCGTGGGGTCATGCACAAAACGCCTCAAGTTAAGCTGGAAAAGGGAATGAGTGAAAGGCCCTGGGTCGAGGCGCTTGCCGCCTGCCGAGATCCGGCGGGAGATGATTGAAGAGGCCGATTACTACGGCCTCAGCGGACTCACTGATGCTCTCAAGGCAAGTGCTGAGAAACGTACCTCGCACGGTGTAACGCCAACAAACATCAGAGAGAAACGCTTTCGCGTGTATAGAGAGGCACCAGGCTTTCGCCCTGGCCCTTGTCAACGAACATCAAATTCAGCCACTACTGTGCGGCAGCCTTTTACCAGAATTACATCAGCAAGTAATGTTATAACTCTGTACGCATCTCATTGACTGACCTGTGTTTCAATGCTCCGCGCGCCTCGTGCCCGCGCAGGGATGGCAGAGCCGCCAGACGGCACTGAGCGAGGAGAACCACAACATCCTGGAGTGCGAGAACGGCGTGCGCAGGCTGCTGGCGGCGGTGCCGGAGGAGGAGGAGGGCGCCGCGGGCGGGGGCGGGGAGGGCGGCGCGGGCGGGGGCGGGGTCGATCCCGCTGCACGCCTGGAGTCGCTCAAGTCTCTGGCCGACGGCCTGCTCATCGACGTGTTTGCAGTAGAGCCTGCCTGGCAGATAATAGGCCGATTTCGGTATAGCTTCCCGCGCCGAGCGCTGACGCTTTGCCCGCAACTCTGTATGGGCATTCAACCTGACGCCCGCTTTCCCGCGCGGAGCGCTGATGCTTTGCCCGCAACTTTGTATGGGCATTTCAACCAGGCGATATACCGAAATCGGCATATTACTTCACGTCATTGGATGTCGTATAGAATAAGAGAGGACGGTCCAAAATGCGTTGGATGAAGTGGCGAGCAACATCTGGGCGGCCCTGGATAGCGGCAAAGGACACGTTCATGCTGGATATGTCGGCGCCGGCGCGGGGGGAGGACCTCACCGTACTGGTCGACAAGCGGGCAAGGCCCGCCATTACATATGACATTTAAGGACAAGCCCACGTTCGGAAATATATGTTAACTCAAAACGTCTTGAGTTAAAATGTCCGAAAATTACATTGTCGAACGTGGGCTTGTCTTTAAATGTCATAATTCATAACTGCTTGGACCTAATGCATGTGTTGCATACGAAATACTTTGACCAATCTTTTGACCAGTCTGTCGGATATGGGGCCTTAGAAGACGGCCGCCGCTGACCCCCGGGTGGCCCAGGTTTTCAAGGATGCGGCGGTCACTGCTGGCTTTCAAGGATCGGTTCATCAAACAACACAACCGTCAACGCCGTCACAGCCTTCCGTGTGCCCCTCCCTGCGCGAGCTCAAAGATGTTAACTTCAAGTTCTTCACGATGGACACGCTGAAAGACATGGACTGGAGCGGCGTCATCGTCGCCGGCGGGGCCGTCGAAACCCTAACCCCTAAACCCTAAACCCTCCACCCTCAACCCTAAACCCTAAACCCTATACCCTAAATCCTGAACCCTCCTTCCCTCACCGTCTGCTCATTGTGTACCAGTGCACCCACACACACCGGCCGCATCCCCCTCCCAGGCCTGGCCATTCGCTCCCTTCTCAGTCAGCTGAACGTGAGCCGTGGCTGATTTCCTCATGCTGTCCACTCAATACCTCGACGATGCTCAGAGCGAGAGACCTACAGACGCTTCCGCGTGTACCAGTATAACGATTCACCAGGTTTTCGCACAGACTGCCCCCCAGGTAATGATAGTGATATTGCCTGCCATTCACCACGGTTTCTACCCTCGTCCATAGATTGCGTTAAGTGCCGCCACATGACGAGCCGCGCATAGTCCACCGGGGTCTGTGGTGGTTAAACTAAGTGTCGGGGTGACATGTCCCTCTGATCTCCTCGAAATCGAGGGTCTGTTTACTCAATGATTGCGACCCGGTCGGACTATCGGTGCATCGGTCGGCGGGATTTTCGAAACGGACAGTGTTGATTGGTCGAACGGGATTCGACACCATGTATTCGATACCAGATCTGACACTGAGTTTAAGGTGAAGAGGGAAGTGGTGTGCGGCCCTAGGCGGCGGAGGATGCGTGCTGGGTAGGGCGCCGGTGCAATTTGAACCGATGAAACCCTAATTGAAAGCGCCTGGAACTACGCGCTTGAAACTAAAATATGATGTACAGCTTTCAAACTTTGCTTTCAAATTCAACTTGAGCCGCTACAGCTGGGCGAGGTGCTGCCGCTGCCGGACGCGCTGCGCGCCATGTACTCTCCCGCCAACGAGCCTGCTCACCCTGCTGCTCCGCGGGCGTTCGATCTACAAGACGGCAGGGCGCGACCCCGCCCTTCTTTACCTGAAAGAAAATAACAAAGAAGTCCCTGAAGAAGGCTTTAGTTTAGTCATAATACTAGCTAGTTAGCCACCCTGATGCCACCCTGGTTAGTTTGTGGCTGATGTGTTGATCGTGCTGAGTCCTGTTGCTCTGCTGTCCTTGATGATACAATGTCTCCTCTTCTTCTGCTTTACCTATTCGTTCCTTGTTCTTTCGCTTCCAGTTTTGTTTTGTTTGCGTATCCTATAGATCAATAGAGGTATTTCAGTATTATTGTTGTATTTCCTCAAGCGTCATCACGGAACCGATGCGTGAACCGATTACCATGACGCGAATTACAAATGCACGTGCTCTTAAATCATTCGATACTTGTGCTGTTGGTGTGGACACTGCACCTCGACCCTGCGAACTTCGTGATTCGGCATTACCATGGGAGTGACATCGTGGAGCATGACCGCCATTCCCCGATTCGCGACAATCTGTGGGACGCCAAACATCTGAGAGTTTATGCTGGAGCTGGATATGACGTCAACGCAAGCAAGTTCAAGTCATCCGACATTGACATTTTCCTTTACGGCCTGTCATCGGAGCAAGCGATGCGAAAGATTGAGCACATCCTGGCAGTGCTGGGTAGGGCGGTGCAAGTTGACGGTTTTAAACCCCGCGTTGAAACCGCCTGAGGTTTCAGCGCTTGAAGCGTCAATATGATGAACTGCTTTCAAACTTTGCATTCAAATTCAACTTGCACCGCTACAGCTGGGGAGCACTGTGACGAGCGTGATCCGCTCCAAGCACTGCATCACGCTGGTGCGCGGCTGGCCTCACCGTAACGTCCAGGTGATACTGCGGCTGTATCGCTCCAAAGGCGAGGTGCTGATTGGTTTTGACATTGACGCGTGCGCGGTAGGGCCTTACACTCCAGACTGCCAGAGTGACAAGATATTCCATATCGATATGGGATATGACCGTATCGATACTGACATCTCCCATATCATTAGACCATATCCCAGATCGATATCCAGATGACCATATCGATATGGTAGATTACCATATCGTTATACCATATCCCATATCGATAACCCATATCCCATATCGATATCCTAGTCGATATTCCATAGATGTCCGATCTCCCATATCGATCTCCCATATCGATCTCCCATGTCGATATCGAATCATATCTTGTCACTGAGTTACACTCGTTCCATGATGCAGCTCAACGCGTGCTACTCTACCTGAAATCACTCAAGCTATCCCTCGAATGTGCTGGCAGTTGAGCTGAAAAGGGGTCGACTGTAGGACCGTGGTGCGCGGTTGGATTCGACGGGGACAAAGTGTTTGCGCTTCCGCGGTAGGGTCTGGCAGCCTGGCAGACATTGCTCGCCACGTCAAAGGATACCATGTTACTCGAAACACCAGGGTTCAAAAGGGTTTAGGGTTTAGTGTTTAGGTTTTAGGGTTTAGGGTTTAGGGTTTAGGGTTTAGGGTTTAGGGCTATGCGTGTTGATGATGATGCGAGCAATAGCTGGCAGGCTGTACTGCGCGGTTCCGACGCGCCGTGACCCGGCGCTTCAACCTGGTGGGAGTGGATCCCACGCGGTGGGAACATTCACATACCACCCACCACGTCATCCACACGCACTCTGAAATATCGTTTCTTCAGTTTCATGGCATCGTATATATAAACGTAGCGAGCAATGTCTTTCAGGCGCTAGGCTGGACTGCGCCCTCGGTTCTTGCGACGAATGGTATCCTATGACGTGGGGAGAAATATCTGGCAGGCCCCTGCCGCGCGGCACAGTCCGTCGTACGAGGGCCGGCTGTACAAGTACGCGCTGCGGGGCAGGGCCAGAGTGACAAGATATGATCCGATATCGATATGGGAAATCGATATGTCAGATCGATATGGGAGATCGGACATCAACGGGATATCGATAGGGATATCGATATCGAATATGGGATATCAATTTGGGATACGGTATGTCGATATGCTTATCTACCATATCGATATGGTAGTGATCCTGGATATCGATATGCAATACGGGCTAATGATATGGGAGATGATAGTATCAAAATGGTCATCTCCCATATCGATATTGGATATCTTGTCACTCTGGGCAGGGCCTCACAACTGAGTGTGTACGGGTACATTGGTACACTCTGCGCAACAGTCAGGGAACGGGAGGGAAGAGGCCAGGCCAGGGAGGAGGTGGAGGCGAGTGTGTACGGGTACACTGGTACACTGTGAGCAAACAGTCAGGGAACGTATGTAAGGCCGTGCTGCGGGGGTGGGCGATCGCGCAGCCTGGCGCTGTGGTGGGGCGCTGCAGGTTGACACTTGTCTGTGTTGAAAGCGCCTGCTTCTAGCGCTTGCAACTAAAAACATGATTAATTGCTTTCGAATTTCAGCTTTTAATTTCAACTTGCGCCCCTTCATCAAGGGAATTGAAATGAGGCTCAACATTGACCCGCGGACGGGTAACAACATTGACAAGTGGACGGGTAACAACATTCCTCGCGGCGTCTGTGGTAGGGCTTGAGAGGTATTGCTCGCCACGCCATCCTCCCACATGTTGAACCATCGTTCCGTGAGTTAAATGGCCTCCTGTGACGTGGCGAGCAATATCTGCCTGGCCCTGGCCAGTGGACTCGCCAAACTACTTCTGCTGGAACTGCATGATAACCAGAGGTAGGGTCTGGCAGACGTTGCCCGCCACGTCATCGGCACGCGTTTGATCCCTCGTTTAGTGATTTAAATGGCATCCAATGACATGGCGAGTAATGTTTGGCAGGCCTTGGCCAGAGGGCCGCGACACCGGGGCACGACGGCGTATTCGTGTCGTGCGGCTTTGAGAGGAGGAAGGCAATGGGGCGATCTAGCTTTGCTGGGCAGACTAACGACCTCGATAAGTTGCTATGCGACGACGGTTCTGACGGCGATTATGCGCCTGATGTTCTGAATCCGTACAGCATTCGCTTTTCGATGGACCCTTCCGAGTACATCGAATTGCTCACTGACAAAATGCGCGAAGTGCACGAGGTGAGGTGGTGCAAGTTGAAACCCGTGTTGTTGAAAGCGCCGGGTTCCAGCGATTGGAACTAAAATATGATGAACTGCTTTCAAGTCTGGCTTTCAGTTTCAACTTGCGGCCCTGCAACAAGGCTCAGATGAAGAAGGCCCTCGTCGCGGCTGCGAAACTCGCCGGCGCCGCTGCCGACATCGCCGCCATTGAGACCCGTTGGTAGTGCCGATTGAGAACGAGCCCTGAACCGACGTTAAATCTCCTCCTTCTCCTCCGCGCGTCTGTATGAAGTTTTACCCTGGAGGCAAGGCATGCGGGCACGCCTATCTCGGTTCGAGTGCATATTCTCAATGACCCGGCCGCCAGGGCGCCGCCTCTTCTGGTCATTCCGTTCATCTGGAAGAGGATGTCTGCTTCTGCTTCCAGAATGCCGTCGCGCCGAAGCGCCCTGGTAGGGCGGTGCAGATTGACCCTGTCAAACCCACCTTGAAAGCGCCTGGAACTAAGCGCTTGAAGCTAACACGTGAGGGACTGCTTTCAGATTTTGGTTTCAAATTCAACTTGCGCCGGTACATCCTGGCGCTCCGCATCACCGCCGCACGCGAGTTCTTGCGCGATATATTTGTTTCTCCAGAAACTCGCGACTACTACGTCGCGCCCAGACACGGCCCGGCGGACGCACCGAGGAACACCGCCATCACCATCGAGTACGAAGTGGAGGGCAGCGTGGGGAAGCAGACGTTCACGGTAGGGCGGTGCAGGCTGACCCTATCAAACCCACGGTGAAAGCGCCTGGAACTAAGCGCTTGAAACTTGAATATGATAAACTGCTTTCAATTTTGCCTCAATTGTGAGTTCAATTTCAACTTGCGCCGCTACATCACGGGCTCCCTGCCGCACACGCACACCATGTCCCCCGACTTCCCGCGCCACATCCACTTCGTCACCTCCAACCCTGGCAGGGCCCGGACTGGTTGCTCATTGTGTGCCTCATGCCTTGCCTGTGGACTAGTAATCTGTAGTAAGTTGGAGTTTGGTGATGTGGCCAAAATCAATTGACTTTCAGTCGAAACCACCAAACGCCAACTTACTTCAGGTAGTACCAAATACTATGGTAAGTATAAACCTTTACGGACAAGGCACTAAGCCTTGATTCATTTCGAGACTGTTTTCTATACTTTCGGTCACTTAATTCGATGCTATACTTTCCACGTGTTTGGCCGTACACGCGGGGCAGCAGCAGTACTTCACCGGCGGGGCGGAGGAAATATTGCCCTCCGGAAATATTGTCCTCCACGTCATTGACCACATTTTAGATGCTCGTTTCCTGATTTAAGTTGAATCGTCTGACTTGGTACGCATTGGATATAAATTTGAGCCCCCCGGGGACATTTATTACTGTGACACACTTCCTTTTTTTGCACGTGTATTGCCAGTCACGTCATTGACCACGTTGTAAACGCTCGTTTCCTGATTCAAAGCTCATCGAGTGACCTGGCACGGATTGTTGACTCGCCCCTATTGGCTGGTGGCTTCCACTCCGGCGCCGGCGCCCTGGGCGACGCGTGGCTGGACGACAGGTTCTTCTTCGTGCCCTAGCGAGCTGAACCCCCGTGGTGTGTTGAAAAGAACGGCATCCTATGACGTGGCGAC
>Ga0307489_10002649_pt1 | contig 11980 bp, 7 predicted proteins | sample SB12metaG_FD_202247 | JGI IMG/M metagenome (GOLD analysis project Ga0307489, IMG submission 202247) | Sea-ice brine microbial communities from Beaufort Sea near Barrow, Alaska, United States - SB 1.2 | ecosystem: Environmental > Aquatic > Marine > Coastal | place: USA: Alaska | collected 2017-05-06
ATTTTTAGCGTCCAGAGTTACAGAGGTAGCGGCATTGTAATCAATCTTTGTGAGCCTTGCGCTGCCATGGTTTCCTCTCAATTGGCAAGCCTGGCTATGGAGATCGTCAGCTACTAGAAACCAACTATGGGGATTGGCCATTTCGACAAAGTCTGTATTACTTATCGACATTTTTTCTCGAGCAAGTTAAGTTTTTCATTCTGGGAGTTGGTGTCCGATGCTTTCAGAAGCGAGGTTATTGTTTGTCTAACAGGATAAATTGAACTATTTGGTGCAATCCTTAGGTGAGCTTCCATTTCCACATATTCCACATAGATGCCGCCAAGATAAATGGAACTAATTCTACTTTGGGTTTCCATTCTTTTCCGTTCTGATGTTTATCTTCTAGCTGCAATGCAGGAGTTTTATATTCATTTTTGACTTCAAGGCCTTAGCTTCTGTATCAAGGGCCTCAGGTAGGGTTTTCTTCTGACCACGCCAAATCGTACTTCATCGCTTTAGCGTGGATTATTTTATTACACGCCTCTCTGATCGATAGGGGTTCATGGTTCTGTCTCTGTGCTGTAATGAGCCCCACTCCATCTGGGAAGTTTGGTTCAATATCTTTCAATGTCCCTAATTTATCATCACACGCTCTTGCTATCAAAGCTAAGGTGGGCAGGTTTTCAGATAACTCCTCGCCTGAATATTGTAAGAAATCGTCGAGAGGATTTGGGTCATCATCACGACTAAAAACAGGAAAATCATAAGCGGCAAATAAACTGCTCAAAAGCCTAAAGCCTGCTTTTATTAAAGTAGCATCAGTAATGTTATGAGCAGTTCGCATTACCTCTTCCTTGCATAAAGGCGTGTGTGGCGTACGCGAGTATCAAATATGACACTGCCGTTTTTAATGTTAAATGTAACCAATTAATCTTAGTATATTCTCACGGATGTTTTTCATATCAATAATTGTATAACGCTTCTATTCGTAGATATGAACGCTAATTTTAGTGTTGATTTTTGAGGGTTGAATCAGCTAGTTTGCAAACATCTATATTAAGACGCGAGATGGTTGAGTGATTTCATTAGCTGGAAGATTTGCTGATTAAGGTGATATTCCAGCTGGATTGTTGTGATGTATTGCGCCATTAGTGCGCCATTCATATATTAGACATAAAAAAGGGCTACGAATTAACGTAACCCTGTGATTTATATGGTGGGCCTGGAGTGACTCGAACACTCGACCAATGGATTATGAGTCCACTGCTCTAACCAACTGAGCTACAGGCCCTTTAACTGATATTTTTCCGTCATGGTTGACGAAAAAAGTCCCTACGTCAATTATGTAAACGCAGGAAGCTTAAGGGAGTGCGGATTGTATAGGAAACCTAGTCGGCGTCAATAAAACTTCTCAGTTGTTCTGAACGGCTTGGATGACGCAGTTTTCGTAACGCTTTAGCTTCAATCTGACGAATACGCTCTCGGGTTACGTCAAATTGTTTTCCGACTTCTTCTAGCGTGTGATCAGTATTCATGTCGATGCCGAAACGCATGCGTAGCACTTTGGCTTCTCTTGGGGTTAGGCTTGAGAGGATCTCTCTAGTTGACTCTGATAGGCCTGCATTGGTTGCAGTATCTGATGGTAATGCAACGTTGGTGTCTTCAATAAAGTCGCCCAGATTCGAGTCTTCATCGTCACCGATCGGGGTTGCCATTGAGATAGGTTCTTTTGATATCTTAAGTACTTTTCGGACCTTGTCTTCGGGTAGCTCCATGCGGACTGCTAGCTCATCTGGCTGTGGTTCGCGACCGAGTTCTTGCAGCATTTGGCGCGAGATACGATTGAGTTTATTAATGGTCTCGATCATGTGTACGGGTATACGGATGGTTCTAGCCTGATCTGCAATAGATCGAGTGATGGCTTGTCTGATCCACCAGGTAGCATAGGTTGAAAATTTATAACCACGGCGGTATTCAAATTTGTCGACTGCTTTCATTAAGCCGATGTTGCCTTCTTGAATGAGGTCGAGGAACTGAAGGCCACGGTTGGTGTATTTTTTTGCGATAGAAATAACTAGGCGTAGATTGGCTTCGATCATTTCTTTTTTCGCACGACGTGCTTTGGCTTTACCTACCGTCATCTTGCGATTGATTTCTTTGATTTCGGATACGGTTAGATGTGATGTCCTTTCTATCGTGCGTAATCGCTTTTGATGACGCAGTACTTCGTCTTTGTTAGCGGTGAGTGCTTCTGCATAGCCTTCGTCTTTGGCGATATGGCTATCGACCCATTCAAGATTTGATTCATTTGACTTGAAGGTATCAATAAAGACTTTGCGCGGCATTTTAGATTGTCTAACACAGAGTTCGAGGATGGTGCGCTCATTGATTCGAATGCGATTGATGACGTCCTTAAGGTTAGTGCCCAATTTTTCGACAAAGGCGGGTAGCAGCTTGATGAGCATTAGCTCATTAACGGCTTTGCTTATGTTGCTTTCGTAAACTAGGACGTCGTTGTTCTCGTGTCCTTCCATGGCGTCTTGAAAGAATTTTTCGATCATGACAAAACGTTTTTCTGCTTCTTCTGGATCGGGACCAGTGTCCACTTCTTCTTCCTCTTCATCATCATTATCTTCATCACTAGGCTGAGAAATGGCGGGCATCGGAATTGCGTTTGGATCTTCATTTGGGTCAACATAACCTACCAATACATCGGTTAGTTTGGCTTCTTCTTCACGCACTGCGCTGTATTTGTCGATGATCATTCGCATCGTATCTGGATAGCGTGCGAGAGAGCTCATGGCTTGGTTTAGGCCGTGTTCGATACGGCGAGCAATTTTAATTTCACCTTCGCGGGTGAGTAGTTCGACTGTGCCCATTTCACGCATATACATACGGACTGGATCGGTTGTTCGACCGAATTCACTATCGAGTGAGGCGAGCGCAGCGGCGGCCTCTTCGGCGGCATCTTCGTCGGTCTCAGTTTCGTTATCGTTTAAGATATCATTGCTTTCTGCTGGTGCAGATTCATGGACTTTGATGCCCATGTCATTAATCATACGGATGATGTCTTCAATTTGTTCGGGTTCTACAATGCCTTCAGGCAGATGATCATTGACCTCAGAATAGGTCAGGAATCCTTGCTCCTTGCCTTTTGCAATGAGCTCTTTAAGACGTGATTGTTGGTCTTTGTCCATGGTGCCTCGACTATGATGGATTAGGGCAATGTAATCTGCCAGTATATAAGACTTGATTCCTATTTTTCAAGGTTTTTCAAGAGTTTAATGCTGACAAATTACTGAATAGTGAACAATTGTTTGAGTTCGATTTTTTCTGATTCTGAAATAGAGCCATTAGATTGTAGTTTGATAATTAAAAGGTTTCTTCGATATTTTATGTATTCATTCTGTAGGCGATTGAGGCAGTCTTGGAACATCTTGTCTAGGCTGGCCTCGTCCTCTACCTGGGGGCGCATGGCGGCCAGCTGATAGAGGTGTGATTCATGCTCATCACCCTGGAACCGTTGAAGTAAATTTTGGGTGCTGATGTCCGGCTCATCCTGTATCCGGTCAAGGATTTTTAGCAACAGGTCAATGCCGGGTATTTTGGTCTCTGATAGTTCGTATTGATTGCCCGTGCCGTGTGCCAGTGCCGGTTTTTGTAATAGCAAATTGATCGCGAGTCGGGTCGGTGTCCAGGTTTGTTCTGGAACGCGAATTCTAGTTTCATGATTATGATTGCCCCGAGACAGCAATTTTTGGAGTCGTGCATCGTGTTTGTCGGAAGTTAGGTTTTCGGCTCTACTCAGTATTTGGTCTTTTAGGCTTTGTAACGGTATTTGTTTGACGTAGGGGTCCAGGCGGTCAAGTAGCATTGCTTTACCCTCGGCGGACGAGACATCGCATTCTGCCAACAGGGTATCAAACAAAAACTGACTAAGCGTGGCGGCTTTATCTATTTCGTTTAGGTAAGCCTGTTGTCCAAATTCCTGTATGTAGCTATCGGGGTCGTGCCCTTCAGGTAAAAATAGAAACCGGGCAATGCGGCCTTCCTTCAAAGAAGCAAGACATTGCTCTAGAGATCGCCAGGCCGCTTTTTTACCTGCATTGTCACCGTCAAAACAAAAAATGAGTGACTTGCTGCTGCGGAACAATTTTTCTATTTGGGCGTTGTTGATGGCGGTGCCCAATGTCGCGACTGCTGTTTTTACGCCGTGCTGGGCTAGCCCGATGACATCCATGTAGCCCTCTGTGATGAGAATCTGATCGATATTATTCGATCCTTTCTTGAGTTCGAATAAGCCGTATATTTCACTTCCTTTGTGAAACACGGGGGATTCTGGTGAGTTTAGATATTTGGGGTTGTCCTCTGGATCGATTACTCGGCCACCAAAGGCGATAGTTCGGCCACGGCGGTCGCGGATAGGGAACATTAAACGATGCCGAAATCGGTCGTAGGGTTGGCCGCTTTCTTTTTCTATGAGCATGCCTGCTTCGGTCAGTGTTTTTTTGTTGCCTGTCAGGTTGTTCCAGCCTTGGGGGGCGAAACCGATGCCAAAATCACGCGCAATATCGCCACTAATGCCGCGTTGCTTTAGGTATTCAATGGCGAGCGGGTTTTGCTTGAGTTGGGTTTGGTAGTAATTTGAGCACTGTTCCAAAGATTCATAGAGCGGGTCGAAGCTTTGAGTGGGTGCTGAAGGTGCCTGACCTTGCTCATAGGGTACTTCGATGCCCATTGTTTGGGCGAGTGTTTCGATCGCTTCAACAAATTCCATGTGGTCATATTCCATCAAAAAACTGATGGCATTACCCGATTGTTGGCAGCCAAAGCAGTGATAAAACTGCTTGTTTTGGCTAACTGAAAACGAGGCTGATTTTTCGCTGTGAAAAGGGCAGCAGGCCCAGTATTCCTTGCCCTTTTTTTTCAGTGGGACACGGCTATCGATGACTTCTACAATATCAACTCGATTGAGTAGGTCATCGATAAATGGACGGGGGATTTTACCAGCCATTAGTTTGAGCGGGTTCCTTTAGCTGGCATTTCTTTGTAGCGTGACTGACAACGAATCAAATTCGGCCGCCTTCGGTTTTACCATCCATATTTTTCGGTTGAAGTGATTGAAGTTTTCGAGGATATATTGCCCCCATTCACTACCGGTTTCAGCGACGTATTCATGGATGGCTCCGTCCAGATAAACCCGATGGCTTTCCATGCTTTCGTCAGTGATGCGATGGATATCGATGAGTTCTGTATTGATGCGGTCGATGAAGTTTTTGTCAAGGTCAAGCACATAAGCGATTCCGCCAGTCATGCCAGCACCAAAATTGAGTCCGGTATTGCCAAGGATCGTGACTATGCCGCCAGTCATGTATTCGCAGCCATGATCACCAATGCCTTCAACTATGGCGTGAGCGCCTGAGTTTCGAACAGCAAAGCGTTCGCCTGCCTGGCCTGCGGCGAGTAGTTTGCCGCCAGTGGCACCGTATAAACAGGTGTTGCCAATGATGGTTGAATCCTGAGTTTTGAAGTGACTATTTTTTGGCGGAGCGATAACAATTTTGCCGCCAGCCATGCCTTTGCCTACATAGTCGTTGGCATCACCTTCGAGGGTCATGTTAAGACCGCCTGCATTCCAGACACCAAAACTTTGTCCTGCTGAGCCAATCAAATTAAGGTGAATAGGGTTATCCGACATACCGTGATTACCGTGCACTCTAGCGATTTCACCCGATAAGCGTGCGCCAATTGAGCGGTGAATATTCTTAACCTTGTAATGGAAATCGCCACCGCTGCCCGCTGTGATTGCGGGTAAACAGTCGACTACCATTTGTTCTGCCAGTTCGCCTTTGTCGAAAGGTTGATTGCGTTCCTGGGTACAAAACTGCGGCAGGTTGGGGTCGAGGCCACCATCAAATAAAAGGGGTTCAAGATTTAGGTTTCTCTGACTTGGCGTATTGCCTTCGATGGCTTCGAGCAAGTCGGTTCGGCCAATTAAATTTTCCATTTTTGTAATGCCGATAGTCGCCATAATCTCGCGTACATCTCGCGCCACAAAGCGGAAGTAATTTTTAACTTTTTCGACGTTACCAATGAAGTGTAATTTTCTTAATGTGGCATTTTGGGTCGCAACACCGGTGGCGCAGTTGTTAAGGTGGCAGATACGAAGATACTTACAGCCCATTGCGACCATCGGCCCCGTGCCGAACCCAAAGCTCTCAGCGCCGAGGATGGCTGCTTTGATGACGTCTAATCCGGTTTTTAAGCCACCATCAGTTTGTACTCGAACTCGATTTCTCATTTTGTTTGCGCGCAACACTTGATGGGTTTCGGTGAGCCCAAGCTCCCAAGGTGACCCTGCATATTTGACTGAGGATAATGGGCTGGCTCCGGTGCCGCCGTCATATCCTGCGATGGTGATTAAGTCCGCATAGGATTTTGCAACGCCCGCAGCTATCGTGCCCACGCCAGCTTCTGATACGAGTTTAACCGAGACCAGTGCCTTTGGGTTGACTTGCTTTAGGTCAAAAATTAGCTGGGCTAAATCTTCAATGGAGTAGATGTCGTGATGCGGTGGTGGAGAAATTAGGGTGATACCGGGTTCTGAATTTCTTAACTCTGCAATCAGCTTATTCACTTTGTTACCGGGTAACTGACCTCCTTCACCTGGTTTTGCGCCTTGTGCTACTTTGATTTGCAGCACTTCGGCGTTAACCAAGTAATGAGGTGTGACACCAAAACGGCCCGATGCGATTTGTTTAATTTTGGAGATGCGGTCGTCTTTAAATCGAGCGGGGTCTTCTCCGCCTTCGCCTGAATTCGATCGTCCGCCGAGTTGGTTCATTGCCTTTGCGAGTGTTTCGTGGGCTTCGGGTGACAAGGCGCCAAGTGACATGCCGGCAGAATCAAATCGAGTTAGTATGGCTTCCAGCGGTTCGACTGTGTCTAAATCAATTGCCGTCTGTGGTCGCAACTTGAGCAAATCTCTGAGCGCGGTAGCGGGTCGATTGTTGACTATTTTGGCATATTGTTTCCAATCATCGTAACTACCCTCGTTGACTGCTTTTTGAAGCGTGAGGACTACGTCTGGGTTATAGGCGTGGTATTCACCGTCATGTACATACTTTAGCAGACCGCCCTGACTGGCCAGTTTACGTGGGTTCCAGGAGAGCTTATTGAGTGCTTTTTGGTCATTTTCGATGTCTTCGAATTTGATTCCTTCGATGCGTGAAATGGTGCCGCGAAAGCAAATATCGACAACCTCGCGGTGTATCCCGACTATTTCGAATAGTTGGGCGCCACGGTAGCTTGAGATAGTGGAGATGCCCATTTTCGATATGATTTTATACAGGCCTTTATTGATACCTCGGCGATAGTTTGTGCCGGTATTGGGGCATTGCAAGTCGGGTAATTCACCGTTACGGGTCATGCCTACAATGCTCGCATAGGCTAAATAGGGGTAGATTGCGGTTGCGCCATAACCGATTAAGACCGCCATGTGATGTGAGTCTCTGGCGGTTCCGGTTTCGACAACGATGTTAGTGTCGCAACGACCACCCGTATTGCAAAGCCGATGATGAACAGCGCCGGTGGCCAGGGCAGCGTGTACTGGCAAACGGTTCTGCGGAATGTTTTTGTCACTTAATATAAGGATGACGATGCCGCGTCGTGATGCTTTTTCCGCTTGGTCGGCGATATCAATAACGGCTTGTTTTAGATCAGTTTTATCTGGGTCGTAGCTTAGATCAATAGTTTCATGCGAATAGCCTTCATTGTGCTTGGATAATAGTTTGAGATATTTCCTCTCAGATAGGATTGGTGAGCTTGTCTTGAGCCGATTTGCGTGTTCAGGCCCTTCTTTGAATAAGTTGTGCTCGCGGCCTATGCAGGTCTCGAGAGACATGACGATTTTTTCGCGCAAAGGATCGATGGGAGGGTTGGTGACCTGAGCGAACTGCTGGCGAAAGCTATCGTATAGTGATCTGTGGTGCATGGATAATACGGGCAAGGGCGTGTCGTCGCCCATTGATCCGGTTGCTTCTTGAGAATCCTGTGCCAGTACTTTGAGTATTTGGTCGCGCTCTTCATAACTGACCTGAAATTGTTTCTCTAGGCGTGCGAGTACTTCTTTGCTCATCGCTAAGGCGGAGAGGTTGGTATGAGCGGGATTGGCGGTTAGACGCTTTAGGCCATTGCGTAACCATATTTCATAGGGATTGCGTGCCTGTAGCATTTTGTCGATATCAGAAGATAGCAGAAGTTTGCTGGTTTCGGTATCGATCGCGATCATTTCCCCTGGTTTCAATCGCCCCTTAGCGATGACGTCCTCTGGCGCGTAGTCCCAGATACCAATTTCTGAGCCGAGTGTGATATGACGGTCTTTGGTCATGACCCATCGAGCGGGGCGCAGGCCGTTTCTATCCATCACGCAACAGGCATAACGACCCTCGGTGAGTACGATACCTGCGGGACCATCCCAGGGTTCCATATGCATCGAACTATATTCATAGAATGCAGCGAGCGCCGGATCCATGTGATCTACATTTTGCCAGGCTGGTGGCACCAGTAAGCGCATGGCGCGGAAAATATCCATACCGCCAGTGAGTAGAAAGTCGAGCATGTTGTCCATCGAGCTCGAGTCAGATCCTGACATGTTGACGAGTGGCTTGATCGCTTCGACATCTGGCAGCAAATCGGAACTAAATTTATAGGCGCGCGCGTTGGCCCAGTTTCGATTGCCACGAATGGTATTAATTTCGCCATTATGGGCCAAGTAGCGAAAAGGTTGTGCCAGTTTCCATTGTGGCCAGGTGTTGGTCGAGAACCTTTGATGGAAAACGCAAATGGCACTTTCCATCGAATCATCACTTAGGTCGGGATAAAAAATCGGTAAGTTTTCTGGAGTGATGAGTCCTTTATACGACAGGACGCTGGATGACATGCTGGTGATATAGTAATAGTCGTTGATGCTTTTTTGCTCTAAAGCTTCATGCGCTTTACCGATGGCGCGACGGGCAAGATATAGAGATCGGTTGAACTCGCCATTGGTTTGATGCTCGGCTGCATTGATGTAGGCTTGGTATATCGCGGGCTGTGATTTGAGCGATTCTTCGCCACAGGCGGAGGCATCGGTTGGTACTTCACGCCAGCCGGCGAAGTTTAATCCCTGAGCCGCAATTTTTTGTTCGACAATGTTTTTTGATATTTCTGTTTCGCTCGCTTGGGGAGAGAGAAAAATCATTGCAACTGCGTATTCTTCGGCACAGTTGATGCCTAGTTCAGCTGCTTTTTGACGCAGGAATGAGTCGGGTTTTTTAATTAACAGGCCACAGCCATCGCCAGATTTCCCATCAGCTGCCACTGCGCCACGATGAGTGAGACGGGCGAGGGCGGCTATCGACGTTTCTATGAGCCAGTGACTGGGTTTGTCGTCGATGTTAGCAATTAAACCGAAGCCACAGCTATCCTTTTCGAAGCTAGAGTGGTATAGGCCTTTGAGTGGTGTGTTTGTGCTCATTTTAGTGGGTACCTTTCTCAGTGAGGCAAAATCTAATAGTGTTGTTATTATACTCGCCAAAATCGGCGCGCTTCAATTATTTGTTGAATAAAATGACGCATTAATAAGGCGCGTTAAGGCTGCGCTCGCAATCGCAGAAAAAGAGCCTTTACGGAGGCGCTCTTAACTGTGGATGATCGTTTGCTTTAACAAAGCAGGGTCGTAGTCAGATGTGACGATGCTCTCACCTAAGCTTTTGAGCAATATAAATTTAATGGTGCCGTTGACCGCTTTCTTATCGATGGACATGGCGTTCATATATTGATCAACCGTCATATCAGAGGGCGATGTAACGGGCAATTGGGCTTTTTGAAGCAGGTCGATTGTACGCTGTCTTACGCTGTGGTCGATCCATTGTTGACGATAAGACAGATCAACTGCCATTACCATTCCTGTTGCTACAGCTTCGCCGTGTAGCCAATTACCGTAACCCATTGTTGCTTCGATTGCGTGACCGAAAGTATGCCCTAAATTAAGTATAGCCCGAATGCCAGATTCCCTTTCATCTAAAGAGACGATGTCGGCTTTAGTTTGACACGAGACCAATACGGCTTGTGCAATTGTGTCAGCATCACGCGCTATAAGTTTTGTGATGTTTTGTTCTAACCACTCGAAAAATGCCGCGTCATGCGCTAATCCATATTTGATAACCTCTGCTAATCCAGCGCTAAACTCACGGTCGGGCAGTGTTTTTAGAGTTGATATGTCAGCGATAACGCACTGAGGTTGGTGAAAAGCACCAATCATATTTTTGCCAAGAATGTGGTTGACGCCCGTTTTGCCACCCACTGAAGAGTCGACCTGAGATAAGGTGGTTGTTGGAATTTGAATGAAATTGACGCCGCGCTGATACACGCTTGCTGCAAAACCAGTGATATCTCCGACGACACCACCACCGAGTGCAATCAAAGTGGTTTGCCGATTATGTTTTCTTTCTAGTAGCGTTGTGATTATTGTCTGGACTGCTTCAAGAGTTTTGAATTGTTCTCCATCCTCGATGATGACGCAGTCATGTTGAATGTTTTGGCTGTCTAAACTGTTTTGTATTTGTTCTAAATAGAGTGGTGCAATCGTTGTATTTGAGACGATTAGTGCCGTGCGCCCTTTAACATATTGGCTGAGTAATTGTGGTTGAAGCAGTAGACCGCTGCCAATAAAAATAGGGTAGCTTCTATTGCCAAGTTCGACGTTTAGAGTGTGATTGTGTTCCATAGGCTAATGTAATGAGTTAGGCAGTTGGATAATAATGTCGGCGACAAGTTTTCGCGCTAATCGACGATCTGTCTTGACAATTAAGTCAGCCAGATCGAGATAAATAGGGCGTCGGGCTTCGAATAAACACTCAAGACGCTGACGTGGGTTGTCGGTTTGTAGTAACGGTCTTTTTGTGTCTCGTCTCAGGCGGTGCATTTGTTGGTTAATAGATGTGTCGAGAAATATGACGAAGCCGTTTGATTTCAACATCGCTTGGTTTTCTGCTCGAATTACCGAGCCACCACCGGTTGCAATGACCTGATTATTAAGATTGAGCAGATCATGAAGTGCCTGTGTTTCTCGATCTCGAAATCCATCTTCACCTTCAACATCAAAAATTCGGGGGATGTCCACGCCTGTTTTATGTTCGATGTAATGATCGCTATCCTGAAATTCACGATTCAGTTTTTTAGCCATCATGTGACCGATAGTGGATTTCCCTGATCCCATTGGTCCGATAAGGATGATGTTTTGATTATTCATGCGGATATGATACTTGAAGTTGCCAGAATTAATCATGCTAGGCAGATAATAATTTAGGTTTGTTTCGAATACGGGTTACATTCTAATAACTACAGGGTGCTAAATGTCGCTATCGGGCATGTTATTGAGTATCGAGCTTAAAAGGCAGCGCTTGGGCCGCCTTCTCGTTTCATCAGAACAGTTTTACTGAACGTTTAGGTCAACACCTTGAAGTATCTTTGGCGTCACGAAAATAAGTAATTCTGACCGATTATCAACATTACGGGTGGTTTTAAACAGTCGCCCCAAAATAGGTATATCACCAAGGAGTGGTACTTTTGTAACCGCTTTTGACTGAGTCGTTTCATAGATACCACCGAGCACAACGGTCTGGCCATTATCTACCAGTAGCTGCGATTGAACCTGACGAGTGTCAATTGTCGGTGCTGAAATGTTAGCAGTACCAAAGGTTACCAAGGAGCCCTGCGTATCCCGATGTACTTCAAGATCCATAAGAACTCTATCATCAGGCGTGATTTGAGGCGTGACTTCTAATGACAAAACGGCTTTTCTGAAACTTAAAGTTGCCTGCCCATCATTAACGCTAAAGAATGGGATTTCTACACCTTGTTCAATTCTGGCTGTGTGAGAGTCGGAGGTTATAACGCGTGGGCTTGAAATCACTTCACCCCGGCCCTCTATCTGTGCAGCGGATAATTCAAGCTC
>Ga0307489_10002650_pt1 | contig 11978 bp, 9 predicted proteins | sample SB12metaG_FD_202247 | JGI IMG/M metagenome (GOLD analysis project Ga0307489, IMG submission 202247) | Sea-ice brine microbial communities from Beaufort Sea near Barrow, Alaska, United States - SB 1.2 | ecosystem: Environmental > Aquatic > Marine > Coastal | place: USA: Alaska | collected 2017-05-06
ATTGGCAAAGTTGTTAAGGAGTTTTTAAAGACTTGCTCAAAGGCTAAAAACTTTAAAATACTTGCATTTACTGTTGGATGAAAACGCAAACCTCCTTTGTAAGGACCAATGGCTGAATTCATTTGAACGCGATACCCTCTGTTTACTTGAATTTCTCCTTTATCGTCAACCCAAGCAACGCGAAACGAAATTAAACGCTCGGGTTCTACCATCCTTAACAAAATATTTTTTCCATGATAAATATCATGATTTACAATATAAGGAATTACAGTCTCTGCCACTTCCTGAACGGCTTGTAAAAATTCTGGCTCATGGTTATTTCTCTTATTAACCAATTCCATAAACTCTTTAATTTTTAACTCCATAATTTTTGATGTTATTTTTTACGAATTTTATAAAATTTATGTAGTACAAAGATAGTTAATTTCTCAATTCACAATATTAAAATATAATTATTCTTTTTTTCTATTTAATCTCTTTTTTATCGTTATTTCAATCGATTTCGAAACTCTCTTTGGTTTTGTTTTTAAAACGCCTTAAAACTCTACAAAAATCACTAGATTTGTAGCCTAATTTCAGTGTAAATGTTAGATAAAGTAAAAGAACTTATTGGCGAAGTAAATGCTTTTAAATCGAGTTCTAATGAAGAAGTTGAGGCTTTTAGAATTAAATATTTAGGAAGTAAAGGTCTTTTAAAAGAGTTATTTGCCGAATTTAAAAATGTGGATCCCGAATTTCGCAAAGATTTTGGACAAGCTTTAAACAATTTAAAGAAGTCTGCAGAAGAAAAAGTAGTTACTTTACAGGTATCTTTAGAGAATTCTTTTGAAGAAAAAAACTTTTATGGAGATTTAACGCGTCCATCAGAACCTATCGAATTAGGTTCTCGCCATCCCATATCGATTGTAAAAAATAAAATTATTGATATTTTTAATAGAATTGGTTTTACCGTTTCTGAAGGACCAGAAATAGAAGATGATTGGCATAACTTCACCGCCTTAAACTTGCCCGAATACCATCCGGCGAGAGATATGCAAGACACTTTTTTTATAGAAAAAGATCCAGATATTTTATTGAGAACTCATACTTCTTCCGTGCAAGTTCGATATATGGAAGAGCATGCACCCCCTATTAGAACGATTTCTCCGGGTAGGGTTTTTAGAAACGAAGATATTTCTTCCAGATCTCACTGTATTTTTCATCAAGTAGAAGGTTTATATATTGATACCGATGTTTCTTTTGCCGATTTAAAACAAACGCTATTGTACTTTACAAAGGAACTTTTTGGAAAATCGAAGATTCGTTTACGTCCTTCCTTTTTTCCGTTTACAGAACCTAGTGCAGAAGTAGATATTTATTGGGGCCTAGAAACAGAAACCGATTACAAAATTACCAAAGGAACTGGTTGGTTAGAAATTATGGGCTGTGGTATGGTAGATCCAAATGTCTTAAAAAACGCCAATATTGATCCAACCAAATATTCTGGCTACGCTTTTGGAATGGGTATTGAACGCATCGCTATGTTACTCTATCAAATTCCAGATATTAGAATGTTTTATGAAAATGACAAACGCTTTCTGGAACAGTTTAAATCGGTAATCTAATTTAAAAACTCAGGTTGAAAAAAGACATCAAAATTCCAGCAGTTACAGGGGTAGAAATTGCCGTGGTTTTCGAATATAACGAAATCTATAAAACCCATGATTGGAATGTATATATTATTAATGACAAAAACATTGACATAGAACTCATTGTCATCGTTTCTCAAGGTTTTTCTGAGAAAAAAACCACGTCGCTTTTGCGTAAAAAACTAGATGTATTGCCAGCAAATTCCTTTGCTAAAATAGAATTGATTCAACCAGAATTATTTGCCCTAAACAACCGCTTTCAAGTGACTTTTTTTGAAGGAAATACCCTTTTTGAAAAAACGTTTATCTTTCCCCAAAACTCAATTAAAGAAGATACTTTACAACTACTTCCATCCTTAAAAAAGCAAGGGATATTAGCTACGTAATTGGTTTTTGAGAATGACCCAACAAATAGCGCGTTGTAAATCGCTCTGCTAAGTTCATCGCAGTCCCTTTCTTTTTCCGTTTTCACTTCAAAATAAAACTCTCTACGATACATTTAGAGACTGCAGGCAATGACTTACAACCAACACACAGCATATATACATCTATTTGTTAAGGCTTCAATTCAACTGCGAGATTGAGAAAAATTGATCATCCCCAAAAACCAATAATCAAATACAAAATAGTAGTAATCACCCCACCAATAAGCGCATAGGGCAATTGTGTTTTTACATGATCTATATGATCGCTGGCAGATGCCATCGAAGAGATAATCGAAGTGTCTGAAATAGGCGAACAATGATCTCCAAAAATTCCACCACCCAAGGTGGCTGCAACCACAATGGTTACCTCTGCCCCGTGAATAGTTGCCATCGGAATGGAAATGGCCAACATAATAGCAAAGGTTCCCCAAGAAGTTCCCGTAGAAAATGCAATAAAAGAACTGATGATAAACACCACCGCTGGCAATAATTCTGGCGACAACCATTCTTTCGTAACATTGGCAACGTAGAGGCCTGTTTCTAGTTCTTTGCAGGCATCGCCAATGGCAAACGCTAAGAGCATCAATAAGGCTAAGGGCATTAACTCACTAATTCCCTTTAAGGTTAAATTCACCATTTCTTTAGGCTTCATGATTCCTTGAATAAAATAGAGCAACATCGCCACTAAGAGAGAGGTAATTACTGCGTATAAAACAGATGACGACCCAGAACCATTCCCTATTGCTTGTGAAGCGTGATTTAAAAATGAGCTAGAACTTTCTACAGCATTCCAACCGGTGTATATTAAATTGATTGGCATCATTAAAACCATCACCAACAACGGAATTACCATATTATATGCTTTGGCTTCTATTCCTTCTTTTGGCGGATAAGAGGTAACGACCTCTGAAACCATGGGTTTTGAATTCGGGTTCATTAAAGCTCCTGTTTCCCTCGTTCTCTTTTCTGCCTTTTTCATGGGACCAATATCCTTTTTAGTGAAAATCACGATAAAAACAATCGCAATAGCCAGCAAAGGATAGAAGTTATATTTAATAGAACTCATCATTACAGCGAACGGCTTTTCTATTCCTTGGGTTAATAATAAACCCATAATAAAAGCACCCCAAGCGTTAAACGGAATTAAAATTGATGAGGGCGCAGAACTAGAATCTGCTATATAAGCCAACTTTTCGCGCGGAATCCCTAATTTATCAAAAATAGGTCTGTACAAGGTTCCAACAGTTAAGGAACTAATACTGGTTTCTACAAATAATAACAAGCCGGTTAACGTGGCTAAAAACTGAACCATTATTCTACTATAACCCGCTTTTTTGTTTTCAATTTTTTCTATTAGTTTGTGTAACACATTCACAAAACCTTCAACACCCCTTGAATATTGAATAAACAATAACAAAGCTCCCACCAAAGCACTAAACATAATGGTTCTAGTATTTCCCTTTGATTGAAAAACGTTCACCATTCCTTCAATCATGGCTAACGTGCCGTCTAAAGGATTCCAGCCCTTTATAATTAGCCAAGAAAACCATATTCCAAATAATAAAGCAATATAAACCTGCTTTGTTCTCAATGCTAAAATAATTGCAACGATTGGAGGTACAACTGATAGAAACCCGTAGTCCATAGAAAATAATTTAGAAAGCTAAAGTAGTCATTAATTGAAGAATTTACCCATCGGTCTTTAATCTGATCTTTTGTGAAGTTCCTTTGAATGAAAAATAGATCTTCATCCCTTTAGATCAAGGAACCACAACCTCACATTCCTTGATTATAAATATATAAAATATAGTCCTCCAACAACAAGTATGATCGATTAAAAATCTATCTTTATGCAAGCGAACAAACATCGTTTAAGAACGGTTTTTATATAGACGCAAACTTTGTATATAAACCAGCACGATCAACGAATACATAAAAATTCACGATGAATAACTTCTCATACTTTCACAGGGAACAGATCAAAAAAGACCTACAAACTACCGTGTTTGATCTCCTAATTATTGGTGGTGGAATTACTGGCGTAGGAATAGCCTTAGACGCTGCTTCCCGAGGAATGAAAGTGGCCTTAATCGAAAAGAACGACTTTGCCTCTGGCACCAGCAGCAAATCAACAAAACTAATTCATGGTGGTTTGCGCTATTTAAAACAGTTCGACTTTTGGTTGGTGAAAGAAGTGGGATCAGAACGCGCCATTGTTCACAAATTAGCACCGCATTTGGTGGTTCCAAAAAAGATGATTTTACCTTTAATCGATGGTGGAACTTATGGTTCTTGGTTAACATCAATCGGATTAAAAGTATATGATATTTTGGCTTCTGTAGAAGGCGAAGACAAACGAAAAATGTTAAACAAAAAAGAGGCTTTAGAGAAAGAGCCTTTATTACCTGCAGATATTTTAAAGGGTGCCGGTTTTTATGCAGAATATAGAACAGATGATGCTCGCTTAACTTTGGAAGTATTAAAAACAGCTGTTTCTTATCATGCAACAGCCATTAACTACCTGGAAGCACAAGAATTTATTTATGAAGAAAACAGGATTGTTGGCGCAAAAGTAACCGATATTTTTTCTAAAGATTCTTTTGAGATTAAAGCCAAGTATGTGGTGAACGCTTGCGGTCCTTGGGTGGATGAATTGCGCCAGCTCAATCACTCTAAAATTGGCAAAAAATTGCATTTAACCAAAGGAGTACACTTAGTGGTTTCACACAATAAGTTCCCCATAAAACAAGCCGTTTATTTTGATGTGCCAGATGGTCGTATGATGTTTGCCATTCCAAGAGGAAATATAACCTATTTTGGCACCACAGACACCAATTATCAACAAGATAAAAACACGGTTGAAACAACACTCGTAGATGCCATGTACTTAATCACAGCCGTTAACGAAATGTTTCCTGCAGTAACCATTTCTTTAGATGATATTCAGTCTTCTTGGGCTGGTTTGCGCCCCTTGATTCACGAAGAAGGGAAATCGGCCTCTGAATTGTCCCGAAAAGATGAAATTTTTGTCTCTAAAACGGAATTAATTTCAATCGCTGGAGGAAAATTAACCGGCTACAGAAAAATGGCGGAAAGAGTGGTTGATTTAGTTGCAAAAAAATACCAGCGAAGATTTGATAGAGATTTTAAAAACTCAAAAACTGAAAAAATAGCCCTTTCTGGTGGAACTTTTAACCATTTTAATGAAGTAATAAGTTATATCGATGCCATTCACAATCGTATTGCTGAAGTTGATTTTACTGAAAAAGATGCCCAATACCTCATCTATAATTACGGCAAACAAACCGATACGATTCTTCAAAAGTTTGATGATTTAATCGATGAAGATCAACAAGAAAAAATGATAAAAGCCGAGGTTTGGTTTACCATTTATCATGAAATGGCCTGTACACCCACCGACTTTTTTATGCGAAGAACTGGGCGTTTGTTTTTTGATAGACCTAGTGTTAATCTATATAAAAAGGTAGTGCTTCAACTTTTTAAAACCGCTTTTCTTTGGGATGAAAAAACAACAGAACACCACCTACAAGAATTAGAAGAAAAAATAAAATCGACCACTCATTTTGAATAAATAAGCTATTTTATTTTAGCCATTTTCTATAAATTTTAACTAATTTTTCGGGCGATCTGCCAAATTTATAGTTTAAGAACATATACCCGTTTACGCTATTTACGCGTAACCAAGAATTTGCTTTATACTTTCTTGCACTCACAAGCACAGGCGATTGAATAATAGTGTACGGAATTTTTAGTTTTCGAACTTTATCAATTAATTCAAAATCTTCCATAATGCAAAATTGGGTGTTAAAACCCCTGAGTTTCCTAAAAGTTTCTTTTAAAAAAAACAGACATTGATCTCCTCCTCCAGCAAAGAAACCGTCTTTTTTGGTAAACGAACTATTGATTCGCAATAAAAACCGATTGTCGTCAAATTTATAACAAAAAAAACCTGCTTTAAATCCAGAATCTATTGCTGTTTTTATGCAGAGATAAAAATCCTTTGGCAAAGAAACATCTGCATGTAAAAAAAGTAAAACAGTCCCTTTCGCTTTACTTGCCCCATAGTTCATCTGTTCGGCTCTGCCTTTTTTATTAGATAAATAACAGCTTACTTTATCAAAGCCAATACAAATTTTTTGACTGTCATCGGTTGTTTCAGGAGAATTTGAAACAATAATTTCTAGTGGAAATTTGTTAGCTTGCTCATTTAAAGACGACAAATTCTTTAATAGATTCTCCCTTTCGTTATAAACGGGAATAATTATACTTATTAACATAGTACCTATACGTGTCTTTTTATGAAACGATTTTTATCAATTCTCTTGTTGCTACTTTCGGTAAATTTGTTTTCGCAATCAAAAATAAACTATATTAAGGTCTCTCAACAGCTTTTACAAAATATAAAAGAAAAGAAACCTTATCATGATCAAGTTGCCATTTTAGCCAAAAGTACTTTAAAAGAATTGGAGAATGAGTTAAAAACAGACCCTCAGAAAATTGCTTTTTGGCTAAATGTATACAATGGTTTTATTCAGATTTATTTGTCTAAAAAACCTACATTATATAAAGAAAGAGGCACTTTTTTTAGTGAAAAACAGATAAGAATTGCAGGTGAACTGCTATCGTTTGCAGATATTGAACACGGTATTATTAGAAAATCGAAAGTCGAATTGGGCTTGGGATATTTACGTAAATGGTTTCCACCAAAATACGAACAAAAATTGCGTGTAACGAACCTTGACTGGCGCATTCATTTTGCCTTAAATTGTGGAGCAAAAGATTGTCCGCCTATTGCTATTTACAGCCCAGAAAATTTAGAGCAAGCGCTCAATTTCATGACTACAAGTTATTTAAAAGAACAAACTACTTACAATCCAAAAACAAAGACAACAATGTCGGTTTCTTTATTTTCTTGGTTTAGAGGTGACTTTGGAGGAGTATCTGGCGCATTAAAAATTTTAAAAACCTATAGAATTGTTCCTAAAGAAGCCAAGGAATTAGATTTTAAAGAGTATAAATGGGCGCTCTCATTAGGGAACTTTAGAACACGAACCAACAAGTAATGTTACGCGTTTTCGTGTGCTTCAATATCTTTTCTTAGGTCGAGTTTTCTCAAGGTTGGATTTAGGATTCCAGTGCTTAACACAGTAATTAAGGTCATGGTTCCCCCAAAAACAACAGCAGTGACGGTTCCCATTAATTTAGCGGTAAGACCACTTTCAAAAGCGCCTAATTCATTAGATGATCCTACAAACATAGAATTTACAGAGGCCACTCTACCTCGCATATTATCGGGTGTTTTTAATTGTAAAATGGTTTGTCTTATTACCACAGAAACACCGTCTGTAACTCCGCTAAAAAATAGTGCCACAATTGAAACCCAAAATGTTGTTGAAATACCAAAAACAAGAATACAAATACCAAAACCAAAAATGGCAACTAATAATTTCATTCCTGCATTTTTACTAATTGGAATATAGGCGGTCACCAACATGGTTAAAAAAGCACCAATGGCAGGGGCGGCTCTTAATGCTCCAAATCCTTCTGGTCCCACTTTTAAAATATCTTGTGCATAAATTGGCAATAAAGCAACTGCACCACCAAACAATACCGAAATCATATCTAGTGTAATGGCACCAAAAATGGCTTTCGTGGTATACACAAATTTGATTCCTTCTTTTAAACTTTGAAAAACCGGTTCTCCAATCTTTGGGTTTAAAATAGGTTTTCTCTTTATAAAAAAGACCAAGAATAAAGACAAACATACTAAGCCAAAAACAATACATAAAGACCAATGAACCCCAATCCATGAAATAAAAACCCCTGCAAAAGCAGGCCCTAAAACCGATGCCATTTGCCAGGTAGTGCTGCTCCAGGTTGCCGCATTTGGGTATAATTTTTTAGGCACAATTAACGCAATTAAAGAAAAAATTGTGGGTCCAAAAAACGAACGTAAAAAGCCACCGAAAAAAACCAATGCATAAATTGCATATAAAACTGTACTTATTGGCCAGCTTTCAATAAAACTGGGTCGGGTTAGGAAGAACAAGCCTAAACTAATTAACGAAAAGGCGGCAATACAAATGGCTAATAAATTTCGTTTTTCCTTTTGATCTACAATATGACCCGCAAAAAGCGCCATTGAAACTGCAGGAATCACTTCCATCAAACCAATAACCCCCAAAGAAAGTGGGTTTTTTGTGATGCTATATACTTGCCATTCAATAATAATAAATTGCATGGACCAACCAAAAACCAATGCAAACCTTACTAATAAAAAAATATTAAATTCCTTAATTCTTAAGGATGCGTATGGATCTTTTTTACTCATATTGCTGGGTAAATTTATTTTCTTTTCATGTCCATTAGAATAGAGAACGTATCATTAATGTCTTTTTCTTTTACTACAATGGTCATTTCGTTGGTCGTAGAAATAATTTCTTGTAAAGGAATATCTGCCCAAGCTAATTGCTTTAAAATAAAATAGTAAATGCCCGATTGTTCTAAATTTTCTTTTGGTAATTTAATGGTAATCGATGCTAAGTCTAAGGCTCTGTGAATTAAAGTTTCTTTCTTAAAAATATCTTGAACTAAAGGGCGTAAATTTTTACTGGTTACAATATTTGTTTCAAAAATGCCCTGAGAGACTGTTAGAAAAGAGTCTTTATTTTGAGAGGATTTCGTAAGAATTACCGCGATTTCTTTTAGCAAAGAAGGGGTGTTTTCAAAAGTGAAATCACACAAGTCTGAGCGCACAATAAAATCACCTAAATTAACGGCTAGTTTTTTTATGTTTTTTCTAATTCGCAGTTCACTTGCGGGAGAAAGTCTGTTAATAGCCATCATAATAGCCCCAACTTTAACTTCCTTTTTTAAAATAGTTGTCACTTCTGGTAAAATAATCCTTGCCAGGGAAGAAACATTAATTAACTTTTCGTGCAAGGCTTCCTCTATAAATGGGGTCTTTCTAATGGTAGCCTCTACTGCTTCTTGAATTGTTTTCATGCAAATGTGTAATATGAATTATATATGTTCAAAATTAAACATTTTGCAGTCATTTACACTTCTATTCGTTTAATAAATCTACTAATTTTTAAATTTTTTTAGCGTCTTTTCACAAGATTCCTAAAGAAGCAAACCTCCAACATGCAGGACTTTTAAGAAAGCATGTGTCTTATGTAGATCTGAGTGAATATAATGATAGGCAATACTTAGAAACGTTTTAACTTGTTGAGCAACCTTTTTAAACTTCAATCATGAAGATAATAAAATCTGCCTTTACCGCTTACTATTAGTTCAAAGAGAATATCATAAAAAGCCAAACAATTATAACTGCACGTAAGATAAAAATTGCACTTTATTGCAAATTTTATCATTTTTAAACTTATAAGCAAGATAAAACTAGGGGATATAAGAGTTAAATCATACATATTAGTAAACAACAACTATTTATAAATTTAAAAAAAAATTATGGCATCTGATAAAAAACATCCAAGGCATGAAAAAAGAAAGAAATTTTATGAATTTATCAAAAAAAAAGCATCTGCGGCTATTAATGCTATTAAAAATGGGTATAAAAGCCTAAAACGAACAGCATCTGCGGCTATTAATGCTACTAAAAATGGGTATAATAGCATAAAACAAAAAGCATCTCCGGCTATTAATGCTATTAAAAATGGGTATAATAGCCTAAAACGAAAAGCATCTCCGGCTATTAATGCTACTAAAAATGGGTATAATAGCCTAAAACAAAAAGCATCTCCGGCTATTAATGCTATTAAAAATGGGTATAATAGCCTAAAACGAAAAGCGTCTACCGCTATTGAAAATGGGTATAATAACTTTAAAAAAAATAAAACAGTACATAAAGGATTAGGTCTCATAAAAAAAGGATTAGATAAATTAGAAAAGCATCGAGGTGCAAGGAGGATTGCACTGGGTGCAATTGTAGTTCTGGGCTTTATGGTTGGATCGCTTCCAGGCGCTTTCGCAGCTGCACAAGCAGCGTTGGCCTTAGAATTCACGTTTCTGGCCGCAAATGCACTAAAAAATAAGATTGAACCATCACAGTATTACTTGGATAAACAGCGTAGAAAACAGAATAATCCTGAAAACAATCAAAATGATGAGATTGCGGATAGATATCTAAAAATGATGACGAAGATGCAAGAAACCATTGATGAATTGCAAAAATTTAAGTATGAAAATAGCCAAACGACACGGTTAACAACAGGCCCCAAAAACCAGAGCTTAAAACAGTTTTCCAAAAACCACAGCTTTAAACCAGGTTATTAGCTCAACGCTGTCTGAATAGAAAAAAAGGATTAATTTTATTCAAACAAAAAAAAATGAATACACAATAACAACAAGCGCTAGAAAAAAAGGCTATAGATTGGTTATTTTTTGGGAAGCGTTTCTTTATAAATGGCGGTGCTTTTGCATCCCTGCTACCGAACGAATCCTTTCGTGTGGCTATGTAACTAGTCCAGCACTGCGAAGTCAGAGACTTCACAGTGTCAAAGGTAAGAAATAAAAAGATTAAAAGCTTTTACATTTATGTAAGAGCTTTTTTATTGGGTGAAAAGTGAGATTACAATTTTTTAGCCTAAGGAGTTGTCAATCAATAAAACACTCAAAAAATCATATCCTATCGGTATCCTATGTTAAAAAAACGCCATCAAGGATTAAACGATCAACCGAAGCAACGAGCTTAGGGCGGGCAGTAAGGCTTAATCGGGTAAATAAGTGGCATAATATTGAATACTGTCTGTTTTCTTGTATATAAAAAAAACTAGAGAGCCAACCCCTTAACAAACATTGAGCTTATTGTGAACATAATCAACAACACAATCACACAGAAGGGGTTAAATACAAGGGCAAATCTCTATGAAAAAATATACACCAAAGGCATTAAAATACCCAATAAAGAAACCACAAGATTAAACCATAATTGACATCTATTCAGAGGAAAATGAAACTATACAATTTTGCCTAAATTGTGAGGCGTATTAATTGACTACTCCTTAGTCTAATAAATCTACTAATTTTTCAAATTGTTTTTTGGCGTCTTTCCCCTCATATAAAATGGCATAAATAGCATTGATAATTGGTGTTTTTGCCCCGTTGTTTTCTTTAATTTGAAAGGCGCTTTTAGTGGCGTAATACCCCTCCGCTACCATACTCATTTCTAACATGGCAGACTTTACGGTGTAGCCTTTTCCAATCATATTTCCAAACATTCTATTTCTACTAAAGGTTGAATAACCAGTCACTAATAAATCGCCCAAATATGCAGAATCGTTAATGTTCCGTTTCATTTTGTGTACCTTTTTAATGAACTTTTTCATTTCACGAATCGCATTGCTCATTAAAACCGATTGAAAATTATCTCCATAGCCCAAACCGTGTGCAATTCCCGCCGCGATTGCGTAAATATTCTTTAACATGGCAGCGTATTCTGTGCCAATAATATCATCAGAAATTTTAGTTTTCATATACCTACTTTCTATAAAGAAGGCCAGTTTTTTTGCTTTTTCCTCATCTATACACGCTATTGTTAAATAACTTAAACGTTCCATAGCCACCTCTTCTGCATGGCAAGGCCCTGTTAAAACGCCAATATTTTCCATAGCTACACCAAAGCTGTTATGAAAATGTTCCCCCACAATTAATCCTGTTTCTGGAACAATTCCTTTAATCGCAGAAAACACAATTTTACCATCTAGAGATTCGGTTAGTTTTTCTAATTCTGAGGCCAAAAAAGCAGAAGGTATCGCGAAAATTATATAGTCATATTCCTGTACAATTTTATTTATATCATCCGAAAGGTCTAGTTTTTCTGGGTTTAATTCTGCCGAACTTAAATAATTAGGGTTGCGTTTATTTCTTTTTATAAATTCAATCG
>Ga0307489_10002651_pt1 | contig 11977 bp, 20 predicted proteins | sample SB12metaG_FD_202247 | JGI IMG/M metagenome (GOLD analysis project Ga0307489, IMG submission 202247) | Sea-ice brine microbial communities from Beaufort Sea near Barrow, Alaska, United States - SB 1.2 | ecosystem: Environmental > Aquatic > Marine > Coastal | place: USA: Alaska | collected...
GCACGCCCGCCGCCGCCGCCGCCGCCGCCGCCGCCGCCGCCGCCGCCGCCTCCCCCTCGCCCCGCCGCACGCGCCATCGCCCCCGCCGCGGCGTTCCCATGTCTCCCAAGGCTAAGGCCTGGCAGATGCTGCTCGCCACGTCATCGACACGCGTTTTGAACCCTCATTATTAAGTTACCGTGGGTACCTGCCACCTTATAACGTGGCGGGCAATATCTGCTAGGCCCGTTGCCCGCCACGTCATCGACACGTACTTTGAGTCCTCGCTTCCTGAGTTCAATGGCATCCTATGCATGACGAGCGATATCTGCCACGGCCCGTTGCGCGCCACGTCATCGACACGCATTGTGGACCCTCGTTTTTTTCAGTCAAAACGCATTATGTGACGGGGCGAGGAATATCTACCACGGCCCTACCCCACACCCTGCGAGGGCTTGACATGAATCACGTGACTGACAACCACCTCCGTGGAGACCGGCACAACCCGACCGCGGGAACCCAAGGTTTGCGTCACGCTGGTCACCCCGCGGCAGGGCCGCAGCACATGCTGCTGGCCGCCGCTATAGGACGCCATGTAACTCACAAGAGTCCAGGGTTGAGAATGCGTGTCGACAACGTGCGGTGGCGGGCAGTGGTGTCCCGTGTCCCTGCCACGTCCCCCGCCGCGGCTTTGGCGCGCGCCGCCAGGCTCTTCTTCTTACCGAAGCCCAGCTCGATGGGCTGCGCCGGTCGAGGGAACACGAGCAGAGGGAGAGACAGGGGGGCGTCGGCGTGTGAGTCGTGATTTGTGAAGCCAGCTAAAACATTTGAGGCGAGCCAAGCAAAAGTGTACCCGAGCGGAAATGGCGGGTCCGAGGCGGGCACGGACAGTCACAGTGTATGGTGCGTCACGCGCACCGTGCGGAGACGGAACGCGATAGGCGCGTGGGGAGGAGGTTGGTTGGACGTTGGAGAGGCTCGGACGGAAGGCGCTGCGCTGAGCAAGCGGGTAGCATCGAGCCAAGATAAACAACTCTTCGTAGCGTCGTCTCGTTAGATGACCGGCGGGCGGGGCGTCGGAGCGAAGGGCGGCGGAATGGGGTCAGGGTCAGGGTCAGGACTAGACAGGGCCAGGTATGGGGTCAGGGTAACAGCTCACTGCGCGATATCGTGACCACGCGACGCACACGCACCCGCGTCTTGGTGAACCCGAACTCGAGCATCGTCGCTCCCTTTTCTGTTCTCGTCTTTTTGCCTCGACCACGACCGCGGCGACAGGGGCTGGGGGCGCGCCCCCGTGTCCTGCTCTCGTCCAGCCCGCGCCTCACGCGCGGCGGCGGGGGGGGCGGGGGGCGGGGGTCGAGTTGACCCGTCAAAGGCGGCACACCTCCTTGCGCGCAATTGGTGTGCCGCCTCACACGCTTCTGCCGAACTGGGCACTCGTGCCTCGGCAACCGCGAACAGGTCCGTGCATTTTATAGGGGTATTTATTAGGGGTACTATGAGGGGGGTAACGTATAGGGGTTTAGCCATTTTAGGGGGGCCTGAATTTCCAAGTCATCCAAACAGTCCGCGCAACTGCCTTAATAAAGGTCATTTCAAAATCTTCCCCGATCTTGGATCGCGTATGGGCATTTCACGTACGAGATTCCACCTCCCCAAACCTCTATCCCATATCCAAGTTTTTTTCGTAGCGCGGCGCGCGATCAAATCTCGCAGTCGAAATGCCCATACGCGAAAACGATATCTAAGATCGGGGAAGATTTTGAAATGACCTTAATTAAGGCAGTTGAGCGGACTGCCAAACACCAAACTGAAATGAGGTGCCCTCTCTTGAGTCGAAGGGTCACTATCATCGGCGCGCGGGATGTCTTCTAGAGGCGGCGGCAAGGGCGGGCGCGCGGCGGGATCGGACGGGTCGGACCATGAGTACCGGCAGAAGGTGGACAGCAAGTATGCCAAGGCGGCTGCGGCGCGGAAGTCGCTGAAAAAGATGCTGGGGGGCAGGGGCTTACACTCGTTCACATTTCCGCTCAACTTGAGCTCACTGTGCCCCTGTCCGCTCAACTTAAGCCTACATTGTCCCCCGTATACTACAGATTAACCCGTGAATGTGTCCCGAAGATGCTTAAGTTCAGCTCTAACGGGAGCGTTGTGTCCCGAAGGTCCTCAAGTTGAGCATCGAAGTGAACGAGTGTTAGCCCCTGCTGGGGGGCATGATGCTCTACTACCCGTGCATGCTAGCCTTCGCCCTGGCCCCGCCGCTCGTCACGCAGGGCGCCGCGGGGATTACCGTGTACAACGCGCCGTTCGCGGCAGGCGCGTTCGGGGGGATGCTGCTCACGGTAGAGTGTGCCAGACATCGCTCGCCACGTCATAGTAGGCCATTTGACTCAAGAACAGCTCAATCGCAGGTTCAAAATGCGGTGGATGACTTGTGAGCAGCATCTGCCGGGCCCTGCCTGACGGTCATCGCCTTCACGCACGTCAGCGGGAAGAAGCTCAACGGGCCGTGGCTCCGCGCCGTCACCAAGGTACGCGCTGGTTCGTCCCCGGGGGATGGATGGGACGTGTGGGGCACCCGCAATCCTTCGACCACATTTCGACTGAGCTGAATGCACACTTCACACACTTTCCTGCGACGTGAAGCTTGAGTTGTGAGTTGTTATTCACCTCAGGCACGAATCGAATAGGCCGTGTAGAGTATCAATGAAACGCATGAGTACTGAAAACTGTGTACAAGTCGATATGATACGCACGTGTAATGAGGTCCTCGATGGGCTCCTTTCCCGCCCATCTAATACCCCTCTAAAACCACACTAACACCGCTCTAATATCCCTCTAATACCCCTCTGCTACCCCTCTAATTCTCCTCTAATACCCATATAATGCCCCTAGAACACCCCTAATACCCCTCTAATAACCCCATTCCGCCTCCGCTGCCCCAGGTGCTGGCGGTGCTGGGCGTCATCAACCTGGTCGCCGGGCTGTGCAGTAAGGTGTTTGTGTTTGAGGACAAGCGCATGGCGTGGGTAGGGCAGTGCACCGCTCCCCGCGTCACCTCAACCTCACTGTGTGCACAAAGTGTACCGGTGTACCCATACACACTCGCCGCGTCCTCATCCTATAGCAAACAGTCAGTGAACGAGACGTCAGGGCCTGTGCACACTCGATGCAACCTCCTCCTATGAGCACACAGTCAGGTAACGAGACATCTGTCCCTGTGCACACTCGCCGCATCCTCCTTCTATGAGCAAACAGTCTGGAAACTGGTGTGAGACCCTGGGAGTGGGCCGCCGCGGAGCTGTTGAAGACGGTGTCGGGCCTGGCGGAGGGGAAGTTCTACCCCGTCATGGTGTCACTCGAGCTGTTGCTGGAGTTCGTGGGCAGGGGCTTACACCCGTCCACTTTTCGGCTCAACGTAAGCGCTTTCTGTGGGACAAGGGGTGCATTCAGGTGTTGTTTGAGGTTTATTTTGTGTCACAAACGGCTCAAGTTGAGCTGGAAAGTGGACGTGTGTAAGCCCCTGTTGGTGGGCGCCATTCTGCCGTTGGGGGTGGTGGCCGTGGCGCACGCGCTGGCGCACCACGCCGCACCTGCCGCCGCAGCCAAGACCCAGTAGAGCGGGGGAGCCGGGGCAAACCGTCGACGCGGAGGCGCACCGGCGGAGAAAACCCGTCATTCTTGCCTTTATTGCAAGTCTACTACAATGTAGTAACAAAATAGACCCTAAATGATAACACGCGCAGACCTCGAGGAACTCGTTGACACGTGCAGCCCCACGCATCCCTCTTACAACGGGCACACCTCAAGGCGATTCTGTCATCACAACGCCACTGCTGGAGTCGGCTATCTGGCGGCGGGCCAGCGGGCCACGGACAGTCCTCGAGGGGCTCGATCCACGCCCAGTTGCGCGGCCGCGGCTCCCGCAGCACCCATACCAGTTTCCCACCCATCCCGATGCTAATCATAGTACCCTTCCTAATTCCCGATTCCCAATTCCCGATTTCCGCCCCCAACCTACCCTTCCTGATTCCTGATTCCCGCCCCCTGCCCTACGACACAGACGGCCTTCTAGTGGCGGGCCAGGGGCAGGACGGGAAGTCCTCCTCGAACCAGGGGCTTACACTCCTCCACTTTTCGGCTCAACGTAAGCGCTTTCTGAGGGATAGGGGGTGCGTTTTGGGGTTGTGTAGGGGGTGCTTCGAAGGTGGCAGGGGGTATTAGGAGGTGCTTATGAGGTGGTAGGGGGTATAATTAGTGGGTGCTTAGGAGGTGGTAGGGGGTATTGGGCGGTGCTTAGGAGGTGGTAGGGGGTATTAGGGGGTGTTTAGGGTGTATTTTGTGTCAGAAATGGCTCAGGTTGAGGTGAGAAGTGGAGGAGTGTAAGCCCCTGCCTCGAACCACTCGTTGGACGCCCAGTCGCGCGGCTCCCGCACCCAAGGCCGGCCCGGATTTGCTCAGAACTTCAAGGCGAGTGGCGAATGTCAGAACCAGCAGTCCTAGTGCCTGGTCTGTACTCCGTACTAGATGTAGTACTCCTTACTACATGTAGTACGGTCGGATTCAGGTAATCCGGCCAAAGTCAAATGTGTTGCGGTGATTTGGCCGAAAGCCAAACGGTACTACTGTACTACAAATTAAGTCGGAGCAGACCAGGCACCAGCGCTTATCCCTTGGGCGAGTGGCATCTAACTGAAGAAACCAGGGAAGGCAACTGAAGTGTCGAAGGGCATCTTGAGCAACTTCTGCACGGCCCCTACCCGCAGCACCTGCACCAGTTTCTCCTCGCGGCTGCCGTGCTATAGCAGCGCAAGTTGATTTCGAAAGCAAAGTTTGAAACCAGTTTATCCATGTTGTAGTTTCAAGCGCTGAACCAATGAGCGCTTTCGAAACGGGTTTTGAAACCGTCAACCTGTACCTCCCTGCCGTGGTCGGGCTGCACGTTGTAGTCCCACCGCACGCGCGGCGGCGCACTCACCATGATGCTCTCCACCCGGCCCCCGTCCAACCCGAACCGCACGCCACGGTCGTACAGCAGGCAGGGTCCTCCGCAGACGGATTCGGTAAAGGAGCGACAGAGTCAGTCAGTTGCAGCCCCTAATGCTCCGTTTGATCTGGTGAACACGTCGCCGCGCCTGTGGTCTGTAAGGAACAAGCGCCAGGGAATTCAATTCTGTGCTCGGGGGCGTCCCCACCAGCAGGTTGAACTCCACATACCTCCCCCGCCGCTGCTGGTGCCACCTCTCCTGTGCGGCACCGTACGGCTCTGCTCTCCGCCGCGTCACGATGGGTGCGTAGCTCGCCGTCCACCCCAACGCCACCGCGCGCGTGAAAGCCATAGCGCAGAGCCCGCCCACTCCACCTCGTGGTGTTATTTTACTGATGTTGGTTGATCAAAGGGGCGCCGTGCGACGCGGGGAGGAGGAGGCGGGCAGTGTGTACGGGTACACAGCAAGTGGGTGCGGTGCGGGGCCCGGGCAGGGTTCGGCCGACGGCGGGCCGGGCGTGGGCAGCGTGGCACCCATTCGCGGGGGGCGCGGCGAGGGCTATGCACAATCGTTCCCTTTTTAGCTCAACTTGAGTTCCTTTGAGTGGTCTCAGGTGATGTTTCAGGGACGAAACGGCTCAAGTTGAGCTAACGAGTGCCTCCGGCCCTGCCTCGGCGTCCTTGGCGACAGGCGCGGCATTGAACTCGTCATCCATGACACCCCCCTCACTCCGCTCCCGCCCCTCGCTGCACATGTCGTCGAAAAATATGCCCCCGATACCGCGGTGCTCCTTCCGCGCCAGGACGCAGGGTCAAATAAACAATCCTCGCTGTGTCACAGGACGTCACTTGTGACAAGAAAATAATCCTGGCCTTGAAAACCCTTACAGACTTTAGGGTCTATCCCCTTGAAATGGCGGAGGGGGCTGCTTAATGCTCACCATGTGAAGCGCCTTGGGGCTTGATGAACGTTAGTGACAAAGAAAACCTTGCCTTGGCACAAGACGTCACTTAACTTAATGAACGAGGGTCTACAGTGTGATCTTGTTAATCTCCCTACCGGGATGTAGAAGTAGTCGTCGCACCACTTCTTACACCGAGTATGCAGCGCGCCGCCGCCACATTGGGCCTGGCAGTCATCGATCGTCACGTCAACAAACGCATTTCGATCCCTTGTTCGTTGATGCAAATGGCATCCTGTGACGTTGCGGGCGAAACCTGTCAGGACCTACCGCCGCCGAAGTTGGTGCCCTCGCCGCCCTCGTGCACGTCGCACAGCTCCCGCCAGAAGTTGTGGAACTCCCGCGCGTCCTCCTCAAACAGGTAGTACGGCGTCAGGTCCGCGCCGCCGCCCGATAGGGTCTAACACATGTTCAGCTCAACGTCAGCACTGTGTATGGTCTACGCGCTGCCTGTATGTGACAAAACGGCTCAAGTTGACGAGTCTAAGCCCCTGCACACACTTCGACTTCTCAGCTCACCGTCAGCACTTTTAGAGGGATACGTTAAGTGATTGATTCATTATATTGACAAGAACAGCTTAGATTGAGCTGAGAAGTGGACGAGTGTAAGCCCCTGCCGCCGAACCACGACGCGCCGCCGTCGACCGTGAAGCGCCGGATGTCCGCGCGGAACGTCGGCACCATCGGCGACCACGGGTGGAACACCAGGCTCTAGGGCCTGGTAGATATTGCTCCGTACGTTATCCGACCCATTTTGAGCCTTCGTGTCTTCAGTTAAATGGCGTTCTATGACGCGGCGAGCAATATCTATTGCTCCTCACGTTATCCAGCGCATGTTGAGCCCTCGTGTCCTCAGTTAAATGGCATTCTATGACGTGGCGAGGGATATCTGCCGGGCCGTCGGCGGCGGAAGAGACAGGGGCTGCCGGAGGTGATGACACGGAGGAGGGGAAAGCAGAAGAGGGTTTAGGGTTTAGTGGCCTTAGGGTTTAATGTTTAGATTTAGAGTTTAGGGTTATTAGGCTTTATGGTTTAGGGTTCCAGGCCCTACCAGGCTGAGCGCCGCAGCGGCGTACGGCTGGCCGCCATCTGGGTCGACGCCCCGCCCGCGCCCGCTCATCGCTTTGGCGCGCTCCGGAGTCAGCACGCCGCGCATCAGGGTCCGGACATTCGTTCACGCACTGTTTCGGGGACCAAAACACAGCTGTGCACTGCTGTGACGGATTGATTTGAGCTGAGAATGGAACTGGAACTCGTGCGTAAATTGTTAAGGCCCCGCCTCGGATCACGCTGACGTTCGCAGCCGCCTTTTCGAAGAGGTCGCCGCCCTCCAGCACCCGCGTGACGCCGAACCCCGTGCCATTCCCTTCGCGCTTCCAGGCGTCCACGCTGAACTTCGCCGAACCCCCGTCCAGCGCTTCTACGTCGGCGCAAATGCTGCTCTGCATGTGCATTATGAATTGCTCGAAGCCGTCGAGCAGGGGCTCACACTCGCTCACTTCAGAGCTCAACTGGACGACCTTCGGGACACATCGTTCGCGAAAGAGCTCAACTTGAGCACCCTCGGGACTCATCCACGGGTCAACTTGGGTCATATGGGGGACAAAGTGGGCTTAAGTTGAGCGGGAAGGGGCGAAGTAAGCTCAAGTTGAGCGAAAATGGGAATGTGTGTGAGCCCCTGCCGTCGAGCTCCACGCCGTTCATGTCCACACCCCGCACCAGGGGCTGACACTCGTCCACTTCTCAGCTCAACTTGAGCGCTTTTCATGGGGTAGGGGGTGCGCGTAGGGGTTGGGTAGCCCGTGTTAAGGGGGTGTCAGGGGGTGTTTAGGGTGTGTAGGGTGTTTAATGTGTGTGTCAGACACGGCTCAAGTTGAGCTGAGAAGTGAATGCATCTCAGCTCCACTTCAGCGCTTCTTATGGGATAGGGGGCGCGCGTAGGGGTTGTGTAGCCCGTGTTTAGGAGTGTTAGGGGGGGTCTAGGGCGTGTAGGGTGTTTTTGTATGTCAGACACGGCTCAAGTTGAGCTGAGACGTGGACGAGTGTAAGCCCCTGCCCCGCACCATGGCCCAGGGCGCGGGCGACGACGCGATGTGTGTGTCCGAGAAGTTCGCTGCGATACGCCCTGCTCCGCCCGCGCCCAGGGGCTTACACTCGTCCACTTCTCAGCTCAACTTGAGCCGTGTCTGACACACAAAAAACACCCTACACACCCTACACACCCTTAACATGGGCTACACAACCCCTACGCGCACCCCCTATCCCATTAAAAGCGCTCAAGTTGAGCTGAGAAGTGAACGAGTGTAAGCCCCTGCCCACGCCTCCGCGCTTCCTCCCGTGGCAACCCCGTGTCGGTTGGAGAGGGGGATGTAATTGCAACGGTTTTGGTTGGGGGCGAGTGGCAGTGGTGCGGCCGGCGCTCGGCGCGCGGCAGTGGTGCGGCGGGCGGCTCGCGAGGGATGCCCCCGCGGCGGCGGTACACGGCATGGTCAGTCGCGGTTGCCTCGGCGGCGCTGTGTGCGTTGGTGTGGCGGGTCACGCGCGATGGTGTATGACTGGATATGACTCAGTGGAGACAAAATCCAGAGATCTCAAATTCTGTGCGCGCATCTTGACAGGAACAGTACGTCAGAAGTCGCCCTAAACCCTAAAAGCCGAAAGCCGAAACCCTAAACCCGCCCCAACGCCTGCGGACGAGGACCCCGCCTGTAAAAAGCTTGTCAGAACCAAGGGCGCGGGGCCCGCGGCAGCGCTGTTTCCCCGCGGCCCCCCACCCCCGACCCCCTGCCCCCCAGCGGCCCCGTTAGATCAGCATGTTGGCGCGGTACAAGACCTGGGTGCGGCGCAACCGCGCGCTGCTGAGCGCGTTGGAGCAGGGCGCGGCGGGCCTCACCTGGCTCGTGCCCGAGGGTGGTAACAGCGATGTCTACATGGTGCGCCCGACGCCACAGACGCATCCGCTTCCAAGGGCGCAGTCTCTGCAGCCGCCGCATCTTCTTTCACCCGCGTTTATGGGGTCGACGGGGTTGCGTATCGAGATGGCTTCCTGGTCGTCAACGTCAACGTCAACGCTGTCCATCAACTTTTCCACGCTGATGTACTTTTCCAGGAAATCTCTAGGAGCCATCGCCACCTGTCCCCTCCTTCGGTGCCACACGCTCGCGCCCTCTCAGATCGTCACAGGTTATTCCTGCATCCATCATACACATCCTGTGGTCCGCGGGCGCCGCCCCGCGCCGCGTCGCGTCACGTAGCGTTGCGTCAGTAGGCTGACCAGTCGCGTCGGCTCGCCTCGTTTTCTTTTCATTCTGCGCAGGAGGCGGCGAGCTCAGCCATAGGGGTCTTCTCAACGCTCAACGAACACCTGGTTCCTGACGAAGACGACGACGAGGAGGGGACGAGCGATGCCGGCGGTGAGGTGGCGGGTGGCGACGGCGGCGGCAGCGGGGGCGGTGACAGCGGGGGCGGAGGCGGGAGGGGGGGCGGCGAGGCGGGTGAGGGGGGGATCGGGGGCTCGGGGCACGAGAGAGCCGACGGGGAGGGGGCCGGGGTGGGCACCCCCTGGTCTTCCAACGAACCATCCTCCTCCTCGGGCCCGGGGGGTGACAGTTGGGAGGCGCGCATGGGCGCGTTCATCGAGGTAGGGCCTGTCAGATATTGCTCGCCACCCGGCGTAGGGGACTGCCGTCCTCATGTAGTGGACTTAGTCTCACGTCATTCAACGTACTTTGAACCCTCGTTTATTGAGTCAAACGGCATCATATGACGTGGGGAGCAAATGGTTAGACCTGGAATATAAGACGGGCACATATGATATCAGCCGGGCCCTACATCGAGGCCGTGCCGTGGCCCTTGTACCTGTCGCTGGCAGGGGCCCACACTCGTTCCCATTTCAGCTCAACTTGAGCCCTTCTGTCCACCGTGTAACCCAACTTAACTCATGAATGTGTCCTGGAGTTGCTCAAGTTGAGCGCTAACGTGAACGACTGTAAGCCCCTGGTCGCTGGTGGCGCAGGTGGAGGTGCTGAGCGAGATGATGGCGGCGCGGCGGTGCGGCGACGAGGACAAGATGGATGCGGTGGTGGCTCTGGAGGCAGGGCCTTACACTCGTCCACTTTTCAGCTCAACGTAAGCGCTTTGTGTGGGATAGGGGTGAATTTAGGGGTTGTTTAGGGGGTGTTTAGGGGGTGTCGGGGCCAATGAGGTTGCACGTAGGGTGCATTGTATGTCAGGAACCGGCTCAGGTTGAGCAGAAAAGTGGACACTCGTTCACGTTTCAGCTCAACGTAAGCCTTTCTATGGGATAGGGGTGAATTTAGGGGTTGTGTGGGAGGTGTCGGGGGTTGTGAGGGGGTATTCAAGGTGTATTTTGTGTCAGAAACGGCTTACGTTGAGCTGGAAAGTGGATGAGTGTAAGCCCCTGCACTGGAGGCGGTGAAAGCGGCGATGAAAGCGGCGCTGTGGTCGCGGCAGCGGGGGAAATTGCTGGTGGACGACGGGATGTCGTCTGAGCAGCTGGGGAAAGAGAAGGTGGACCCGCCATGGTAGGGTCTTGCAGACAATCTTCGCCACGTGGTTCAACGCCTTATGAACGCTCGTTTCTTGATTCAACGGCGTGATATGACGCAGCGAGCGATTTGTGCCTGGCTGATTTTGTTCGCCATGTCATCAAACACTTGGTGAACCCTTCTTTCTTGAATGAATCGGCGTCCTCTGACGTGTCGAGCATTATCTGCCAGACTCGACTCCGTGGCCAGGGCGGGTGGGTGAGGGGAGCTCGGGTGATGGCGGTGGAGGCGGCGGCGGCGGCGGCGGCGGCGGAATGCCTGGGGGCATCCCCCCAGGCGAGCGGCAGGGGCTTACACTCGTCCACTTCTCAGCTCAACCTGAGCCGTTTCTGACACAAAACACACCCCAAATCTCCCCTAGGACCCCGTAAACACCTCTTGAATACCCCGCAAACAGCCCCTAGACGCAGCCCCCATCCCACAGAAAGCGCTTACGTTGAGCCGAGAAGTGGACGAGTGTCAGCCCCTGGCTAGCGGCGTGCCAGCCTGGCGCTGCACGCACTGCACCAGTTCCGTCTCAAAGCAGTCAAGGCAGGGCCTTGCCACTCGTTCCCTGAATCTCTGCTCATAGGGAGGAGGTTGGGGCGAGTGCGTACGAGTACACCGGTACACTATGAGCAAACAGTCAGGTTGAGCTGGACAGGTGACGAGTGGCCTGGCCCTGTGTGAAGGACCGCGAGGCTTGGGAGGCAGAGAAGGCGGTGGCCAAGTTGAACGGCGAGGGAGTAGAAGAGGAGGAGGAGGGTGAGGGGGGGGATGTGGACGACCGGGCCTCCACAAGTGGGGGCGGCGGTGACGAAGCCTCCACCAGCGGGGCCGGCGACGTTAACTCCGAGAGCCGCATCGCTGCGCTGCCGGCGCTGCCATCGTTCATGCTGCAGCCGCCGCCGCCGCCGGTGGGCCTGAGGTTGCAGGACGTCCTCGCCCGCGACAAGGCCAGGGTGTCCCTCAAGCTCACAGGCGAGGCCGCTCCCTGACTGTTTGCCCATAGTGTACCAGTGTACCCTTACCCACACGCGCCGAATCCTCCTCCCTGACCTCGCGCTGAGAAGAAAACACGTAAACCCTAACCCCTAACCCCTAATCCCTAAACCATAAACCCTAACCTTAAACCCTGAACCTTGAACCCTAAATCCCAAAACCTGCGTGGCCCTGGCCACCGGCGAGGCGCTCAACATCCTGCGCCCGCTCGCGTACGCCATTGCGCTGAAGAAATACGGCCGGAAATCCTGGCAGGGGGGGTGCTGAGAACATGCGCTCCACCGACGTTATATTCCCTCCTCCTCCTCCTCCTCCTCCTCCTCATCCTCTTCCTCCTGGTTCTCCTTCTGCTCCTCCTCCTCCTCCTCCTCCTCCTCCTTCTCATCCTCCTCCTCCTCCTCCTCCTCCTCCTCCTCCTCCTCCTCCTCCTCTTCCTCCTCGTTCACCTTCTGCTCCTCCTCCTCCTCCTCCTCCTCCTCCTTCTCATCCTCCTCCTC
>Ga0307489_10002652_pt1 | contig 11975 bp, 19 predicted proteins | sample SB12metaG_FD_202247 | JGI IMG/M metagenome (GOLD analysis project Ga0307489, IMG submission 202247) | Sea-ice brine microbial communities from Beaufort Sea near Barrow, Alaska, United States - SB 1.2 | ecosystem: Environmental > Aquatic > Marine > Coastal | place: USA: Alaska | collected...
GGCGGAGGCGGCGCGGCGGGCGACGGAAGACAAGGATGCGGTGGAAAGAAGACGGCGCGCGTCAGGGTGGACGCGTCGAGGGACCCCGCCTCGCGGAGGATGGCGGGCTCGTTGGCCACCAGCGCGTCAGCGATGCGGTCCAGGAGCTGGGAGCGCTCGTGCGAGGACAGCGCGTTGAGCTGCCGCGCGGCGCCGCGCGCCGCCACCGCCTGATCGCGGACGGTTGCCATTTTGGCTGTGGAGAGGGGTGTGGGGTATGCGGGCTTCCGCTCTGCGGGGGCGGCTTCGAAGCGCGTTGGTTGTGTGACGACGTTTGGGTCGCGGCCGCACGCGTCAGGAAGAGATCGAACGGTTCGGCGCGGAGCGTGTCCGGTGCCACGACTGTGCCACGTGGAAAAATCCGATCAGCTGACGTGGATTGGTGGAAACATCTGTCCTCGTGTCCAATCGCGTACCATCCCGAAGCAGGAAGGAAGGCAGCGCTCTTCCCTCCACCCTCAAGCAACTCAAAGCAGACACAAGTCGCAACTATGGCGTCCCTCACCGCGCAGCTCGTGGGCCTCGCGCCCACCGCCACCGCGGCGCCGGCCCGCGTTGGCAACACAACATCTGTCGCATTTTCTCCTCGTCCAATGCAGGCCTCGGTTGTGCGGCTGCCCCGTGGCGCGCGCGCCCGCAACGTCGCCCGCGCCGCCTCCTCAAACGACTACGCATCCTCCGCCCCCGCATCGGTGCCGTCGCGGCGTCAGGTTGGGATAGTGACATTTTGCCCGCAATAGACACGCATTTCTAACGCTCGTGTGTTCAGCTTTATATACCGGCATCCGTCTTGACACTCCTCTGGCGAGCACGTCTGTCAGGCCCGAGCTCCAGGCCATCACCCTCGCTGCGCTCGCTGCCCTCATCCAGCCCCAGCTCGTCCGCCCAGCCTTCGCCGAGGAAGATGTTGCCGCTGCCGCTGCCGAGGGCGCCGAGGAGGCTGCGCCGCCCCCGCCGCCGGCGCCGGCGCCGCCCCGCGTGATGGTGGTGGGCGCCACCGGCGCCACGGGGTCGCTGGTCGTCGCCGAGCTGCGCAAGCGCATGGCCAGCGACGGCGTCCAGGTCGTCGCCGCAGGTAGCGCCTGGTAGAATGTTGCTCGCCACCTCGTCGAAACGCATGTTGAGCCCGCGGTTCTTGAGTTGAATTGAAACAACCCGCGACGCGGCGAGCAATGTGTGTGAGGCCCTGGCGCGGGTGCGCAACGCGGAGAAGGCGGAGAAGCTGGGCCTCAGCGCTGGCAGGGCGCACCTCACTCCTTCCATTATTAGCTTTATACAGAAAGATGCTCGAGTACAGCTATCACATCACAAGGACTAGCACGTCGTGTGATGTGAGACCCTGGTCATCCCACCTCTCTCACTCCTGCTCAAGTGACTACCTGAAAGATGCCCAAGTTAAGCCAACACGGGGACGCGGTGTGAGGCCCAAGGTGGCGGGGGCGTGACGCTGCTACCCGGCTTCGACGTCACCGCCCCCACCTCCACCATGGTGGGGCAGTGCAGGTTGATCCTATGAACCCCACGTTGAAAGCGCCTGGAACTAAGCGCTTGAAACTGAAATATCATACACTACTTTCAATTTTGCTAAATTTTTGCTTTCAATTTGAATTTGCGCCGCTACAGCATGGCGGCCTCCATGGCGGGCATCGACGTGGCCGTCATCTGCACTGGCTTCGTGCCCGGGAACCCGCTCAAGTGGGGCGCCGATGCGCACGCCGTCGACAACGAGGGCGTCGTGCACCTCGTCGACGCCGCCAAGTCCGCCGGCGTCAAGAAAATCGTTCTCATCTCCTCTATACTCACCGACGGTGAGGTCCAGTTCCAAACGCTCGCCACGTCATCCACAACATAGTGTACCGGCTCTCGCCAAGCCACTCACGACAATGTGTGCCGGTTCTCGCCCCGTCATTCACCACCTTTGACCCTCGTTTTGTAATTCAAACTCAGTGTCGGGTCTGGTGTAGAAGATATGGTATCGAATCCCTTCGACCAATCAGAACTGTCCATTTCGAGAATTCCACCGACCGACTCGCCGACCGTCCGACCGGGTCGCGATCCTTGAGTTAATAGACCCTCGATCTCGAGGATATAAACAGAACATGTCCTTCCGACACTGAGTTTAAACGCCTTGCTGTGACGTGGCGAGCGTTTCAGACCTTGGGCGACGGGCGCACGATGAACGCCACGGACAGCGCTGGGTTCAAAATCACCAACTTCTTCGGCGGCGTGCTGGACGAGAAGCTGGTGGGCGAGAAGCACCTGCAGGCGGGGCCGCCGGGCCGGCGACCCTCAGCCCTAACCCCTAACCCCTAAACCCTAAACCCCTAACCCTAACCCTAACCCCTAAACCCTAATTCCCAGTGGGCCGCAGTGGCGGCGGCCCCGTCACTGTTGCTCATAGCGCACCTCTACACCACTGCCGCTGCTGCCCTGCCTCACATGGCGTCCCTCACTGTGTGTTCATAGTGCACCTGTACACCACTGCCCCTGCTGCCTTACGGGGCGTCTCCTGACTGTGTGTTCATAATGCACTTGTCGCCGTGGCCGCCGCCGCTGCCTGCTTGTTGAGCCATCCAGGGATTGGCCTTACACGGCGTTCCATTTTCCCTTCACTTTATCCGTTTCTTTGTCCCTTGAAACCACTGGCATTTATTTAACATAACACCTCACAGTTGATTGGGGGCGACATTGAGGCGTGCCGGCTCACTCCAGGCACAGCTGGCACCAGAGTCTGATACTTTCCAGAGTCCGAGTATTAAACCCTCAGAGATGCCCAAGTTGAGCAGGAAATGGAAGGAGTGTGTAAAGGCCCTGTCCGCCGGCTAGCGGCATGGAGTACGTCATCGTGCGGCCGGCCGGCCTCAAATCTGAATCCACCGGGCCTCTGGTGCTGACCCCGGAGAACATGATGGTGTCGGGAGAAATCACGCGGCAGGGCCTGCCCACGGCATCCCCTTTGTAGCTGGGATCTGAATGTTTGTTTGTAGTGTAACAGTGTATACTCACATCAGCTCAACTTCAGCCGTTGTGCTCCGACAATCACTTAATTCATTACACTTCATACCCCAAAGATGCTCAAGTTGAGGTGGAAAGGGAAGGAGTGGGCGGGCCCAGCATGGCGGCAGCTGGCGGCGGAGGTGATGGTGGAGGCGAGGCCGCGCACTTCTTCCCTGATCCCTTTTCAGCTTAATTTGAGCGTCTTTGAGGTATATACTTGCGTGTACTCGAGTGGTTGCAAGGGCATATTGGCTCAAATTGAGGTGAGAAGGGGTGTAAGGGGAGTAATTTAAGGCACTGGGCGGAGGCAGCGCTGAACCCGAAAGCAACAAACAGAATCGTGGAGGCAGCCGAGGCGGGCACCTATCCGCCCGGCACCGAACCCGAGGCAGGCCCTTGCACGGAGTTCCGTTTCCAGATCAATCTGCTTCTATGCTCATAGTGTACCAGCGTACCCGTACACACTCGCCGCGTCCTCCTCCCTGGCCTTACACTCATTCCCTTTCTAGTTCAACTCGAGCACTTTTCTTCCTGAAACCACTCAGTTTCTCACAGCCAGGCCAGGGGGGAGGATGCGGCGAGCGTGTACCTTCGGGTACGCCGGTACACTATGAGCAGCCAGTCAGGTTGAGGTGCCACGGGATGGAGGGCGAGGCCCTGCCCCGAGGGCGTGGAGGGGTACACTGTGGGGTCCGACAGGTCTAAGTGGTTCCTCTGAGCTTCTGATTCGTCATGACGCGGTTCTGTAATAGTTCCAGTCTTCGGTTGCATAACTTGCTTCGTGTTTTTATGACTGCCGCGTGCCGCCCGTGTGTATACGTGCGGGTGCCTGTTCGATGCGAAGTGGGGGGCTGGGGGGCTGGGGGCTGGGGGTTGGGCGCTGGGGGCTGGCTGGCATGGCGCTGCGCTGCGTGTACATTGTGCGTCGTGGACTGCGTTAGTAATAATAATAAAAGCCATTGCGGTCCGTGGGCAGACGCATAGAGCTGTGTTGCTTATCCGTATCTTCCCAAGCCGAGCGGGTGAATAATAGACCTGACCGCGAATAATCGACGGCACCCCCCATACTGGTACTTGTACCCCGAAACACGGAAACACCCCCTGATACTGGCCTCGTGCGGCTGCTGTTGTAAGCTGCGAGGCCGCCGCTGCCCTCGCAAAAACATACATCCGGAGCACCGTGCTCGCCCAGCCCCTCAGCATCACGAGATGCCCTCCCGCCTCAGCTTGTGCATAAACACCTGCCGCACTCCACGGGCAGCCTTGCTCCCGCGCCCACCGCCACATCCAGGTGCCCACCGCCAGCGCCGCAAGAGCAGTCGACTCGTTCCAGGGGCAGTACTCCCTCAGCCAACGCAAAATCCAGGTGCCCGTAACGGTCGGCCGGCGGATTTAAATTTCAAAATCTCGAATATCTTCGTGCAGTGCCGTCGCCACGGCAAGACGTGACGAAGACGTTAACGCCATCCGCCGGGAACGAGGCGCACACCACGCCGCGTCAGGCCGTACGCGGGATCACTCCTGCCACCCGCGGCGTGGCCGTGTATCGCCGCCGCTCGCGGCGGTCCCATCATCGGAGCGTGCGGGTGCGCCATCGCTCGAAAGATGACCTCCCGAGACAATGCCCTGGCGCCCGGCCTGTGGGGCATCGCGGGCGCCGTGCCCGATGCACACGGCGAGGATTCGCCCGGCGGCGGCGAGTCTAAGAAGTGCAACTGCAAGAAGTCCAAGTGCCTGAAGCTGTACTGCGAGTGTTTCGCCGCCGGGGCGTTCTGTCACGCGTGCTCGTGCCAGAGCTGCCAGAACACGCCGGGCAACGTGGTATGGCCAAGCAGATGTCCCCGTGAGTGCGAGCGTGTTGCTCGCCACGTCACCGACACGCCCTGTGAACCCTCGCTTCTGGACACTGGAGTTCCATGGCGTCCTATACCGTGTGCGTCGCCGGCACCATGTCATCGACCACCACACCGTTATCGAGCAACAGTCAGCGTTTGGACCCACGATTACATCGACTATTTACATCGACTATTTACATCGACTATTTACATCGACTGTTTACATCGACTACGAGTATTGCTCGCCACGTTATCGACACGCATTTTGAACCCTCGTTTCTCGAGTTCAACGGTGTCCTATGACGTGTTCCTCACATTGTCTGCCCTGCCCGTTGCCGGCCACGTCATCGACACGCATTTTGAACCTCATTTCTCGAGTCCAACGGCATCCTATGACATGTAAGTCAAGCGCATTCCACTCAGTGTTCCTCGCGATGTGCGGCGGGCCCCACCCTGCGGCGGTGGTGAGCGCAGCGCGGCGCCACATCGAGCTGCGGAACCCGCAGGCGTTTGCGGACAAGATCGTGCTGACGGCGCAGCCCGTCGGCGGCGCCGGCGCCCGCGGCGGGGTGGGGGACGCGCGTCACAAGAAGGCAGGGCCTAGCAGACGTCGTCCGAAACGTCATCGACACACCTCATTTCGTGAGTTACATGACATCCTATGACATCCTATGACATCCTATGACATCCTGTGACATCGTGTGACGTCCTGTGACGTCCTGTGACGTCCTGTGACGTCCCGTGACATTCTGTGACGTGGCGAGCAATATCTGCCAGGCCCTACAAGAAGGGGTGCCACTGCAAGAAGTCGGCGTGCCTCAAGAAGTATTGCGAGTGCTTCCAGGCGGGCGTCAAGTGCCAGGCGTACTGCAAGTGCGAGGTAGTGCCTGCCAGATATCGCCCGCCATGTCATCCAGCAGTGCACTTTGAAATGTCTCTTGCTTCAAATGGCCTGCTATGACGTAGCGGGCAATATCCACCTGACCCTACTGCGAGGGGTGCAAGAACGTGGACGACTGGCGGCATGTGCCCAAGGGAGCTGGACCCGCCACCGCCTTCGCCGCCGCCGCCACCACCGCCACCACCGCCGCCGCCGCCGCCACCGCCCGCGCTGCCGCCGCCGCATTTGCCGCCGCCGCCGAGAAGGTCATGGTCAAACACGAGGGGTCGGACCTGGTCATCGAGGAGCTGATGAGCCGGAGCGCATTAAACGGGTATCCCGACGGTCCTCTGTTGGCGGCGGCGGTACGGCCTGCCGAATGTTGCTTGCCACGTCATAGGTTGCCGTTTAACTCAAGAAACAAGAGTTCAAGGTGCGTTGGATGACGTGGCAAGCAAAATCTGCTAGGCCCTAGGCGGCGGCGGCTGCGGCGGCGGTGGTGGAGCTGGGCCGAGACTCGAACATGGTCCAGTCGCTTCCGCCGATGAAAAGCGGCGGCGGCGGCAGCGGCGGTGGCGGTGGCGGTAGGGCCTGGCAGAAATGCTCAAAACATCCTTCAACACATTCGCCAACCCTTGTTCCTTGAGTCAAATGCCACCATGTGATGTTTTGTACAGTTTTTGCCGGGCCCGGCGGACGGTTCTGCCGCCCGGGGGCTATGCGCAAAATGTCGACGTGCGAGATACTGATGACGAGTACGAGGAGGAGGAGGGTGATGAGGAGGAGGAGGAGGGGGAGGAAGAAGTGGAGGAGGAGGAGGAGGAGGGCGAGGAGGAGGAGGATGAGGAGGAGGGGGAGGAGGAGGAGGAGAGGGAGGCGGGGCAGCGCGAGCGGCACGCGCAGGCGCCGGGCTCTAGCCTGGAGGGACGCATGGAGGTGGGTGCGGCGACTGAGGCCGGGGCCGGGGCCCGGCGGGCGAGACTGCCTCCCGGGGGTTACGCGGATAGCGACAAGGCAGACGCCCGACGCTCCTCTCAGATCGCTGGCGTCTCCTGGCTCCACAGCAAAAGAAAATGGGAGGCAAGAGCGACTGTGAAAGGCAATCGACAATACCTGGGTGGGGCGGTGCAGGTTGACCCTATGAAACCCATATTGAAAGCGCCTGGAACTAAGCACTTGAAACCATCATATGATGAGCCACCTTCAAAATTTGCTTTCAAATTCAACTTGCGCCGCTACACCTGGGACATCATGCAACCGAGGCAGCCGCGGCGCGGGCTATCGTGAAGTACGCCGAGGATGGCGTCAATCCTGTGAAGCGGCGAGACCGCACCTCGCAGTTCAAGGGTGTGTGCTGGAGCACGGGCCGCGAGAAGTGGCAGGCGGAATGCAGGGGGAAATGCCTGGGATATCACAACACGGAGGAGGGTGCGGTGCAGGCGTACAACACCTACCGCGATACCGGCGCTGTTCCCGTAAAGCGGCGAGACGGCCTCACCTCGCAGTACAAGGCAGGGGCTTACACTCGTCCACTTTTCGGCTCAACTTAATCGCTGCCTGTTGAATAGGGGGTGCGTTCAGGGGTTGTTCAGGGGGTGTGTAGGGGGTGTTAGGGAGTGTCAGGGGTGGATAGGGTGTGGAAACGGCTAGGGTTGAGCTGAGAAATGGACGAATGTAAGCTCCTGGTACAAGGGTGTGCGCTGGAGCACCAGCCACGGGAAATGGCAGGCGGAATGCAAGAGGAAACACCTTGGTGGGGCGGTGAGGTTGAGCCGATGAAACCCATGTTGAAAGCGCCTGGACCTGTGCGCTTGAAACTATAATATGATGAACCGCCTTCAAACTTTGCTTTCAAATTCAACTTGCGCCGCTACACCTTGGATCTCACGCAACGGAGGAGGGTGCGGCGTGGGCGTACAACATCGAAGCTGAGCGCATTGGGCGTGTCGACCTCAACGTCATCCCAACCCCTGAGAGCGCCGACGACGGAAGCGACACTGCCGCCGCCGCCGCCGCCGCCGCTGCCGCTGCTTTTCCTCGCCCGGCCGCTGCCGCGCGTGCCAAATCCAAACGCGCCGCGTCGACGACACCGGCGCCCCCGCAAACGAAGAAGGTGCGGCTGGATACCTCGGCGGCGGCGGCCGGCGCGAGGGCTGCGGCGGCGGGGGAAGCGCTAGAGGGTGCAGCTATGCTGCTCTGTGCGCTCGCATCAAGCTGACACAAGCGAAGACCGCGGGCTCGCGGAGAAACAACTCGCCGCTGCTGCAAGAGTTCAGGGTTTAGGGTTTAGGGTCAGGGCGAAATCCAGGTGCCTCCATAATTACGCGGAATTGTTTCTCTCTCTCTGTCTTCCTAGCCGTCGCTGGCGCCGCTGCTGCTGCCATGGTGGAGGCGCAGCTCACGGTGCACGCATATGCTGAGCGCAAGGCCCCGCTCTCGGCGTGCCCCGGTGAAACCGGCACGAGTCTCCGTCAGCGTAATACACACATATAGACATTAGCTATGACGAGAGGTATTGTACACATCCCCCTTTATAGGCAAAGGGTGTGCTTACTCGGAGTGGGACCTGCTAAGACGCATAGACGCTTACCTCCATGTAGCCTTAGAATTGGACTGGGAAACACATATACGCATTCCCATTTGTCCTGCTCCCCCCGCGAGTGCTCCATAAATGTATTGTGCCGCCTGCCTGGGTACCTGTCGCCCACCCCTCCACAGATGTTCCTAGGCAGCTGCATCAATCCTTAGTTGTGTGTCAAAAAGCGTGTGCGTTGGCGTGTTATATCGCGTTCGTATATCGTCGCTTTTGCCCTTCCCATTTGCGGCCTCCGTTGTGTGCGTGAGTGTGTGTGTGTGTGTAGTCACATCTGCTGCCTCCATTTTCACTATCTCTATCTATCAACGTCGCGCCCGAACCCACCGCTAGTCTATATGCATCTCTCCCCTCCGGACCGATCATGTCTACATCCACTTGGGTTGTATATAATCATCATTTCATCTTCTTCTCCTGACTGTCATCCTCACACCAAACACTTCATAAAGCCTAAACCCTCAACCCCAAAACCTGTGAACCCTAAACCCTAAACCCTGAGCCCTAAACCCTAAATTCCGCAGTAAGGGTAGGATCGCTGGGTGTGCGCGACGTCGAAGGCCCCGATGTCGTCCATGGACGCGCCGCCGCCGCCGCCGCCGCCGCCGCCGCCGCCGCCGGGGTGCTCCGGCTGCAGGTCCACGATGAGGGCGGCGTGCATGTAGGTGTGGTGGAAGTCGCATCCCTCGTTACCGGTGGCTGAAACGCTGGCGTCCACCAGAAGCATGTTGCTCGCCTCCGCGAACATGTCGTCCGGCCAGCAGGGGCTTACACTCGTCCACTCTTCTGCTCAACGTGAGCACTTTTTGTCCCATGTGGTGGGGTGCTTTGCTGGTTTCAGTGACAAAAACGGCTCAGGATGAGCAAAGATGTGGACGAGTGTAAGCCCCTGCCGGCCAGCGCACGGCGGAGCGCGGCAGCAGGCGCGAGGCCCAGATGGGTCGGTCACCCGCGCGGCTGGGCGCCCGGGAGGTGTCCAGCTGGCTGACCTCGATGTTGTCCGAATCCGAGCAATCCGGCCTGTTATCGTTGAGACTCCCCGCGCCCCAGTCGTCAGTGCCACCGATGTCGAAGCGCACCTCCACGTGCACGAGGGACACGGCCACCTTGGTGTAGCAGCGCAAGTAGGATTTGAAAGCAACATTTGAAAGCAGCTCGTAATAGTTCGTAATATTTTAGTTTTAAAGTGATTAGTTCCAGCCGCTTTCAACGTGGGCTTGATAGGGTCAACCTGCACCGCCTCACCTTGGAGGACTGCGCGAGCAGCGCGTGCACCACGGCGTCGCGCCCCTTCAGCGCCGCCGCCTGCAGCCCTCCCGCGCTTTTCGACGCCGCGTACTTGTGGCGGAGGAAAATGCCCAGCCGCCGTCTTGAGCATTCCTCGTCCTCCTCCTCCTCCTTCTCACCCTGCGCTGCGACCACAACGCGGTCGACGGCGGCGAGGAGCGGGTGTGCGGCGGCGGCGGGGGGCGCGCGGATCGTGGCCTTGTCCCCGGCGGCGCGGCGCAGCAGGAAGGTGAGCGTGACGCGCGTCCCCTCCGTCACCGGCAGCACCTCGTGCTCCGTGTCCGTGAAGCAGGGGCTTACGATCGTCCATTTTTCAGCTCAACGTGAGCGCTTACCATGGTTCAGGGGGTGCGTTGAGGGGTTGTTTAGGGGGTGTAAGGGGGCGTGTGGGGGTGTGTAGGGTGTGTGTTTGTGTCAGACACGGCTTAGGTTGAGCTGAAAAGTGGACGAGTGTTAGCCCCTGCCGTGAAGAAGGCCAGGTAGGGGCACGTCCGAAACGCCGCCGGCACCGGCACCGCGGCGGCGGGTCCCCCCGGTGGCGGCGCGGGGCACGCGGGGTGGGCGGAGAGGCGGCGCTCCTGCCCGCGGTGTAGTGGTGAAAGTTGAATTTGACAGCCAAATTTGAAAGCAGCTTGCCATATTTCAGTTTTAAGAGCTTAATTCCAGGCGCTTTCACCGTGGGTTTGACAGGGTCAACCTGCACCGCCCGACCGTGGTGGCGCACCACCAGGTCGCCGCCCACGTGGGGCGTGGGCAACAGCACCACCGCCGTCCAGGGCCGGGTGCCCGCTACTTCCCTATTCAGCTTAACTCAATATGTTTTGTTACCTCAATACTCAAATACAAAACACGAGTACGCCACCCTCCATCCCGTACCTCCCTTCCTCGCCCCTCCCTCCTCCTCGCCCCTCTCTCCCTCTCCGCCCCTCCCTGCCACTCAAGTTCATCCCAACAAACCACGTACGTACCTCGACGCTGCCCAAATTCAGCTGTCATGGAAATTGGAGCTAGTGTGTAAGGCCCCGCCACTGTCCCGAAGTGGTCGTCATCGCGCTGGGTGTCGCGGTGCGTGGCGAAGAAGCCCCCCACCAGGGGCTTACACTCGTTCACGTTAGAGCTCAACTTGAGCAACTCCAGGACACATTCATGAACCACTTTGGGTTATACGGTGGACAGAGGAGCTCAAGTTGAGCTGAAATGGGAACGAGTGTAAGCCCCTACCCCCCACGCCGTACGCCTGCACCTTGTGCAGCTCCAGCACCGGTGCACTCTCCAGGTAGGGCGCCAGCGCCTCGCGGATGGGCGCGGCGATGCTGGCGGCGATCGTGTCGGCGTTGAGCAGCGAAAAGTGCTCGGGCTTCAGCTGCATCCCCGCGTGCAGGGGCTTACGCTCGTCCAATTTTCAGCTCAATTTGAGCGCTTTATATGGGATAGGTGGTGCGCGCAGGGGTTGTGTAGCCCGTGTTAAGGGGGTCTTAGGGTGTGTAGGGTGTTTTCTTGTGGCAGACACGGCTCAAGTTGAACTGAGAAGTGGACGAGTGTGAGCCCCTGCCCGCGCGTAAGGCGGCGTCGACAACAGTGTGCTCACCGAGCCCCACCGGTGCGGGCTCGCAGAGGGCCAGAAGCTGGGACAACGCCTCGGGGCTCCATGGGAAAGACGGGGCCCAAGCCGCGACCCCGGGGACCTGCAGCTGTGGCGTGGGCACCTGCCCCTCGCACGCGAAACCTGAGGCAATCAGTGGTGGGCACTGACTTCAGGAACTTGAGGGGTGTGACGAGCGGGTCTTCAGGGTTCCCTAGGCACAAAGTCGTCGTCGTTGAGCGCAAGACTAAGCGCGACATGGACTGAAGACCGAAGTCATTTTATACGTACGCGGCACGCTTCACGAGCACCGGACACGCACGGGTGGGAAGACCTCCGGCGCTGAGATAAAACAGCCTTGACAAAAGATAGACGGTTTGGGGCGGGTGTCGCTGTGAACCAATGGACGGGGGCGGCGGCGGCGCGGCGGACGCACTTCCCGGGAAGTCGTCGGCCTCGAGCGTCTCGTAGAATGTCTCCACGCGTCATCCATCCCGGCGGCGCGCGTGATACAGTACACGTACGCGCGGAGAGAATGAGAAGACCCTCTCCACCAAATGGAAGCAAAGCGATTTTGATTGGTCGGCACCCCACGGGTTGTTGTTTTTTCTTCATATCGCAAACCTCAACTCCGAAGATGACACGGGAGCCCCACTTGCGGCCGCGCCACACCCAGGCAGCGGGCTCACTCGACACTCCGCGTGTCGTGCATTGCCAGTTCGTCAGACGCAGTTTGCGTGACAGTCTGCATCTCAGCCGGACGTC
>Ga0307489_10002653_pt1 | contig 11974 bp, 23 predicted proteins | sample SB12metaG_FD_202247 | JGI IMG/M metagenome (GOLD analysis project Ga0307489, IMG submission 202247) | Sea-ice brine microbial communities from Beaufort Sea near Barrow, Alaska, United States - SB 1.2 | ecosystem: Environmental > Aquatic > Marine > Coastal | place: USA: Alaska | collected...
TGAGGTCGGTCGGCGCCACCACCGTGCTCAGCAGCAGCCCCGCCACGCCGCCCGCCACCGCCACGTCACCGAGCCGCGACGCCGCGCTCCGCGACGCCACCGACGCCGCCGTGGCATGTTGTCGCCCACCGTCACCTCCCCCGCCAGCGCCCCCACCATCCTCGCGGGCGCGGGCGCCCCCGCCGCCGCTCCCACCACCGCTCCCTGCACCCAAGCCGTCAACGACATCCCCGATGGCAGCCCGCTCGTGTCGTTGCTCCAGAAAATGCCGCATCTGTCCAAACGCCGTGTAATTAATGGCGCTTTCCGCCGTGTAGCCCACCAGCGGCGCGCCCAGCCCCCGGAACAAACCCGCCGCGCCCCTCGGGCCGGCCAGGGAGCAGAGTCACTGACGACACGCACGCGAACCGAGATCGGACGTGCCCGCACGACATTCACCTTCAGGTTGAGTGCTCAGAGATACAGACGATGCGCGGACTCGGTTCGTCTAGACACACAAGGTGGGTCGAGCGCTTGTTATCCATTATCGTAATCCGGGGGCCGAGGCGCGGGCCGAGGCGGTGGCCGAGGCGGGGGCGGGGGCCGGGCTTGGGGAGTCAGCACGTGGGCAGTGGTGATTGGTGTACCGGGCACCATCTTATGGTGGTGGTGGTGGTGGTGGTGGTGGTGGTGGCAACCACAGCAGCAACGGCATCGGTGCGGCGGGAGGCGGCGGCCCACGGGCCCCGGCCGGAAACCGCGGATAGTACCAAGGTAGGGCCCCGCCATGACGTGGCGCGTGGCGGCCCACGAGGTGGCGAAGCGGCCCGCCGGCGCGCTCTGCAAGGCCACCTTGACGGTGTCGAAGGGATGGCTCACCACGGTGTACACCAGGCCCGCTGCCCCGCCGCATGCCAGGTCGACAAGGACAGGTACCCCCTCCCGTTCCACCCGCTCGTCCGCCGCTCCCATCCGCGTCGTCTCCCAGCGCCGCCGGTATGTCGCGCACCTGTCTTGTGATGGCACTGCATTATCCAACGGTGCCGTCTACGCAGATCCTGTGGGGGGTAAAATGGGGATGGCGCGGAGCGTAATATGGTCACCGCAGTTGGTATAGAAGATACGACCCCTTGTCTAATTTCGTGACAGATGAGATTTCGTGGTGTTTCGAACACCCACGTTCCTTTCCCACCACACCACGACACGCACCGCACACACGGGACCTACAACCGACGCACGCGCCGCCCTTCCACGCGCCGCCCGCCCACGCCCACCTTCGGCGAGTCCACACGCAGACCAGCCGCGGCCGCCTCGAGGTCTTGAAGTTCGCTGTACATATCCAACGCATCGCAAAACGACAACCAGTCATGCAGGGCTCTCCCGATAACCAGGTGCCGCTGCGCGATCACGACGGGAACGTGATGCCCCCGGCGCTCGCGCCGCTCGCGATCCCGCAGGCCAAGAAGATCGATGCCAGGTGTGCGCCGCGCGCCCGTGCCCTCGTTTCCTGTTCCCTCGCACGCTCACCTCACGCTTTCGGATTGCGTCCATCATTCCACCGATCCGTTCTACATCGGTCGTTTGCTTCTTGGCTTCGAGACCGAGGTGTACTTCAGCCTACTGGTACCGTTCGAGGGATTCTCCCATCTCCCGAAAGCACTCACGCCGCCTGGAATGTTGTGGGTCGTGTTTGACGCGTCCCACTGCGAGGCTCCCCCAGCGGGGACGTCACCGTGAGCGTGAGATGAGGCGTCTGCATCGGGGCACTGTACTTCAAGAGAGTATCTGACCTAGTTCATGTCCCACCACCGACTTGTTTATGTTGGCGCGGCAGGTTCCACAGCCCGACGGACAGCTCCATGAGCCCGGCGAGCCAGTTCGTCAACAACAAAAAAAAGGGCAGCAAGACCAGCGCGCCGGGGTGCGTCGCGTTGCGCCCAACTCTCAAAGCCCCGCCTTTCCCGATGCCAAAGTTGTGGCACATACGAATGAGTTGAATCGCCCAGCTGTCGTTGCACCATCTTTGTTCATAACTGCCACCTGACCCCGCCCGGTCGCTCCCGCTCTCGCTGACCTTACTCTCGTTCTCGAGAGTTCCTTGAATTGCCTGAGCTGTCGTTCCATGTTAAGTGCGTAACTGCCTCCTGACCCCTCCCCCCGAATGCTCTCACCCGCCACACAGGTCGGGTGCGTCGCTGCTGCGGACGTCGCAAGAGTTGAACTTCGGGAGCCTGGCGGCCGCCGCGCCAACCTCGCGCTTCGCCCCCGCCGCGCCCGCCGCGCCCTCCTCGCGCTTCGCCCCTCAATGAGTATCGAACAAGCGTTGCCGCTGTTAAAAAACTGTTTCCATTTGAAACACAAACCTTTGGTTGCGCAACAATGAATGGGGCTGTGAACCCATTGGTCGCGCCCCCGCTGTGCGATTGCCTGTGCATACCGATCCAAACCCCGATGCAGGCGGCACTCGGTTGTAACGAGTGAACCAAACTCGAGTAAGAATTAGAACTTCTCAATATTAATCCTGAGACACCTTTACAACATCTGTCGTTATCTTTTGCCTTTTCTTTACTGCGCGTTCATCGTGTTCTTTTATACTACGTTTATCGAGCCCCAAGGCGCTCTCAAGGCCGGCATGAAACCAGCCCCATTCACCGGAACCGGTCCAGCGATGCGGATCAGTCATCTATCTATATCGTTATCGACAAAAAATCATCGCGGTGTGCAAGTGCGCGAAAACACCCATGCCATCAAATCAGTTGGCGACTACCCCCCCGCGGGGCCACGGGACACGGGCAGCGCCTGTCGCATCTCCTCCGCCGTCAGCAGCGGCAGAAGCGCCTCCCTTTCCTCCGCCTGCAACCAGGGGCTTATAATCGTCCACTTTCGGCTCAACTAAAGCGCTTTCTGTGGGATAGGGGGTGGCTTAGGGGGTATTAGGGAGTGTAGGGTGTATTTTGTGTCAGAAACGGCTCAGGTTGAGCTAAAAAGTGAACGAGTGTAATCCCCTGCCTCCGCCCACGCCTCCTCCGCCTCCTCCTCATCCTGCAGCGAGCCATCATCGTTCCACTCCGAGGGCGGCGGTCCCATAGACGACGGCACCCCCGGCAGCACGGTGCGGTTGGGCCAGCCCTGCCAGGTGGCGCCGGCGTCCACGCGGTCACCCGCCATGGCCAGGGTGTGCTCCAGCAGCGTGGCGTCCTCCTCGATCCAGGGGCTTACACTCGTCCACTGTTCGGCTCAACTTAAGCGCTTTGTGTGGGATAGGGGTTTTCTTTCAGGGGGTGTTTAGCAGGTGTCAGGCGGTAACTGGGGTTGTTCATGGTGTATTTTGTGTCAGAAACAGCTCAGGTTGAGCTGAAAAGTGGACAGTGTAAGCCCCTGCCTCGACGACCACGCCCCCCATGACCCGCGCGTCGTCGCACAGCACAGCGCGCGCGCCCACGCTGATGCGGTTGAGCGCGAACGCCCCCTTGGTATAGGGGCGCAGGTTGAAAGTGAAAGCAAAACCTGACCGCAATTCATCGCGTTTAGGTTTCACGCGCTAAGATACAGGCGCTTTCAAGGTGAGTTTCATCGGGTCAATCTGCACCGCCCTACCTTGGTGTTGGTGTGGCAGATGACATGCGCGGCGTTGACGCACGCGCCGTGGTGTAGCGCCGCAAGTTGAATTTGAAAGTAAAACTTGAAAGCAGATCATGATAATGTAGCTTCGAGCGCTGAAATCGTAGGCGCTTTCAACACGGGGTTTGATACTGTCAACCTGCACCGCCCTACCGTGGCCAAGGTCCACCAGGTCCGGCTCCGTCATCATGGGGTTGCCGCCCGTCGGGTAAAGGCACACGTCCCGACCGATGCGCGCGCCCACCCATTAGGGCCACGTCGCACCATGCCATTTGACGCAAGAAGCATGTCATGAGATCCCGCTTCACTATGACAAAGTGCGTGTATGACGAAGTGCGTGAAACCACTTAGACACCTAGTCTGACTTAGTGCTACTTAGTCTGACTTAGTACCCGCTCGACCAATCAGAACGCTCTATTTGGACGACTTAGTACTACTTGTTGCTAAGTGTCTAAGTGCTTCCACGCACTTTGTCATAAAACACGAGGGTTGGAAGATGCGTGTGGATGACGTGGCGGCAACATCTGGTGGGCCGTACCAGGCAGCGGAAGAACATAGCGCAGTAGGCGGTGCCCCGCAGGCAGGGGCTTACACTCGTTCCCATTTCAGCTCAACTTGAGCTATGATGTTCACCGTATAACCCAACTTAACTCATGAAGTTGTCCTGGAGTTGCTCAAGTTGAGCTCTAACGTCAACGAGTGTAAGCCCCTGCCCGCAGGTAGTCCAGCATGTCGCGGCGCAGGCTGCACACCACCAGGTTGTAGCGGCGCAAGTTGAATTTGAAACCAAAGTTTGAAAGCTGTCCATCATATTCCAGTTTCAAGCGCTTAGTTCCAGGCGGTTTCAACTTGGGTTTGATAGGGTCAACCTGCACCGCCCTACCAGGTACACGTTCCACCGCAGGCAGTAGCTCGACGCGTCCCACGGTGTAGCGGCGCAAGTTAATTTTGAAAGCAAAACTTGAAAGCAGTATATCATACTTAGTTTCAAGCGCTTAATTCCAGGCGGTTTCAACTTGGGTTTCACAGGGTCAACCTGCACCAGCCTACCACGGGTATTCGCCCGGGGCGCGGCGCCCGAGCAGCGCCCACTTGGCACCGATGTGAAGGACCTTACACTCGTTCCCATTTCAGCTCAACTTGAGCGCTTCTGTCTACCGTATAACCCAACTTAACTCATGAATGTGTACTGGAGTTGCTCAAGTTGAGCTCTAACGTGAAAGAGTGTAAGCCCCTGCCGATGTCCACCCCGTAGCTGACCAGCACTTCCACCAGGTGCACCACCGCGTACCAGGGGCTTACACTCCTCCACTTTTCAGCTCAACTTGAGCCGTTTCTGACACAAAATAAACCCTAATCACCCATAGTACCCCCTGATACCCTCTAACACCTCCTAAACAACCCCTGAATGCACCCCCTATCCCACAGAAAGCGCTTATGTTGAGCTGAGAAGTGAACGAGTGTGAGCCCCTGCCGCGTAGGTGACCTGCACCAGCGCGATGAACTGCCACAGCTCCAGCTCCGACCAGTGGGCACTCGCGAAGGCGGGAGCGCCGGCCTCGGACAGGTGGCCGCTGGCAGCGAGGGCGCGCGCAGCGGCGGGCGCGGCGGGCGCGGCGGGCGCGGGGCCCAGATGCCGCCCGAAGTGCGCGGCCAGCCCCGTGACAGAGGGTCTCACAGCTACCGCCCGCCACGTCATCGACACGGATTTTAAACCCCCGTTTCTGCTGAAGTCAATCGCCATCATATGATGTGGCGGGCGATATCTGGCAGGCCCTACGGTGACGAGGAACCAGCAGACGACGATGGGCGAGGAGCGGAACGCGGCGACGGCGGCCTCCCACGCGCTGCACGCCGCCGGCCACGCCCACCACAGTGTAGCGGCGCAAGTTGAAATTGAAAGCAAAGTTTGAAAGCGGTCCATCATAGATCAGTTCTAAGGGCTTAGACCCAGGCGCTTTCAACGCGGGTTTGGTGGGGTCAACCTGCACTGCCCTACCACGGCGGCATAATGTACGGCACCTGCGCGCCGCCGCCTTGTACCGGCGCAAGTTGAATTTGAAAGCAAACTTTGAAAGCGGTTTGTCATAATTCGGTTTCGAAGAGCTTAATTCCGGGAGGTTCAAGGTGGGTTTGATAGGGTCAACCTGCACCGCCCAACCGCCTGCACCGTACACGGCGCGACCGAACGGCTTCGGTCGCGGCTCCGTACGCGGCGCCGGGTGGAGCGGGCGCACCCCCGGCGCCAGGCTGCGGCTGACCCGCGTGGGACTGAACCAGGTCGGCAGCTCCCGGCGAACGCTGTCGTGGTAATCCTCCTCCGCAGCCGTTGCAGTCGCGGTGGTCCCGGCGACGGCGGCGGCGTCAGCGGCGGCGGCGGCGTGCGCTGAGGCGATGACACGCGCCTCCTCCTCCTCCGCGTCGCCGCGCCCCAGCAGCACCGCGTTGCCGTCGCGCGCCCCAACCCAGATGGATCCCTCTGGGTAGGTGAAGCCCTCCGCCCAGGGGCTTACACTCGTCCACTTTTCACTTCAACCTAAGCCGTTTTGGTGACCCCTCCCCGTGTGCCCCTGTCTAATAGACTGGGGAGAAATGTTGCACCCAACGCATCCCACAAAATGTGCTTACGTTGAGCTGAAAAGTGAACGACGAGTGTAAGCCCCTGCTTCCGCCGCGAGCGCGCCGCTGCCCAGGCACCCCTCCGCCTCCAGTGTGACCCCCGCCAGCACCACGCACCGGTCCGCCACGTTGGCGCCCGCGCCGATCTTGATTGGAAGCGCGTGCATGGCGTTGGTCGGGAATAGCAGCGAGCGGGAGCCCCACACCAGGGGCTTACACTCGTTCTGATTTCAGCTCAACTTAAGCTCTCCTGTCCACCGTGTAACCCAGCTTAACTCATGATTGTGTCCTGGAGTTGCTCAAGTTGAGCTATAACGTGAACGAGTGTAAGCCCCTGCCCCACACGGCGTCGTCACCCACGTGCAGGGGCTTACACTCGTCCACTTTTCAACTCAACTTGAGCCGTTTCTGACACAGAATACACCCTAGCTCTACACACCCCATAATACCCCTGAACATCCCTTAAACACCTCCTAAACACCACCTCAACAACCCCTAAATGTACCCCCTATCTAACACAATGCGCTTACGTTGAGCTGAAAAGTGGACGAGTGTAAGCCCCTGCCCACATGCAGGAGGTCGAAGGCGCCGTCGGCCGGGGGCTTACACTCGTCCACATTCCAGCTCAACATAAGCACCCTTTATGGGATAAGGGATATTTTAGGGGGGATTCAGATAGTATTTAGGGCGCGTTTAGGGTTTGTTAGGGGGCATTACTGGGTATTGGGGGTGTTTAAGGGTGTATTTTGTGTCAGAAACGGCTCAGGTTGAGCTGAGAAGTGGACGAGTGTAAGCTCCTGCCGTCGGCGACGTAGACGCCGGAGCCCGGCCAGAAGACGCGGCGCCCCACGGTGTAGCGGCACAAGTTGATTTTGAAAGCAAAACTTGAAAGCAGTTTTACCACATTGCAGTTTCAAGCGCCTAGTTCCATGCGCTTCCAAGTTCCAACGTGAGTTTGATAAGGTCAACCTGCACCGCCCTACCACGGTGGCGCCCAGCGCGCGGAAAACGCAGGACACCACCTCGTTGTAGCGGCGCAAGTTGAATTTGTAAGCAAAGTTTGGAAGCAGTTTATCATATCGTAGTTTCAAGCGGTTAATTACAGGCGGTTTCAACGTAGGTTTGACAGGGTCAACCTGCACCGCCCTACCTCGTAATGCGTGCCCACCAGGGGCAGCACGCCGCACAGGTCCGCGGAGGGTAGCAGGGTCCGCATCATCCACCGCCGCGTCAGCTCCCAACCGGTCAGCGGGTCCGCCGCCCTCATCCAAGGTCTTACCATCATTCCCTTTCCGGCTCAACCGCCAGCTGTTTTGTACGTGAATCCAATACAAGGACCGCCTTTAGAGCTGTTGCAAGTCTAACGATCCAACACAATGTAGTAACGAGATCACACAGAAACAAAGCCAATGGCAGTTATCCGAGGAAGGTGGTGGCAGTGAGGGTGTTGAGGGCCTGGCAGCCAGTGCGCGGTCCCGGGCCCCGAGTTTTCAGGGTACCTCAAATGGCGGTCGCCAATTCTTGAGAAATACACGGTCGAATCGCCATATCGTACCATTGTATGGCAAATCTGACCGTCTGTTTATACTCAAGGTGGCAAATTTGGGCACCGTTGACCGCCATTTGAGGTACCCTGGAAAAGTGCGAAGCACCCCCCCTGCCGTCATGGGTTGGAAGCGGCCGACGACGAGGCGCTTGACCGCCACGGTGGCGGCGAGCTGCACCCAGGGCACCAGCACCCGCCGCATCACCCGCAGCACGAAGTACAGTACCAGCCGCTCCGGCACCATGAACCACCGCACCGTGCCGTGCCAGGTGCGCCGCCGGATGGAGCTCAGGTGCGCCGCCGCCCAGGGGCTTACACTCGTTTCGGTTTCAGCTCAACTATAGCTCTTCTGTCCACTGTGCAACCCAACCTAAGTCATGAATGTGTCCTGGAGTTGCTCAAGTTGAGCTGTAACGTGAACGAGTGTAAGCCCCCGCCGCCGCCGCCGCCGCCTCCGCCGCCGCCCACGCCGCCGCCGCCTCACTCCCATTCGGGGAAGTCCCGTTCCCAAAAGTCCCGTACGTCCCGAAAGCTCCGAAAGTCCCCGGGCGCGGCCCCAGGGTGGACATGGGGTGCCCCCCGTCGTCCACCACCTCGCTGTAACGGCACAAGTGGAATTTGAAAGCAGAATTTGAAAGCAGTATATCACAGTTGAGTTTCAAGTGCTTAGTTCCAGGCGGTTTCAACTTGGGTTCCACAGGGTCAACCTGCACCGCCCTACCTCGCGCAGCACGGGCGCCACCAGGATGTAGCGGCGCAAGTTGAATTTGAAAGCAAAGTTTGAAAGCGGTTCATCACTTCTCAGCTTCAAGAGCGTCATTCCAGACGCTGTCAAGACGGGTTTCATCGGTTCAACCTGCACCGTCCTACCAGGAACCACAGCGCCAGCAGCCACGGCACCCACGACGCCAGGTGGACGGCACCCACCACCGGCCACCCAACCAGCAGCCGCCACGTCAGCGGCGGGCCCGCCTGCCGCATGCGCGCCGAGCACGAGGGTCGTTCTGAACAATCACTCGAACCCAGATTGGACGTGCCCACCTCAATCACCTTTAAACTCAGTGTCGGGTATGGTACCGAAAGTATGGTATCGACTCCCGTTCGACCAATGAGGACTGTCCATTTCGAACAGCCCACCGACCGACTCGCCGAAACTCCGACCGGGTCACCATCCATGAGTAAATAGACCCTAGGTTTCGAGGAGATAAGGGTGACATGTCACCCCGACACTTAGTTCAAGAGTGATAGCCCATACAGGCGTGCGAACTCCGTTCGTGGTGGCCGACCGACCACCAGACCATCGTATGAGCGTTGACCCTCAACCTGGAAAACGGCCCGACTTGTGTCTTTCGTGGATTCAATGTCGGTGGAGGGGTTGTTGTGAATGCGGCGCCTGCCAGGTGCGACTGGTCTAGGGTGTAGGGTTTAGGGGTTAGGGTTTAGGGTTCCTGCCAGGTGCGACTGGTCTAGGGTGTAGGGTGTAGGGGTTAGGGTTTAGGGTTCCTGCCAGGTGCGACTGGTCGGGCGTGGCGGCGTGCAGCTCCAGGGCGGAGGAGCAGGGCCCCAGGCAGCACCCCGCCGGCAGCTCCGCCCCCGCCCAGGGGCTTAAACTCGTCCACTTTTCAGCTCAACGTGAGCACTTTCTGTGGGATAGGGGGTGCTCTCAGGGGTGGTTTAAGGGGTGTGTAGGGGGTGTGTACGAGGTATTTGGGGGTTGTAGGGGTCGTTTAGGTTGTATTTTGTGTCAGAAACGGCTCAGGCTGGGCTGAAAAGTGGACGAGTGTAAGCCCCTGCCCCCGCCCCGCACGTCGACCGCACGCACATCGTGGCGCCGTCCCCCACGCGCACGTGCGCCAGCCGCATCGCCCCCGCCGCCGCCACGAACCCGCGGATGCGCGCGAACGGATCAATCGCCGCTCCCGCTCCGATGCTCACCAGATCCGGCTCGCCGATTTCGGCTTCGGGCGAGATCTCCGCGCCGGCCCCAACCCACGCGCAGGGCCAGACGGATTATGCATCATGCTTACCTTGCCATGTGATGCCATCTATGATCATGCTCACCGCATCATGCGCCGCCGTCTAGTGCCTGGTCTGTACTCCGTACTAGATGTAGTACTTCGTACTACACGTAGTACGGTCGGAGTTTGGTGATCTGGCCAAAAGTCAAATGTGTTGCGGTGATTTGGCCAAAAGTCAGACGGTACTACAAATTGAGCTCCGTACTATAGAGCAGACCAGGCACTAGATCAGGGAACGAGGGTGCAAAATGCGGTGAGTGTCGTGGCAATGACGTGGGGTGATTCTGTGCAGGCCCACCTTGGCGCCGAGCATCCGCAGGTGGGTGCGGACCAGGGTTTAGGGTTTAGGGTTCAGGGCTTAGTGTTTAGGGCTTAGGGTTTAGGGCCCACCTTGGCGCCGAGCATCCGCAGGTGGGTGCGGAGCAGGCCCGGGGTCAAGCGGAACAGACCGCGGCCGCTGAACCTGAGCACCTGGTCGGTCAACCACCAGCGCAGGTAGTACTGACCCCACAGCGGGTACACGCCCGGCTTCAGGCGACCCAGCACCAGGGGCTTACACTCGTCCACTATTCAGCTCAACTTGAGCCGTTTCTGACACAAAAGCACACCCTAAACACCCCTAATACCCCCTACCACCCCCTAAACACCCAGGAAACAACCCCTGACTGCACCCCATGTCACACAGAAAGCGCTTCAGTTGAGCCGAAAAGTGGACGAGTGTAAGCCCCTGCCCAGCACCAGCCACTTAAAGCCCACCGCCAGTAGCGGGAACACCACCCACCGTGTCAACGCCGTCACAAGCAGCGCCGCCATCAGCGATATCAACCGCCGCTGCGTCGGGCCCGCCAGATATCTTCGCATATTCACGGAGGTGATCTATTGCCGTTTCGCTTCTTGTCCCTTTTCTTGAGACAACTCGTGTTGGAAGCTTAATTATTAAGCTGCGGCCGACCAGTTGACTCAAGAAAAGGGACAAATCCGTAAATGGCAATAGATCACCTCCGTGAATATGCGAAGATTGCTCGTCGCGTCATAGGATGCCATTCGACTTTTAAGAAACGAGGGTTCAGAGGGTGCATAATGCATAGGATGGTGTGGCAGGTAATATGAGTGACCCTGCCGGTGCGGCACGCCCCCGGTGTGCGGCATTACGGGAGACACGTGGTGTTTCCCGCCGCCGCCGCCGCCGCCGCCGCCGCCGCCGCTGCCGCCCCCGCCGCCGCCGCCGCCGCCGACGCCGCTGCCGAAGTTCGGTGTGGTTCTGGTCTCCCACTCCAGCATGAGCAGGTTCTCAAGGTGCACCCACGTGAGGAGGAACACGGTCCAGCACGCGACGCGGCGGAAGGGGTGAAACAGCAGCACGGGCAGCGACTGCCAGAACAGCGCGGGCACTGACGTGGAGCTATGCGGCTTGACCCACCGCCACCAGCCGCCCGCGCGCCCGCCGCCGCCGCCGCCGCCGGCGACGCCGAGCACCTCCCCCTGGTACCAGGGGCTTACACTCGTCGACTTTTCGGCTCAACATAAGCGCTTACTGTGGAATAGGGGGTGCATTGCCGGGTCGTTTAGGGGGTGGCCAGGGGTTGTAAGGGGGTGCCAGGGAGTGTTTAGGGTGTATTTTGTGTCAGACATGGCTCAGGTTGAGCTGAGAAGTGGACGAGTGTAAGCCCCTGCCTGGTACCCGCCCGCCTTGCCGAAGCCGGCGAAGCCGCCGTCTGTCTGACCCTCGCCGTCCGTCCCCTCGTCCCCGCTGCTGCTATCGGCGCTCTCCGCCAGCTCCGCCATGGTTTAGCGGCGCAAGTTGAATTTGAAAGCAGAAGTTGAAAGCAGTACATCACAATTAAGTTTCAAGCGCTTAGTTCCAGGCGGTTTCAGCTTGGGGTTGATAGCGTCAACCTGCACCGCCCTACCATGTCGCCGAGCGTTCGCCGCGAAAACACGTCAGCGCCGGAGAACGATGAAAGGAGAAAGGCCTTACGGATGCTGCCAGCGACGCGGCCGGCGGTGAGCGAGCTGCCGCCAACGGCGAAGAAGTCGGAGGCGCGCGTGAGCGCCGCGGCGTCCACGCCCAGCACCGCGGACCAGATGGCGGCCACGCGGGCCTGTGCCTCGGACACCGTATCGCTGCCGCCGCCGCCGCCGCCGCCGCCGCCGCCGCCGCCGCCGCCGCCCCCGCCGCCGCCGCCGCCGC
>Ga0307489_10002654_pt1 | contig 11973 bp, 10 predicted proteins | sample SB12metaG_FD_202247 | JGI IMG/M metagenome (GOLD analysis project Ga0307489, IMG submission 202247) | Sea-ice brine microbial communities from Beaufort Sea near Barrow, Alaska, United States - SB 1.2 | ecosystem: Environmental > Aquatic > Marine > Coastal | place: USA: Alaska | collected...
CTCCTCCTCCTCCTCCTCCTCCTCTTCCTCCTCCTCCTCCTCCTCCTCCTCGTCCCTGTCTTCCTCATTGGCCCGCCCTTCTCTCCGGCCTCACACCAGTTGCCCTCTCAGCTCAAGTGCCAGTCACTCCGTCGCTAACACCAGTAAATTATCCCATGGAATTATCCGAACGTAACATCTGGTTGACCCGCCACGGAGCTGTGTGAGACCCTGGCGGTAGGGCCTGCACCGCAAGAGGGTGATCCGCGCGCGCGCCAACGGGGAGGACCTGGGGGGCGGCGGCGGGCGCCGCGAGGGCGTGGAGGACGCACACGAGGCAGGGCCCGCCTCATCGGTTCCCGTCTCGGCACAACAGGCCGATTTCGGTATATCGCTTCCTGTGCCGAGCGCTGACGTTTTGCCCGCAACTCTGTATTGTTGTTCTTCAACCTGGCGCCCGCTTTCCCGCTTGGAGCGCTGACGCTTGGTCCGCAACTCTGTATGGGCATCTCACATAGGCGATATACCGACTTCGGCCTATTGCCAGCCGCCTTGCCCCTGAAACCACTCAAGTGATCACAGCTTCCCTTCGCAGCTGAACCGCCAGCCCTTCGTCCCTGGAACCCCTCAAGGCATCTTGAATCATGCTGAGTGTAAAGCTATTGAGCGAACGAGTGTGAGGCCGTAGCCCACGGTGCGGATGGGTGCGAGCTCCGCGCACGCGCGGTTCTACGGCGGCTTCGGTCTGCAGCTGGAGGAGAACATCACGGAGCGCTTCACGCGCCTAGCAGGGGCTCACACTCGTCCACTTTTCAGCTCAAGCCTGAGCCGTTTCTGTTACGAAATACACCCTGTATGCCCCCAAATACCCCCTAACTTCCCATAAACAACCCCAAAACAACCCTTATGTGCACCCCCTATCCCACACAAAGCGCTTACGCTGAGCCGAGAAGTGGACGAGTGTAAGCCCCTGGCGCCTGGCCAAGCTAGCGCAGGAGTGGAGGCGAGACCGTGACAGCTCGCACAGCGTCTACTCGGCGGACCAACACTTACTCGGCGGACAGCACTTACCGGCGAAGCCGTCAGCGAAGGAGCTCCTGCAGGCGGCGGTGGAGGGGGTCGCCCTCGGCGCGTGCACGTGACTGGTGTGTCACCATCGAGGCGTTCTCCACAAGTTTAGCGAGCATTGCATTTAAACCACACTACCACAACCGATTTTGGTGCATGGGGTTGGTTTCGATACTCTGTAACTCTCCTTACCTGGTAGGTGGCCTTCGCAATATTCATTTTGTATTCATTTTGTCGACATATGCAAGTAAGAAGTAGTTAGTAGCCAAATGGAATAAGAAACCACAATCGATGTTCTAATGGCCAGCTCAATGCACCGCTCCGCGAGGTATGGCTGTCACACGTTCTCGTTTAGATGTGTTGTATTATATGAACATTCTAACGTGTTGGAGCCTTGAGGCGCTCACGTGGTGAGCAATCATAGTAATCAGGTTACGTATGCTTGTTGCGTATACTTGTTGCGTGTACTTGTTACGTGTACTGGTTGCGTATGCTTATACCTATACTTGTTACGAGTATTTGTTACGTGTACTTGTTATGAGTATTTGGCTCACATGTGAGCATTGTCATCAACCCCATCCGCCAGACTTAGTCCGGCGTTGTGCGCTAGGCACGTCATGATGGGATGGGTGTGCTATCCTGTACCTGGTAGGTTCGTTACATAATAAACCATAAATATATCATATCAGAGCGACTCTCTGCATGGAGGGGGGCGTGTGCTGCCACCATGCCGCGCCGGGCTCGGCTGTACAGACGTGATAGAATACCGAGAAAGACGCTTCCGCGTGTATAATGAGGCACCAGGCTTTCGCCCTGCCCCCCGTGGGTGATAAAATACAGGTATTTCTGCTCATCGCGTGAGCCGCCCGCCACCGGCGCCATCGGCGCCACCGGCGCCCGCCCCTACAGGTGCATCGGCGACGCGAAGCCGCCGCCGCCACCGCCGCCGCCCGGCACCCCAACCCCGCCCCCGCCGCCGTCATCGCTAGCGCCAGCGCCAGCCAGTCCGCCCCCCCGGCCATCGCCGCCGGTCCCGCCGCTGCCTTGAGAAACAGACAGCGGCAGAGTCAGCCCCCGCTCGCCGCCGATGTACGCGCCCGGAAACAAAGCGCCGCCGCCGCCGCTGCTGGCGCTGTTGTAACGCTGCGGCACCCCCCCGCCACCGCCGTACGGCGCGCTGTGGTACCGGACGAACGCGAAGGACACGGCAGGCGCGACGGGAATGAGGTCGTTGTACCCGCCGGTGTCGCCGTAGTCGCCAGTGTTATTCATGTAGCCGTCGTAGTTGTACCCGCTGATGTTGATGTTGTTGGTGGCGCCGTTGTGTAGCGGCGGAACTTGAGTTTAAAAGCATAGTTTGAAAGCACTTTCTCATGTTCTAGTTTCAAGAGCTTAGATTTGGGCGCTTTCAACGTGGGTTTGATAGGGTCAACCTGCACCGCCCTACCGTTGGCTCCGTCAAAACCGGCGGCGGCGGTGATGCCAAACGCGGATGACACGGCGGGCGCCACGGAAATAAAATTGATGCCGGGGCTGCTGGCAGCAGTGGTGTGGCCGCTGCCGCCGCGGAGCAGGGACTCGTTGGCTGCGCTGAACACGGTGGTGATGCTGTCGCTGCCGCCGCGGATCGGGGACTCGTTTGCTGCGTTGATCACCGCGGTGCTGCTGTCGGTGGCGCCGCGGAGCAGGGAGGCGGCCGTGCTGCAGGGGCTTACACACTCGTCGATATTTCGGCTCAACGTAAGCGCTTTGTGTGGGATAGGGGGCGTGTTTAGGGGTTGTTGAGGGGGTGTTTAGGAGGTGTTAGGCGGTATGAGGGGTTGTTTATGATGTTTTTTATGTCAGAAACGGCTCGGGTTGAGCAGGAGAGTGGACGAGTGTAAGCCCCTGCCGCGCTGCTGCCGTGGCCGCTGCCGCCGCGGGTGAGGGAGCACGAGGCCGGGAGGGAGCCCGAGGGCATGGCGGCGCGCGTGCCCTGCGGCGGTTTGCGGCGGTTGAGGCTGGGGTCTCGCTCCTTCGGCACCACCGCCTTGTTACCCGTGGGGTAGGGTCGTCTGGATCACGAGTGCCGCGCTATATGATGACATTCAACTCAATGTAAAGCAAAGGTGTTGGTCGTTGTGGAGGATGACGTGGTGAGTCAGCATCAACCACCGGCCCCGCTACCTTCAACACCCCCCGCAACAGGCAGGGCGGTGGCGGCAGTAGTGGTGTACAGGTGCACGATGAGCATACATTGAGAGAAGGGGTGGGCGGGCCAGACGGTTTAGGGTTTAGGGTTTAGGTTGTAGGGTTTAGGGTTTAGGGTTTAGGGTCTAAGGTGGGCGGGCCATGCCACCATGACCAGCACCTGGCTGTCCTGAGCCTGGGTGTAGGTCTTGACCTCGTAGGGGGAGCCGCTGCGGGACTCGAAGGGTTGGACGCCGCGCTTGCCGCCGCCGCGGCCGCCGTGAGTTGGGAGGGTCGACTTGTGTGAGTTGGGATGGTCGGCTTCGTAAAGCGCAGCGGCGGCGAGGCCGGCCACCTCGGTCAACGGACAGCGGGTAAGGCCTGGCAAATGTAGCTTGCCACGTCATAGGATGCTGCCATTGAACTCAATACGGCAAAGCGTATGAAGCTGTGGACGATGGTCGATCGTTCGATCTCTCGACCATTCACAGCAGGGTAGAAATTGATCAATATCGATCGATATCGTCCATAGCTTGATGCACTTTGTCATAAACAAGGGTAAAAAATGCGTTGGATGACGTGGCGAACAGAACACATTGCCGTCCTTACACGAGGGCCGGGCAAGGGGAAAGAATCACGAGTATTTCAAATGCGTGTCGATGTGTGGCGGGCAATATGGGGGGGTACCTACCGGCGGGTGGGCGCGGCGGGCTTTGAAGCGGCGGCGGGGGGGAGAGGACTCCGAGGAGAGGAGGGCGGCTCGGGCGTGTTGAAAGTGGAGCCGATGACGCGCCCGCTGCGGCTGCGCTTTGCCCCGCCGCCGCCGCCGCCGCCGCCGCCGCCGCCGCCCTCGCCGCCACCCTCGCTGCCACCGGATGACACATCCTGCCAAACCGCGATCACGGTTTTCCCGCCGCCGCCCGCCGCCGCAGCCGCCTTGGCCGTCTGCCGCCGCGGTCTGCCCCCTCCCGCCCCCATCCCTTTCACCCTCACTCCACCCCCCGACGCCGGCCTCGCTTCCGCCCCCGCCCCCACCACCACCGCCGCGGTCTTAGCCGTCTTGGCGGTGCCGCCGGTGCCGCCGCGCCCGCCGCCGCCACCGCGCCCGCTGGCGCCGGCGCCGGCGCCGCCTCCGCCACCGCCGGCGCCGCAGCTGCCGTCGCTCCCGCTCTCGCCGTTGCCCACCCGCACCGCCTCCCAGGGCCTGACACATGAGCACACAGTCAGGGAGTGAGTGCAGGCGGCGGCGACACTAGTGTTCAAGTGAACTATGATAAACCAGTGAGAGGACGAGTGGGCGATCGGCGGGCCCTGCCGTGGTGGTCTTGGGCGTATCCGCGGCGGCGTCGCTCACCGCCCGCGAGCCAGGGACCAGCGCGCCGCTCCCTTTTCAGCTCAACTGCAGCATCTTTGAGGTATTAGGTAGTATGTCTCGAGTGGTGATAGGGACACGACGATTTGATTTGAGCCGCAAAGATTCAATTGAGCATCTTTGAGGTATTCGTAACAAGTGGTGTACTCGTAGCTGTATGAGAGGTTTCAGGCACAAAATGGCAAAAGTTGAGCTGAAAAGTGAGAAGGGAACAGGAGTGGTGCACAGCCCTGCCAGTCTTCGCCCCCGTGGATGCGGCTGAAGCGCGGGCTGGTATACAGCGCGTGGCGGATCTGGCTCTGCGGCCGCGGCGTCGCGTGGAACGGAACACGTCAGCGCCTCGTCTGCATTTGCCAAAGCGGAAAGCGCACAAAAGAAAGTGCGTGCGAGCACTTGGTGTTTTTTTGTGCGGGCGAGAAGGACAGGACAACAGAAGTGGGCTGGGGGCTTTGCCGGGGTGGCAGTGGGGAGCACGTACCTTCCAGTGCTCGTTGGCGGTGATGAGCCGGGACCCTTTGCCGTCTGTAAACCGCGGGGCGTCGCGCGTTAGTGCTTGGGCCGGCGCGAACAACGACACGCGGAAAGTCAAAACATTGTGGACTTTGGAAAGAGGAAGGTGGATAACGGAGGTTGGAGGGAGGATTTACTGGGAGCACGGCTCACGTTTGTATGCTATGCGGCCCTGCTCCTCGCACGTGGAGTAAATCTGCCGCAGCGACGCGCTGTTGAATGGAGGGCGGGGGAGGGGAGAGTCAGTTGGGCCCGCCGCCGCAGCCGGCCTCCGAGTTTGCCGACACAGCTCGGAGGTGACACCGCGGCACCCAGCCACCCACCCGCTCCGTAACGTTTTTCGCAGTGTAACGTTTTTAGGGTGCACAGATGAGAGGTGACCAAGCCGGCCGCCCGCCCCCGCGCGCTCAGCGCCGCGCGCAACGCGCCGCATCCTACCAGCGGCTGGCCTCCGATACGATGGCGTAGTGCACCAGGTCGTGCACGCTCGCGAACGCCTGCTCATCCGTCCACCCGCCCGAGCCTGCGACGCCATCCTCGATTGACACAAAGAGTTAGTTCGCAGTCCAGCTGTTGAATCATTGAAAGTTGGAAGCCGCGGATGAGATGGGTGGGAGGCCACTCCAACCCGGCTTGACCGCGAGACGTGTTGCCGCCGAGAGCGCCGGCGAAGGGACGAGGCAACAATTGCCGCGGTCCCGGCCCGGATCCCGCCGGGGGGACCGGCCGCCGGGTGTTGGGGGAGCGTGGGGGAGCGCCCACCCCAACGTCGTTGTTGACATTAACTTTTACGTCAGGCTGCAGGGCTACAGGGGTCATTCGTAAGCGAATGTTCAACCACATGCGGGGCCGCGGCGCTACCCCGCGCTCCCCTAAAGCCCGCGTCCCCATACGGCACCCCACGAGACAACACGCCACGCGCTACACTCGTCCCATCGCTGCCGCTCTCAGCGGCAACACATATCGCGTTGACTCGCGGTCTCACCTGGCTCGTCACCGTCAACAATGGTCGCCTCCTTGGGGCCCTCGTCACTGCCTGTGGAGTCGCCCCCGGTCGCCTGCAAGCAAAAAGAAAAACCACGTATGAGAACGGCGGGGTACTGGTATGCATCGGGTGCATGCCTAAGACGCCCGCGCAGCAAAACCAAGCGCGCGCGGCATCCCCCACGCGCGCTCAAACATCCCCCCTCCCCCGTAAGACTCCTCCGACAGCTGAGTATTCAATAATATTTCGTTTGTTTTCGTGTTTGGATGGACCGAAGGACTCACTCCCGTTGCATCGAAGGGCCGAGAGCGTGGTCCGGAAACGCAACCGCGCTTTACCATGGGACTCACCTTCCGGCCGCACATCCCGCCGGCAACTTCTGCTGCGCGGTCCCGGCTGCCTCCCAAGCAGACGTCAAAACAATGCTTCCGGCGGTTCGAGCTGCGGGCCCTGTTCGATTTTCGCGCGGTCTTTGACTCGTTTTTTGTTCTCCGGGAAAACCGGCAACCGCCGCCACCGCCGCCGGAGCGAGGTCTCCGCCGCGATGGGAGAGATCCACTCTACGATAGGAAGACGAGAGTGTCGGCTTGGGCCGTTAACTCGTCATAACAGATGCCCTGTGCGGCGTTACGTTCGCGTGAGATTAATGCCATTAATGATGAAATGTCGTTGAAAAACGATCTCGTCACGACTGACTGATTGAGCAGGGGTTTTGAGAATGACGTTCTATCGACTCGAGTCGCACGCCTGTATGAGGTTGAGAGTCATTTGAAGAGGTGAAGTATATCACGCTCCGATCTCGGTTCAATAGATTGTTCTCAATGAACCCCTTCCTGGCACGAGTCAACAAAATCAGGGTTGTAATCAGATTGAAAGCAGATTGAAATCAGAATCAGGGCCCGGATTGGAGCTGGATCCGGCGGATCCGGCTGACCGGATCCGGCGGATCCGCCCGGATATTGAAACTGCCGGACCGGAGCCGGGCGCGCGCGCGCCCGCGCGCGCTTGAGGCGCCCAAAATAGTCTAAAAACACCCCCCAAAAGCCCCAAAAAGCCCAAAAATCCGCCGGATCCGGCGACCCTCAAAAACTCCCGGACCGGATCCGGGCGACACTCAATTCCCAATCCGAGCCCTGAATCAGATTGAAAGCAGATTCACCCACAAGCTCAATGACGAACTTACCGATGCGCGGTAAAGAAAGTTCCGTAATGAATTCAGTGAATGCGAATCGACGCGACTTAAACTGTGTCACATGTTCAGGTGCTTAGCATCTGTATTTTGCCCGTGGAAAGATTGTGATGTTGGGGGCGCGGGCGCGCGCGCCATCTAAGATATGGATGGTTGGATGCACAGCTAACAGAACGTCCAAATATTTCCGTTTTGCAAAGATGCAAGGAATGCCATTGCCACGATGTTTGCCCATAGAGCTAGGGTTCCCATTATTTCGCACATTAAATTCGTAATTTAAAGGTCATCTTGACTGTTTGCTCATACGAGGCTCGTGATGGTGATTCTGGGAAAGATGACGTAATAAAAACAATTTCAGGAATGCAAACGACGAGCACCACTTCGGAGAGGAATGCACGGACTGACGGAGGCGAGAGGGTGCACACATTTGCGGCGCCGAGAGGAGGAGGCGGCGTCAACATCTCCGCGCTACTCCCGCACCGTACGAGGCATCGCGTCCGGAAGTGTACTTAGCACTGCCTCGCCGCTGCGGGCAGAGACAGCGCAGAAAGTCGTGCATACTTTGGTGGCAGAGGAGAGAGGCCGTGGTGCCGAGGTGGTTTGTCGGACTTCGTTGGAAGATGGCGGGGGGCGAGGCGCCGGAGGAGGAGGACGAGGGCCGCCGCGCGAAGAAGCAGCGGCGGCTGTCCGACATCCCGTCCATCTCGTCCACCTTCGCCGCTATGGACGACACCGCCGCCGCCGCGGGCTCGAGCGTCCGCTCCCAGCGTGTCGCGGCACATCTGCCAACCGGTGCCTACAGCGACAGCGGCAACGGCTCCGCTCCGCCCGAGGACGACGGCGACGGCAGCGACGGCGACGGCGGCGACGGCGGCGGCGGCGGGTATGGGAACGCTGACGACCGCAACGACGACTTCTGCTACGCGTGCGAGCTAGGCGGCAGCCTGCTCATGTGCGAGCAGTGCCCCCACTCCGTGCACCTGGTGTGGCCCGCCAGATGCTGCTCGCCACAGTCATAACGCTCACGTCACGTCATACGATGCCCTTCAATTCAACAACTGACGTTGAGATGCGTTGGGTGACTTGGTGTATTGCTCGCACGTCATGAGAGGCGGGCGGCAGCCTAGTGATATGCGAGCAGTGTCTCCACTCCGTGCAACCGGTGTCTTAGATACTGGCAGCTACTGGCAGATGCTGCCCGCCGCGTCAAAGGATGCGATTCACTCAACAAATGAGGGCTCCAAGCGCGTCGATGACGTGGCGCACTAGACCATATTGCTCGCCATGTCATACGGTGCCATTGAACACAAAACGCGTTGGAAAAAGTGGCGTGCAACAACTGATACACCTCGACACGTTATAGGATGCCACTGAACTCAGCGAACGAACGTTCAACGTACGTGCCCATGACGCGGAGAGCAATATCTCACCGCTGCCGCCCTTCTCTCCCAGTTTTGAGTGAGAGAATGGCACAAGAGCCCTTGATTTAATTTACCTTTTACCGATGAGCTCCAATCATTATACCCCTTTACCACCTGTCGACAAACATCCCCCCCTTTGTCTGGCAAGGCCCTAGCGTTTGGAGTGCCTGGAGCCGCCGCTCACAGCTGTGCCGCGCGGCAAGTGGGCGTGCCCCACTTGCAGCAATCCGCTCGCCAAGGACCTGGATAAGATCCTAGCGGCGGGGCCTGGCCGCTCGTCCCCTCACTGGTTGCTCATAGTGCAACTATACACCACAGCCGCCGCCGCCGCCCGGCTTGTTTCCAGCGCCGCTCGTTTCCATTTCTGCTCAACTTACCCAGCCGATTCGTGCCCGCGACCACTCAAGCCATCCCGACTCGATACCTCGAAGAGAGAAAGACGCTTCGACGTTTATAAGGAGGCACCAGACTTTCGCCTCCACCCCCGGACCTCAAAAGATGCTTGATGCGCAAATTAAGCTTTCCCAGAAAGTAAGGCTAGTGTACGAGGGCACTCTTTGTATAATGTTCCGAGCCAGGTAGCTCTACGCACCAAAGTTCTTCTGGAAGTCTCGGGCTCTGTACGAGGCGATTTTCGGCGATTTTGTTAGCTTTGGGGCAAGTTCAGCGTCGGTAGGCTCTAAAAACACACCCTGGTTTCCAGGTTGCTGGGTTGCTACGCAATATTCAAAGAGCTCACTCGTACGGCCCTGCTACGCGGCTCGCCCCGTCACAGCTGGCGGCACAGCTGGCACAGCTGGCGGCACAGCTGGCACAGCTGGCGGCACAGCTGGCACAGCTGGCGGCCGCGTGTACCAGTACTACGTGAAGCTGAAGGAGCGCTCATACCGCGACTGCAGGTGGGTCAGCGAGGTGGAGATGGATCGCGCGCAGGCGGCCAACACCGGGGTCAAGATGAAGCTCAACAACTTCCGAAACCAGCCGGGCATGGCGGTGTACCTCCAGGCGCAGCCGGTCGGGCCTGGCAAATATTGTTCGCCACATCATCGACACGAAATTTGAAGCCTCGTTTTCTTGTTTTCTTGAGGTCGACCGCCTCCTTCACTCCTCTGACGTGGCGAGCGATGTGTGCCTGGCCCTAGGCAGGGGCGGAGGCGGTGGCGGAGGCGGGGGCCGGAACGGGGGCGGGGGCGGGGTCGGGGGGCGAAGGGAGTGGAAGCGGCGTCGGAGGAAGTGGCGGAACAGGGAGCGGCGGTGCGCATTTGAGCGAGGAGGACCTCCTCGCCGCCAAAATAGACCCGGCGTGGCTCGAGGTGGACCGCGTGCTGGGCACCCGCGTCAACAGAAGAAGCGGCGGAGACACCGAGTACCTGGTCAAGTGGCGCAAGCTGGACTATGACGCGTGCACGTGGGAGCCGGCTGAGTTCGTGGAGGCGGAGGCGGGATGGGCGGTGGAGCGCTGGCGCCATTTCAGGCGCCTCGAGGGCGGCGCCGCGTGCCCCAGCGATGGCGGCGACGACGGCGGCGGCGGCGGCGGTGTCGGCGGTGGGATCGGTACTGGCGGCTTCGGAGGCAGCGGTGGCGGCGGCGGCGTGAGCAGTAGCGGTAGCGCCGCAGCCACCGCCGCCGCCACCGCCGCCAGCGCCGCCGCCGCCGCCGCTGCCTCGGAACCACCACCGTTCACGCCATTCACCACCACCCCCGAGTGGCTTCGGTCAGCCGGCGGCGACCTCCACCAATACCAGGTGGAGGGTGTCAACTGGCTGCGACACGCGCATCGCATCCAAAAACACGTCATCCTGGCGGACGAAATGGGGCTCGGGAAAACGGTAGGGTCCGGCAGATACCGCTCGCCACGTCACAGGATGCTATTCAAACAACGCAACGAGGATTCGAAATGCTTGTCGATGATATGGCGCGCAAAGGGCCTGGCAGATATTGTTCGTCATGTAATATGATGCCATTTAGCTCAGCAAACGAGTGTCAAAATGCGTCGGATGACGTGGCAGTCAACATCTGACAGGCCCTACCAGGCGGTGCAGGCCCTGGCGTATCTCGCCGCCGTGGAGCGCGATCGCCTGACCGTCCTCCGCCTCGCTGGCCGACCGACCGTGGCACCCTCTGGTAACACATCGGGCGCCGTCTGCCCCTCCGCGGCCGCCGCCGCCGCTGCGCCCTCCACTTCCGCCGCCGCCGCCGCCGCCGCCGCCGCCGCCGCGCCATCCACTGCCGCCGCCGCCGCCGCCGCCGCCGCCGCACTGCCCATCGCCCCGTCCATCATCGTCGCGCCGCTCAGCACGCTTCGCAACTGGGCAAGCGAGGTACGGCCTGACACACATTATTCGCCAGAGATATTGCCCGCCACGTCGTCGACACTCATTTGACCTCTCGTTGATTGAGTTTGAGTCAAATGGCATCCTGTGACGTGGCGAGCAATACGTGGCAGGCCCTAGAGCGAGGCGGAGAAGTGGGTGCCCGGGTTGAATGTGGTGATATATCACGGGAACACCGCGGCGCGGGAGGTGGGGCGGTGCAGGTTGACAGTGTCAAAAACTGTGTTGAAAGCACCCATGGTTTCAGCGCTTGAAACTATGATATGATGAAGCGCTTTCAAAATTTGCTTTCAGTTTCAACTTGCGCCGCTACAGTGAGGTGATCCGCAAGCACGAGCTGTTCATGGACGCGGCCGATTTGGCGGCCATGCGGGCAAAGGGCTTACACTCGTCCACTTTTCACCTCAACCTCAGCCGTTTTCGTGGTTACACCTCCCCGTGTGCTCCTGTCTAATAGACTGGGGGGAAATCATGTGCCTAACGTATCCCACAAAATGTGCTTACGTTGAGCCGAAAGGTGGAAGAGTGTAAGCCCCTGCATGCGGGGCGCCGTGGGGCCGGAGGCGGGCCCCGCCCCCGGCCCCGGCCCCGGCCCCGGCCCCGGCCCCGGCAGCGGCGGCGCGCGCCTCATGGTAGGGCGGTACAGGTTGACCCTATGAAACCCACGTTAATTGCGCCTGGAAAATAGCGCTTGAAAGTAAACCTCTGATATACTGCCTCCAATTTTGCTTTAATTTTGCTTTCAATTTCAACTTGCGCCGCTACATCACGGCCGACGGCCGCAAGGTGCCCAAGTTCCACGTGCTGCTGACCACGTACGAGTACGCCGACGACCCGGCGCTGCGCGGCGTGCCCTGGGACTCGCTGATGGTGGACGAGGGGCACAGCCTGAAGGGCGGGGCCAGCACGGTAGGGCGGTGCAGGTTGAACCCATCAAACACATGTTG
>Ga0307489_10002655_pt1 | contig 11972 bp, 19 predicted proteins | sample SB12metaG_FD_202247 | JGI IMG/M metagenome (GOLD analysis project Ga0307489, IMG submission 202247) | Sea-ice brine microbial communities from Beaufort Sea near Barrow, Alaska, United States - SB 1.2 | ecosystem: Environmental > Aquatic > Marine > Coastal | place: USA: Alaska | collected...
GGGTGGGAGGAGGGAGGGTGGGAGGGAGGGAGGAGGGGAGGAGGGAGGGAGGAGGGAGTGAGGGAAAAAGGGAGGGAGGGAGGGAGGGAGGGAGGGAGGGATGGAGAGATTACATGGCATTATATGACGTGGCGAGCATTATCTGGCGGGTCCTACCGCCACCAGCGCACCCGCCGGGACCGCCGCGCGTGGTGAAGAGCCATCCAGTGGCATCGACGCTGTGGATTCCAATGCATCGCACGGAGGGCGGCAGGTCAGCCGTGGCGCCTGCGGTCAGGGGCTCATACGCGTTCGCTTCTCAGCTCAACTTGAGCGCTTTGTATGGGATAGGGGGTGCGCGTAGGGGTTGTGTAGCCCGTGTTAAGCGGGTGTTGGGGGGTGTGTTGGGTGTGTAGGGTGTTTTCTTGTGTCAGACACGGCTCAAGTTGAGCTGAGAAGTGGACGAGTGTAAGCCCCTGCCCGTGGTGGCGAGCGTGAACGCCCACGGTGTGGGGAACCCCATGGCCACGCCGGCGGGGGTGCATTGCCCGCGCGCTAGGGCCTGGTAGATGTTACTGGCCACGTCATCCAACGCACTTGGAACCATCGTTTCTTGGTTCGAAGGCGTCACGCTCACTGACCGCTGCTCGGAGGACCGGTCTTTATACCACAATTTAAGGCGGTGCTTCATGCGACGCTTGAAGCTAGGAGCGCAAGGAGACACTGTCCCCTTACAACCCGTCCTCTTACACCCTGTCCTATCCCCATACACCCCTTGACCCTCGCGTCGCTATCTAAAGCTGACGTCAGTCACCTGGGACGAGTCCAAAGGCATCCTATGACGTGACGACGAATATCTGCCAGGTCCTACCGCGCGAGCAACTGCGTTTTACGAACTCGACGACAGGGTCGCGGTCCATGGTGGACTGACGGTGGAGGTGGGAGAGGGGGCGGGCTCGGCGGCGGTGGGAAGGAGGCGTGCCTCTTTGTGCCCGGAGTGGCGGCCGCTTGCGGAAGGGACACGCGGGAGACGAGGGGACGTGGCGCCACGGGCACAAAAACCAGGGTGGATGTACGTCGGGGGTGCCGTGTCAAGGCTGGTATCGTCGCCAAGCAGTCGGCTGCGGCTGCGACCGCGGCCCCGCCTCGACCGTTCACAGCCGCTCTGCACCGAGCATGGCGTCCGTCCACGCGATGCGCGCGACGTCGCTGATCACGCGCACGAGCGCCGCCGCCGCCGCCGCCGCCGTCAGCGGCAGCGGCCGCCGGGGCGCCAGCGCTCGCAGCATTGCAACGAGCATCGTCGCGCGAGGCGGAAGAAAAGAGAGCGCGAAACAGAAGGTCGCGGTGGGGACGGGGGCGGTGAAAGGCGGCGGGAACGAGCGAGTGGACCGCCTGCTATCCCGCCTGGGGCAGGGGCTTACACTCGTCCACTTCTCAGCTCAACTTGAGCCGTGTCTGACGCAAGAAAACACCCTACACTCCCTAGACACCCCCTAACATAACACCCCCTTACCACGGGTTACAGAACCCCTACGCGCACCCCCTAATCCATACAAAGCGCTCAAGTTGAGCTGAAAAGTGGACGAGTGTAAGCCCCTGGCCTGGGGTACTGCAGCCGCGTGGAGGCGAAGCAGTGGGTGAGCCGCGGGCGCGTCACCCTCGGGGGCATCGCCATCGCTCGCGCCGACGACAAGGTTCCACCACTGGACCCCAGCAACCCGTTGCTAATCGACGGCGAGCCGCCGGAGGGCGTCCACGGCAGGGCCGCACACCATGCTTCCCTCCAGGGGCGTACACTCGTTCCCATTTCAACTCAACTTGAGCTCTTCTGCCCACCGTACAACCCGACTGAACTCACAAACGTGTCCTGGAGTTGCTTGAGTTGAGCTCTAACGTGAACGAGTGTAAGCCCCTGCATTGTTCCCTCGCCTGGTTCGCCTCAGCGTGCACTACGACAAAACGCAGAACCCATACCCTGGCGTTGAGCAGGGGGTCCCCGCTGGCACCACACACTTGTCCCTGACCCTACCTAAAGTATCCCTTCACAGGTGCTCAAGTTGAGCAAAAAGGTACGGCGTGTGTGAGGCCCTGGTCCACGGGCTGTTGGCGCTGCTGCACAAGCCGGCGGGGGTGGTGTGCAGCCACGACGCGCGGCAGGGCTGGGCCGCTGGTGCGAAGAACATGTCATAGGATGCCGCTAACTCAATAAGAAACGAGGGTTCAAAACGCGTGTCGATGATGTGGCGGGCAATAACTGAACAACAGAGCACACTGGATTGCAACAGCATGGTGACTGACGGGGTCCTCAACGTAGCCCTTGAAGGCGCCTAGCCACGTGGCGCCCATCGCGCCCTCCACCGCGGTGTAGTGGCGCAAGTTGGAATTGAAAGGAAAAGGGCGATATCTGGCGCGGCCCTAGTGCGCGCGAGGGCCCCAGCGTGTATGACCTGCTGCCCGCGCGGTGGCGCCGCCGCAACCCGGGTAGGGCCGCCCGGAAGTTGCTCCAACCACCAGGCGGGCGGCTTTCAACTCGCTGCACGAGGGTTGGCAAGTGGTCGAGGCACATCAGGTGCGGGCACTTGGCCGCCGCGTGCCGCACCGTGGTGGCTTTGATGAGCGTGCAGCCCTGCAGGTCCAATGACACAAACAGGAAAATGATATCCAGGCCGAATGCCTTGTGCCTGGCGTGATGGATGACGCGGCGAGCAGCGGTACACCACGCACCGATACAAAAGTGTGTCAAAGGATGTTGTGTGCGAGCGAGCGAGCGAGTGAACAGCGAGCGATTTCTGGCGGGCCGTATCTGCGGGGGTGCAGGCGGTGGGCCGCCTGGACAAGGTAGGGCGGTGCAGGTTCACCCTATCAAACCCACGTTGGCAGCGCCTGGAACTAAGCGCTTGAAACTAGAATATGAGAAACTGATTTCAGATCCTGGTTTCAATTTCGACTTGCGCCGCTACAACAAGGACACAACGGGGCTCCTATTGCTGACGGACGACGGCACGCTGCTGCATCGCATGACGTCGCCCAAGAAAAACGTGCCGAAAGTGTACGAGATTGAGTTGGACATGGACGTGCCGGCGGGGGCGGTGGCGGCATTCGCCAGCGGGGAGCTCATGCTCAAAGGCAGGGTTTGGGTTCTGCGTTTGATTTGCTCACCGTGTAGAATTTACCAGTTAAGAGGGATATATTTTGATTTCAGGGGATTATCTGGGGGGTATTAGGGGGGTCGTCTCGTGAAAATAAAACCATTGGACCTCAACCTAAACCCTGAAGTACTTTCACAGTCTGTTAACTGGTAAATTGTGGGGTCACTTTACCGGCCCTTGCTCGGACCTAACCGGCCCTGTGAGGAAAGGGATGCGTTACCATCACCATGGTTCGCGCGGCGGCGAGGGGGCGTGCGGCCACGCTTCGTTTTATACACGTACAAACGTGAGTGTGACACTGCGCAGCGGGGAGAGCAAGCCCTGCCTGCCCGCGGTGCTGACGGTGAGCTCCGACACCCGCACCGCGGCCACCCTGCAGCTGTCGGAGGGCAAGTTCCACCAGGTGAAACGTATGATGCACACCCAGGGGCAGGGGCTTACACACGTCCACTTTATAGCTCAACCTAAGCCGTTTTGCTCACACCTCCCCGTGTCCCCCTGTCTAATAGACTGGGGGAAAATCATGCATCCAATTCATCCCACAAAATGTGCTTCAGTTGAGCCGAAAAGTGGACGAGTGTAAGCCCCTGGCCAGGGGTGCAACGTGGTGCGCCTGCACCGCGCATCCTTCGGGGCTCTGGGGCTGGGTGACTTGGCACCCGGGGTAGGGCCTGCCACCTCTGGCTCGCCACGCCATTGGATGCCATCTAACTCGAGACACGAGAATCTGACATGCCGCGACAGCCGCGACACTAGCTCCAATTTGAATACCCCAAAATTTAATAAAACGTATCTCCCCCATCGGGATCTGACATGTGTTGGACGACGCGGCAAGCGTTATCTGACAGGCTCTAAGCCGGGGAGGTGCAGGTATTGGACATGGCTGCCGCGGAGGGCACCATGACAGGTTCCACTAAACCCTAAAGCCTAAAGCCTAAACCTAGCTAGCTGTATGTTTAGAGCAGTCGAATTCAGATTAAGCGAGTAGTTTACGCCATGCAAGGCCAATAGCCGCCGCGTTATTCATTTGCTTGATAGCTAGATATGGGATACCTTCGCGGACGTGTGTGCGGGGAAGACGGCGTCATTCTTTTGAGGCTTGAAAATCACGTCGTCATATTTACAAACACGCAGGCGTCGTGCTGCGCAGAGTGTGTGCGTGTGTGTGTCTTCGCGCGGCGCGCGGGTGTGTATGTCACTTGTGTGTCAATGGATCCCGGCCGGTCGGTCTCCTCCTCGCTCTTGTTCATCGCGGTGACCGGCTCCTGCCTCACCGCGCGGGAGTCCACGCTCGGCTCAACGCGGAAGCTTGACGCGGCCGGCGGCGGCAGCGGCGGACCCGCGCGCGGCACCGGCACCGCCCCCGGCATCGATATTGTCGTCCCCGGTGTAGCGGCGCAAGTTGGATTTGAAAGCAAAATTTGAAGGTGGCTCATCATATTCTGGTTTCAAAGTGCTTAGTTCCAGGCGCTTTCAACATGGGTTTCACAGGGTCAACCTGCACAGCCCCACCCCGGGCGCCCGCTGCCGCAGCCGTGTCACCTGCCGCGTCATAAAGCCCAGCGGATTATATCACATCACAGGTTGGCACTTGACTCAATGCACGAGGGTCGACAATGATGAGCATGACGTAGCAGGCATAATTCGCCCGGCCCCTACCGCATCAGGGGCTTCTTGGCGGACGTCGGCGCCGCCACCGCCTCGCTCGTCTCCTCGCGCACCCACGCCCAAGGGCTCACACTCGTTCACGTTAGAGCTCAACTTGAGCAACTCCAGGACACATTCATGAGTTAATGAGTTAAGTTGGGTTACACGGTGGACAGAGGAGCTCAAGTTGAGCTGAAATCGGAACGAGTGTAAGCCCCTGCCCGCGCCCCAGCGGCTGCGGCGGCGGCGGCGACAGCGGCGGCGGCGGCGACAGCCTCAACCTCAGCCGCGGCCTGAGCCGTGGCCGCCGCCGCCGCCTCCCGCGCGGCGACGAGGCCGTCCAACCGGTGTCGAGCCCACGCGTTGCCTTGGTCAGCAGCCCGGCGGCAGGGCAGGGGTGGGTGGCTTCGATACCACCTCGATACGATTTCGGACCTGGGCAGGGGCTTACACTCGTTCCCATTACCCTGGACTTGAGTATACTTTGCCCCCTTTCCGCTCAACTTTAGCTTTCAGTGTCCCCCATATACCCCAACCTATCCGTCGTGGATGTGTCCCGAAAGTGCTCAAGTTGAGCTCTGACGCGTGCGGTGTGTCCCGAAGATCCTCAAGTTGAGCTCTGAAGTGAACGAGTGTAAGCCCCTGCCCGGCGGTACCACGCCTCCGCCTGCGCCAGGCTCCGAGGCACGCCCTGACCTCGCTCGCAGAGCACACCCATGTTGCTTTGTGCGTCCGCGTACCAGGGGCTTACACTCGTCGACTTTTCAGCTCAACCTGAGCCGATTCTGACACAAAGACACACCCAAGACACCCCCCACTACCCCCTGACACCTCCTAAACACCCCCTGCATACCCTCTAAACGCACCCCCTATCCCACACAAGGCGCTTAAGTTGAGCTGAAAAGTGGACGAGTGTAAGCCCCTGCCGCGTACCCCTGTGCGGCGGCCCTCAGGGCCCACTCCGCCGCCACCCTGGGGCTTACACTCGTTCACTTCACAGCTCAACTTGAGTGGCTTTTCATGGGATAGGGAATGCGCTTAGGGGTTGTGTAGCCCGTGTTGAGGGGGTATTCCGGGGTGTTTAGGGTCTGTAGGGTGTTTTTGTATGTCAGACACGGCTCAAGTTGAGCTGGAAAGTGAACGAGTGTAAGCCCCTGCCGCCACCACGATGTTCTGCTCCACGCCCACGCCCTTCAAGTAGCACGTGGCGAGCAGAAGCTGGCTGTCCGCGCCGCCTCGCTCGGCCGCCTTGCGGTACAAGGCCGCCGCCGTCGCCAGGTTCTGGGCAACGCCGTCGCCGTCGCGGTATCGGGTGGCGAGGTCAGTGAGCAAACAGTCCAGGTCCTCGAACCCCAGCGCCCACGCGCCGAGGTCTTCCATATCGGCGACAGCGGTAGAACCCGGTGGTGTCTCGCGCCGCGTGAGGGAGGGCGGTGGGGTGGCGCGGGGAGGGGGCGGAGGGTGGGGCTGCGGCGGCGGCGGGGGCGTTGAACCCCTGTGTGGGCAAACAGTCAGGGGCGGCGGCGGCAGCAACGGCGGAGCAGGGGCGTGTACTGGCGAGGCGCCGCGCAGCGCAACGTCGGCGCGGCGAGGTGTGAGCGCCACCAAGGGGTGCCCTCCAATCAAACCCCGCCAGTCGTCTCCGTTTTCGAATTTTGCTGGTTGTCCGGCCAGCCGGCGTTCTCCTGACATGTCCTCCCGACCTCATGTTGAGTGACTAACCCGTTAGCTGCAGTGCGGCACGGGGGTCGGCTCGCAACCACTGTGTTGATGCTATTCGGCTGCTGACTCACTGAACGCTACCACATGCGTCGACCGCGTGCCTCCACCCGATGGCCAGGGCCCCACACCAGTTCTCTTTTCAGCTCAACTACACTACTGGTATGACAAAGTGCATGAAGATACATTTTCGGGACCTTGCTCAAAAACTCAACTAAAGATTATTGAGTCAAAAGACGCCATATCACGCCGTATGATTGACATTGATATGGCGTCTTTTGACTCAAGGATCTGGAGTTGAGATTTGTGAGCAAGGGCCCGAAAATTCAGGCACTTTGTCATAGTAAGCATCTTCGCGGCACAACGCGGGATAGAGCTAACTGTGAATAGTTTCACGGACGAAACGACCTAAAGCCGAGCTGAAAAGGCCAGCAGCAGTGTAACGTCCGGCCGTGGCCTCGCCGCAGCACACACGCCGGGTGCCGTGGAACTTGCGGGGTGTTCTATATAAACAAAGGGTATTCAGGTTCAAACTAGTGCCTCGTATGTAAAGCGTACTACATAGTATCTCGTACTACCCGTAGTAAGTAGGCGATTGGTGATGTTCACAAAAAGTCATTCGACTGTTGGCCAAATTACCAATCTCCAGCTTACTACGAGTAGAAGTTACTAGCCCACAGACTAGGCACTGGCGGTCGGTTGTAATCACATTTAGAGCTCTGGAGCCATTATCCCTCTAAAGCAGAGTGAGGAGGGCTGCAGCGTTGTGACGCGGGACTGTTAGACTGTGCACCAAACGCAGTGAATCGCCGCCGAACGTGTAAAACGTACTCTCTGTTATTACAATATCAATGCAATTTATCGACATAAAAGTTAAGCTGTCTCTAGTTGACCATAGTGCCTGGTCTGTATAAAGCTGCTTGTACAAGTACGGTGGAGTTTGGTGATCTGGCCCAAAGTCAAATGTGTTTTGGTGATTTGGCCGGTATTACAAGTTACGATCCCGTACTGCGAACAGACCAGGCACTAGTGCTGCCCCTGCGCCGCCACCACCAGCTGCCCCCCGCGCCCGCTGGCTGCCGCACCCGCCGACGTGTCCAGCCGCATATCTTTCCTCCGCGCGCCGGGCGCCGGTGCGCCAGCTCGTTTCGAACCCGCACCGGCGTGCACGTGCGCAGTTGCCACCAAGCAGGGACTTACACTCGTCCACTTCTCAGCTCAACTTGAGCCGTGTCTGACACAATAAAACACCCTACAAACCCTAAACACCCCCTTAACACGGGCTACGCAACCGCACCCCCTATCCTATACAAAGCGCTCAAGTTGAGCAGAAAAGTGGACGAGTGTAAGCCCCTGCCGCCAAGCTGAGAAGCGCGAGGGCGGCGGGGGCGGCGGGGTTGTCGCCGTCGTCAGCGCCGCCGGCGTCGCCAGCATCGCCGGTGGGCGGGATGATGTTAAAGTCAACGCGCCCGAGGCGCTCAGCTTTCTTGTCGTACGCCCGCGCCGCAGCCTCCTCAGTCGCGTGGTATCCAAGGTACTTCTCGTTGCACATGGCCATCCACTTCCCCCGGCTCTTGTTCCAGCCGACACCCTTGAACAGAGAGGTGCTGCCTTCTCGAAGCAGCACGGGAACGAGGCCATCCCTGACGTACTTGTCGTGCGCCCGCGCTGCAGCCTCCTCCGTGGCGTGGTGCCCAAGATGTTTCCCATTGCAACGAGCCGTCCATTTTCCACGGAGCTTGCTGTGCCAGACACCCTTGAACTGAGAGCAGTTGCCTTCTCGGCGATTTACAGGATCAACGCCGTCCTTGATGTAGTTCTGGTAGGCCTCCACCGAGGGGCTTACTCGTCCACTTCTCAGCTCAACTTAAGCTGCTGTTGTCACCAAACCTCCATGAGACCACCCAGCGTATCCCACAAAAGTGCTGACGATAAGCTGAAGAGTGGACGAGTGTAAGCCCCTGCCTCCGCCGCTGCCTCCTCGGTGGCGTGGGATCCAAGGCCTTTCCCCTTGCAGTCGGTCGCCTTCCATGTCCCCCAGCGCTTGTCCCAGAAAACACCCTTGATATAGCGGCACAAGATGGTTTTGAAAGCAAAATTGAAGCAAAATTGAAAGCAGTTCGCCATATTTCACTTTCAAGGGCTTACATCAAGGCGCTTCCAACGAGGGAATGATAGGGTCAGCCTGCACCCACCTACCTTGGACTTGGAGGAGGAGCCTTCTCGGTGCGCGTGCGTGGCAGGAGCAACAACACCGTCTTTGACGTAGTTGTCGATTGCCCGCACCGCAGCCTCATCCGTGGCGTGGTATCCAAGGCCTTGCCCCTTGCACACATCCCTCATTTGCGCTGCCCTTGTCCAAGGGCTTACACTCGTTCACTTTTCCGCTCAACTTAAGCCGTGTCTGACACACAAACACACCCTACACCCCCTAAACACCCCCTAAAACCCCCTTGACATGGGCTACACAATCCCCACGTGCACCCCCTAACCCATAAAAGCGCTTAAGTTGAGCTGAGAAGTGAATGAGTGTAAGCCCCTGCCCTTGTCCTAGCTGACACCCTTGAACTGAGAAGTACTGCATTTTCGGCGCTTTACAGGATCACCGCCGTCCTTGACGTAAGTGGCGTACGCCTGCGCCGCAGCCTCCTCCGTGGCGTGTAGACCAAGGGAGACACCCTTGCACTTCGCCGTCCATTTCCCGTTGGCGACGTCCCAGCCCACACCCTTGGACCGCGAAGAGGTGCGATCTCGGAGCGGTGCGGGAACACAGCCGTCCTTGAAGCAGCGGCGCAACTTCAATTTGGAAGCAAAACTTGAAAGCAGTTTCTAATATTTCAGTTTCAAGCGCTTAGTTTTAGGCGGTTTCAACATCGATTCCATCGGTTCAACTTCCACCGCCCCACCTTGATGAAGTTTTCGTACGCCTGCGCCGCAGCCTCCTGTGTGCCGTGGCGTCCAAGGGATTTCCCTTTGCTCTTCACCTGCCATTTACCGCTGCCCTTGTGCCAGCTAACACCCTTGAATTGAGAGGAGATGTTTTCTCGGTGCTTCACAGGGCCACGACCGCCATCCTTGACGTAGGTGTCATATACTCGCGCCGCTGCCTCCTCAATGGCGTGGTATCCAAGAAATGTTCCCCTGCACTGTACCTTCCATTTCTGCACTGACACCCTTGAATTGAGAAGAGGTACCTCCGTCTCGCCGCGTTACAGGATCAACGTTGCCGGGGGCCAGGGCGAAAGCCTGGTGCCTCCTCATACACGCGGAAGCGTCTCTCTCTGTCTCTCTAGGATCAGCGTTGCCCTTGACGTAGTTGTCGCACGCCCGCGCCGCATCCTCCTCTGTGGCGTGGTAACCAAGGTGTCCGCCTTGCCCCGTGCACACCGCCTTCCACTGCCCGACGCGCGTGTCCCAGCTGACACCCTTTATGTAGCTGCGCAAGTTGAAATCGTAAGCAAAGTTTGAAGGCGGTTGGTCTTTTGTAAGCTTCAAGCGCTTAGTTCCAGGCGCTTTCAACATGGTTTTCATGGGTTCAACCCGCGCCGCCCTGCCTTTAATTGTGAGGAGGAGGCGGGGTTTCGGTGCGTCACAGGCACTACGACTTCGTCCATGATGTAGCGGCGCACTCTTCTCCAGGCACGCTCTTCCTCCCCCTCCTCCCCCTCCTCCTTCTCATCCTGCTCCCCCTCCTCCTGCTCCTCCTGCTCCTCCTCCTGCTCCTGCTCCTCCTCCTCCCCCTCCTCCTCCTCCTGGTCCTCCTCCTCCTCCGCCCCCTCCTCCTCCTCCGCCCCCTCCTCCCATGCATCCTCCTCATCATCATCCATCTCATCCTCCTCCTCCTGTCTCGCCCCCGCCTGCTCCGCCTCCTCCGCCTCCTTCGTCTCCTCGCATGACAATGAATCCTCTTCCCCCTCCTCCACCTCCACAACCTCGTGGTCGGACTCGTGTTGCAGGTGGGGCAGGTGCGCCCGCGGCTGACCCTGCGCCGCTGTCGTCGCCTGCCACGGCGTGCCGTGCGCATCTGGACTCAAGCGCACCGTCTGCCGGTGGAGCTGCTCGCGCGACCGCTTCGCGTGCCCCCCCCGCGCCGGGCCCGAAGAATCATCGTCGTGGTCTCCGGAGGTCCACATCTTCTGAGCGTGGTGACAGGCGCCGCCTCGGGCGTCGCGTCGTCGACACTCGGCCACGCCGCGGTGGCTGGCGGAGCAGCGGCGCGGCGTGGCGTGTTGTGCGTCTTGCTGCCCGCGTGGCGTGTCGGCGTCTGCATGCCTCGTCCGCGCGTCCGCACCTGTGCGAGACACCGCGATGGGTGAAGTTTCGTACCCCGCCACCGGATCTGCGCACATTTACAAGTTGCCCAGAAGCCAGGACCAGACCCGACAGCTAGAAGTACTCAAGTACGAGAGCGACGAAGACGACGATGATGATCAGGGGGGCGGCGAGAGCGACGGTACCGAATAAAATGTGTGAGTGAGGTAGACAACAATGCGCGCGTGTGATGCAATGTGCACGTGGGACGCATCGAAGTTGTACATCCGCCGCTGTGGGCGGGCACCCGGCGGTGTTGACGTGGTTGCGGGAGCATGGCTGCCTGTGGAGCTGGATGACAGGGCACGACGTCCACTCTGCACGCATCACCATGCATGTGCCGCGCGCACGGGCTCGGTCGTCACTGCGTTCGTGTTCGTACCACAACAATCGTGTTAAAAGTCGTTTATACAGGTGTGATTAGCTGAATGTATGTGTGTGAACTTCTGTGATTCGTGTATCTGTGTACGCGCGACTACTTACTTCAGGAACACACTCTGGTGTCTAGCTAACACGTTGTTGAATTTCCCGGCGGCTTCGTTGGGGCAAAGAATTGATGGTCCCCCGGCCCAATTTGTTGGTATAGGTTGCTGGTGCACTTGTAGGATGCGGCGAGTGTGTATCGGTACACTATGGTAAGTAGGGAAAGCACTCATGCTTATGCTCGGCTGTCCAGTGCGCGCTCTGGCAGTCACGCCCGCAGTACCTGGCCTGACGGCACCGCGAGCATGTCAGCAGCTTGGTGCCCAGGTCTTTCTCCGCTGCGCCGCACGAGTGGCAAATCTCGCCCACGATAAACGTCTGGCCGTTGTCGTCGACACCAATGACGGTACATGCTTGCAGGGGGTCAACGAACTGGGATGCCGAGGGAGGGCCGCGGCCGACGACGCCGCCACCACTGCCCTCGCCGCCGCTGTCGCTGTCGCTGCCGCCCCAACCTCCACCGCCGCCGCCGCTGCCGCCGCCGCCGCCGCCGCCGCCGCCGCCGCCACCGCCACCGCCTCGCTCGTCTCCTCGCGCACCCGCGCCCCGGCGGCTGCGGCGGCGGCGGCGGCGACAGCCTCAACCTCAGCCGCGGCCATAGCCGTGGCCGCCGCCGCCTCCCGCGTGGCGACGAGGCCGTCGAGCCGGAGTCGAGCCCACGCGCTGCCTTGGTCAGCAGCC
>Ga0307489_10002656_pt1 | contig 11967 bp, 13 predicted proteins | sample SB12metaG_FD_202247 | JGI IMG/M metagenome (GOLD analysis project Ga0307489, IMG submission 202247) | Sea-ice brine microbial communities from Beaufort Sea near Barrow, Alaska, United States - SB 1.2 | ecosystem: Environmental > Aquatic > Marine > Coastal | place: USA: Alaska | collected...
CGGAGCCACGCGTTACACTGCCCACCGCCGGCGTGGAAGGGCGCCCCGTCGCGCGGGGTCCAGCGCGCTTCTGATTGGCCAGGCAGATCGCGATCCTGTTGAGATCGGTTGAGAAACGTTGCAAAACGTTGCATTTCACACGGATATCGACTACTTTTGGGAACATAATTAACTCCCCCCGTCGGACCGAGTGTAGGATCGAGGCTCGGAACTTTTGTAAGTCCGAGATTCGGTTGACGGGCAACCGCGATTGCGCGCCAGCCGCCGCGGCGTACGACGCTAACCCGCCCGCCTCGCCGCCAAACTCGGGAGAACGTGACATTATCAGCGCGTCGGCGGGCGCCCGCCGCCGTCCCCATGGCGCCGCCGTCGCCCAGTCACGCGCATCTTTGAAGATCAAGCGGCGAACACCAGACGAAAAAGTGGCTCACCCAAGCTTGAAAACTGTTGACCGCCACTAAACTTTAGTCTACCGCAATGGGTATATGTCTGGAAGTCTAGCTCTAGGTGGTTTGGCTGATCAGCCTAGACTGCTTTTGAAAACCTCACAAGCTGTGCATCCGCTGATTATCTGGACGGGAAGGGTGCGGGTGACGGTGGCGCCGTCTTGGGGCACAAGCCGGGCATGAAGTTCAACGCCATTGGGAGGGTGGGCACCGGGCATGCGCTGCCGTCGTACACATGCTTGGTCGCTGGAGACGAGCACAGGCCAGGGGTGTACACGGGCCCGTTCGCAGCGACGGTGAGCGGCACGTCTGGCAGCCCAAGAACGTCGCCACGCACAAGGACTGCGATCCGTTGAAGGTCATCTACAGCCACAACAAATCCGGCGCCATTAATTCGGAGCGGTGCATGGACTACATGATGAAAGAAACCATCCCCGCCATGGGCATCATCAGAGCGGAGCCGGAGTGCGGCGAGGTGGAGGTGGTGGACGGCTGCAGCTGCCACCTCTCCTACGAGCGAATGAAGAAAGGCGCCGAGCTGGGCCTAAGCACTTGTCTGCGGGTTTCCTACAGCTCCTTCGCGACTCAAGGCGAAAACAAGGTGCACTTCCGGATACTCAAGCCGGGGTTCCAGAAGGGGAAGCGCGAGAGGCTGAAGGATAAGATGCAGCGGAACAAAACGCTGAACACATATCAATGCGCTGAACATACAACGCCTGTTGTGGTGCATTCCCAACCTCTGTGCCAGCCTGGGGTCGGCTTGGGACAGGTATTTCAGCGGGTCGAACGCGAATAAGGCGTGGGACAGCGACGGCGTAATACCGTTCACGCGGCGCGTCATGTGGGACGTCTTTGCGGCGGAGAAGCAGCGCGACAGCAAGCGGCGGCGGGTGGAGCAGTACACTGGGTTGGCGCTGGTCCCCGGCGGGATGCTGGGCGCTGGCGCTGGCCCTGGTGCAGGTGCTGGCGCCAACGGCTGGGGCGGGGGGAGCGAGTCAGATGACAGGTGGCACGAGGGTGACAGCGAGGGTGAGGCGGAGGGAGGGGCGAAGGGCCGCGAGGCAAGGAATGTAGGGGCTGGGGCGGGGGCGCGCGGTGGCGCGAGCGAGGCGGCTGGGCAGCTGACCCAGCAGTTGGCTGGGATGCTCGGGGCCCTGCCCGACACCGAGGAGATGGCTGAGATGGGGAAGGACTTGAGTCAGCCAAGGGGAGGTTCTAGAAGAAGATGCAACAGGTTATACAGCGGCCCACGTGGCGCCCCGGGCGGCGGCGCCGCCGAAGCTCAGCAAGCGCCTCACGTCGATGAACCCGCATCACCTCGACGGCAGCGCCGACGGGGAGCAGGGCATGGCGCTGCTCAAGGAAAATAATGAAACAATAAGTGCGGAAACGGAAGCTAAGGAGGGCAGGGACGTAGCCAGGCAGGAGAAGGTGACGGAGGTCATCTCGGATGGAAGGGACCTGCGGAGAGGCGTGGAGGAACGGGTGGAGAGCGGCGAGCCCAAGTGCTCGAGTCCCTGAAGGTGCCGGCGCTCAAGTCCATCCTGCTCTACCTAACGTACGAGAAGTACAGCGGCAATAAGGAGGCGCTGCAAGACCAACTGCTCGAACGGGCCAAGTGGAAGGAAGCTTGGCGCAGGGGGTGGCCTCGAGGGAAGCAAGCGAGGCTGCGGCTGAGGCAGAGCGGGTCGCCGCTGGTGGGGATCCGGAGGTTGCTGCAAACGCTGGCGCGACGGGCGCAGCGGCGGGGGATTTCGCGCCGCTTGCAGCGGCGCAAACGGGAGCGGGGCGAGGGCCAGGGCGCGGAGGCCGGGCGCCCGGTGAGCGTCAGGGCCGCAGGGGTTACGGGGCGGCCCGGGGCTGAGGGTCTGGCACGACAGCCACACCTGTGGCGCCACCTGGAGGAGGGCGGGGCGGGGGCCGGGGGCGGGGCAGTGGCCGGGGTTGGGGTGGGGCCCGCGGGGTTTGCGGGGGGGCGAGCATCGGAGAGGTGTCGCCGTGGTCTGAGGCGAGCTTTGCCGACGTGGCGCCATGTATCTGGCGTCGGCGAAGGCGTCCCTGGCTGACCAAGCGCAGTGTAGGTTCGCTGTGCAGGTTTGCCATACCCGACCGCGGACATTTTCAAATTTGGTCCGACCGACGCCCGACGCATTCCATCACGGGGGATGGCTGCAGGGGGCGCGGGCGACGCGCGCGTGCTTGGAAGCGCCTCGCCGCGCATGTGCGCACTCTGATATGCTTCGTGCATCATCTAGCATCCAGCCCCACCCCCGATCGAACATCTACGCTGCCGCCGCGGTTCTGCGGGCTAGGTTCACCCGGCAATGCGCGTTATATTTTCGTCCACTGCTTTACGCGCCGCCCCCGTCGGACACCTGCCATGGCGTTGTACACGTCAACCGGCATCGCCGGTCGTACGCCGCCGTGGCCACCGCCGCCGCCGCTGCCGCTGCCTCCGCCGCCGCCGCCGTCAGTTGTCCCGCGGGGGTGTGTATCATCATCACGCTGCAGCTCGTCGCCTCGCCATCACCTAGCGTTTGCAACCGCATGACCGCCATGTCGCACGTGTAGTGGGCAACGAATCTCGACGCCCGGTGCATCTCCGCCGGCGACATCCCCCCCCGACGCCCGGTGCCCGCCGCATCGGGTCTCCCCGCCCCCGTCGCCCCCAAATCCAGCTCCCTTGCGCCGCGAGGCCCGGAGTGGCGCGTCACAGGTTCGCATTCTCAAAAGAAGACCGGCTTATTTCCACGACATCCAAACAGAAAGTAGATCCTCCACCCATATAAGGCTCACAAGCGACCGACAACTGACAGACAGATGACCTGGCGCTGCCCGCACCGTTCACCGCTCGACAGAATCAGACACAGTCTTGTAAGTCCGGTCATTTCGAGCCAACGCTGACCCCAAGCGGCCCGGTCAACGCATAGATATAAGGGTTCAAAGTTCGGACGACCGGGTGTCGCCAGTGGCTGACCGAGCGTGACGTGACGACATCGGGATTTCGCTGTGAACTCCCGTAAACATGCCGCCCGTGGGCCAACGCGTCAAACTAAAGTGCGAAACGTATGTACGCGGTCCTATGTGTCTGGATATGCAGCGCTGCGCATCCAAGTCCGCCGGCCGGGACCATGCAGACCTGCATTGTGCTTTTGGGCGGTCGGCGTTTTGCGGAGTTTTGAGAATGTCCGGAAAACCAACACCTTCTCATATTACGCAATTTTGCCCCCAGTATCATAGTTCACCCGTGAAAGGGGGTATGCGGAACAAGTTTATTGTTGAATTCATCAAATACCACCGAACATCATCAAATACCACCCGAACATCATCAAAAACTACGGGGAAACAGCCCGCGTCTAATGAAAAAGTGGGGTCGGAACGAGCGATTCCAGAGGCTACACCTCATCTGACTGGTTATGAACCCTCAGGCCCCATTTATCGAAAACCTTCGGAGACTAATGATTAGCCTTGCGACCGGCAACTTTCGTTATTGCCGACCGGTCAATAAGCCTCCTAAAAGGCTGCCCTGGCGACAAATGTCGAACGCGTGCATTGGCGCTCCCCCAGCCAGGGATGGCGGGCCAGGGCGACACAGGCGCGGCGGAACAGTCATCCCGCCCCCCCACGTCGACGGACTCCTATGCCGCGGCGGCGGAGGCGGCCGCCGCGGCGGCCGTGCGCTTGATGTCGGTGCATGTACGCGTGTTGGGGGAGGCGTACGCGTACGTGCACCTGTTGTTCCCTGTCCCCGATGCCGCGGTCGGCTCCGGCGCGGTCGCGGATGCTGACCCTGCGGTTGGGGCTACCACCGCCGCGTGCGCAGAGTTTCTTCCCGACCTACATATGCGCATGTCGTAACACGACACCAGCAGAAGGGCTCATTCGACAAGGAGGTGGCGGCGGCACCGAACGCGCTGTCGGTCACCCGTGACGCGCTGTCAGTCACCCGTCACCCGGTCCATTTCAAAAGTCGCTGTCTGTTTTGGGGGAGCTTGTTGATTGTCCGCAGTTGATCGACCCCCCTCACTTTTGTATTAGACGCAGGCTGTTAGGAACACAAGCGGTGACCACCTTCCTGCTGACTTTTTTGCAAAGCGGCGTCGCCGCGTGCACCATCGCGATAATACGGGGGGCATTTGGCGCCCGGAGTCGATGGATCGCCGCCAGGATTGTCCTGATGAGACCGCAACACAGCTTCGACGACCACCTGCCGTCCTTTCCTCCACGCAAATCGTCGGCAGCGGCCACCTAGTCGCGTTTCCGGAGCATCTCCCGCTATCGGACCGGGCGGCCGCGGCCGACACTCTTCGAGCGAAACAGGACAGCAGGTGATCGTGGCAGGTCTGTTGCGGACTCGTCGCGACAATTCTGGCGGCGATCCATCGACCACGGGCGCCAAACGCCCCCCGAACTCTCCTGATGGTGCACGGGGCGACGCCGCTTTAAAATAATATCAGCAGGAAGGTGGTCACCCTTTGCGTTCCTAAGTCAACTCGTCGATCGCAAGTTACACAGTGGCGGTATTTGATGATGTGCACGTGGTATTTGACGATGTTCGGGTGGTATTCCATGATGTTCACGTGATATTTGATGACTATCAGATACCTACGCCGCATACGTGCACATTCTGGATTTCAAGCAAGTGAGCAAACTTTCGTCTGATTTAAGCTTAATTAAGCTTAAATAAGCAGCCAAATAACCAGTCAAATAAGCAGGTTCAAAAGTGGTAACCGACCAGGCGACAACGGCACCCCCTGCCGTGACCGTGGCCGTGGGGGTGAAGGTAGCGGAGCGTCAGGCGTGTGTCGCGCGCCGTTGCGCCGCCTGGGCTATCCAATGACACTCGTGGTGCGCGCGTGCGCGGCGTTAGTATTGCGCAGGGAGGCGTCGCGGCTGCGATCGCCCATCATCTCGACAGCTCTCGCGTGACAAAATGTAAGTTGACGACCATCCACTCTTGGATGCCAGATCCCTGCGCTGGCAAAGACGCCACTGGAACGCCAAACGCCGCCGCACGACGGAGCACGGCAGGGCACAGCGGAGGCGGTGGCGTCGGTAGCGGAGGCGTGAGACGCCCATGTTGCGACGGGCGGTGGGGTGGTCGCGCTTCGGGCCAGGCCCGTGGACATTGTAGATGGGGAATTTTCAGGTGACAGTGCGCGATGTCCGGCCAGCAAAAGCCCATTCTTATTTGCTCAGATGTTGCGCTTATCTGCTCGAAATAAGGAATTAAATAAGCTTAAATAAGCCCGATTATATTTTCACAGTGAAAATCAGGGGGACTCCAATCGAACTAAATACCGGGGGCAAAAGTGCGTAGTACAGAACTGTGAACCTACACCGCAGGAGGCGGAAGCGGAGGCGGAGGCGGCGGAGGACGCGGAGGCGGCGAAGGACGCGGAGGCGGCGGCAACAGCCAAATACTACGAGGAGGAGGCGGCGGCTCCCACAGCGGCGGCGGCGGCGGCACCGTAGGATGCGGAGCACGCGCCGGGGGCGGCAGCAGCGGTGGAGGAAGGGGAGGGCGGCCAAGGCTGCGCTGGAGGCACGCCATTGATGCTGAGGTCAAAGCGGCGGAGGAGGACGAGGCGACTGCGGCCAGGGCGAAGGAAGAAGAGGGATCGGCTGCTGTTGTCAAGGCTGAGGCAGCGGCGGCTGGAGAAGCGGCGGCCGAGGCGGCGGAGGCGGCGTAGCTCACGGACCGAGTGCCCGAGGAGAAAGCGGCAGAGGTGGCGCGGCTGGTCTCGCCGAGCGAGTAGATGTACCACTGAAAGATATTTGCAAATTCAACTCTCACATCCTAGATATAGCTGCGGTAATTTAGCACCGCGCAATGGACGACGTTCAAACTTTGGGTACGCGTAGGACATGCAATAAAGGCCACACCCACAAAACATCAGCTTGCGAATCGCGCTGCGCGGCGTCGTGCGCGCGTCTTCTCGCGCCGTGGGGGTCAGGGGTTGAATTAGGTCGCCTTTTTTAACCATTTCGGTCACACTGTGCCGATGCCACCTGCGTACTGTGCCCTTCGTCCCGATCAGCCCAGGAACTTGCGCACACACCCGGCGCCCGCCCCACCAACCGATTGGAACCACATGAAATAGCGCGAATTGGATTCTTTGGACGTTTCGTTTCCGAAAAGTGTCGCACCAATGTCTGACCAATGAGAAGTCACCAAAAATCACACGTAGGATGACCAGCCAGAATTCGCCAATCAGAAGCCACCAAAATACGCGACACAGCAAACCGCTGCAACGAACGCACGTTTTCTCACGCCGTTGATAGGAGTCTCCCGATGGAAGTCACAGATTCGAAACCAGAAGCATAGCTCCGCTCACCGTGGACGACACGCTGAAGCGAGAGTTCGCGCGAATTCGGCCCCGCTGCTATTCAAAATGCGCCGATCGCGAGCTGGAAATGCAAATGCACGCTGAATGTCGCGACAGCGGCGTGTCGTTCAGCGTGACCGCCGTACTCGATAACCTCGACAGCTGCACTCTGCGGCCCGAGTCGCCGCGCCATCGCGTGCGAAACCCGCGCTGGAGACGCGCGCTCGTCCAGCACGCTCAGAATGAAAAAACATAACGGGACCGCTTCTTTACCGGAAAACGTCCGCCATGACCAACTTCGTCCAATTCCTGCCAAAGAATTCGGCCCATGTTTTGCACCAATCCGTCAGTGGGGCGGACGCCCGGGTGCACACCACCGCAAGTAGAGCTAGACACTTGTTCCGTCAACTAACTAATAACGACCTACACAGTCTGATAGTACACCTAAGCCCGTATGAACTGTTCAACTGTTGTGACTTTGCTGAGCCATGTACTCATAGCTCACGTCCACAATGAATAAGTAAATTTCCCCGATCGACCGACTGGTCCGCTGATTTGGGGATTTCCCCAAACGATTTTGACGGCGGCTATTTCCTTATTTACGCCCAAACACCTCGGTTTACAGGAATTCCGGAACTCGATTTCCTTATCTAAGCCGATGAATCCCCTAGCTTCTTGAAACCGGACCCCAACTTCCTTTCCGTTCACGCGCGACACGGGAAGGCCCTATAAAACATGGTGACGCGACAAAATGCGCCGGACCTGGACTATCGGCGCGGCGCTCGCCGCGCGCGTCACCAGACGGGCGCGGGCGCCGGTAACCACTTCCCTCAGGCACCCCGCGCCTCCGTCGCACGCTCGAGCGAGGAGCTGGCATACGCTCGAGCGGCGAGAGCTTGAGCACGGCGTTCTTGTAGCTGGGGAGACGTTGGCCGTTGCGTTGTTGGCAGGGAGGCGCCAAGGGAGGCTGACGACGATGGACCGAGCTTTGGACGACGAAGCGATCAGCGGACGGGGTCAGGAGCCGCAACAGCAGCCGCCTCAGTAGCAGTGGCTGTACCCGGACGCTTCGCGGGAGGAATAGTGCATCTTTGTGGAGCGGACGCGACGTCGTCTGAGCGGACTCTTCTTGCAACTTTCCTGAACATCATTTCGAAAAGTGTTGCCCTGCTCGCGCATCCGTCGATCACCCACCGCTCGTAAACGCTGCACGCATCCGCCGCTGCACGACACGTCAACGGGCCTCCCACGCCTCCCGCGTGCCCGCCCAAGATCCCCGCTCGCACTCCATGCCCATGTCTACCCATCGCCAACGCCAACTCCCCGCCGTTCCGTCCCCCCCTGGCTAGGGGGGTAAGGAGAGTAGGAAGTCAATCCGCGGGTTTGGCCAATAAAAACGGCATATCCGCGGGTTCTTCCATTTCTGTTTTTTTGACGTATCCACAGGTTCTGTCAAATGAAATCCTTGCGTTATCCCTCTCGAACCATGCTCGACTAATCGACCTTGCCGCCGCCTCCACCCACGATGCTGCTTGCGTCCTGCGTGCGGGAAAAGGTTCCGCTGCTCCCACCGACGCCGCTCCCGAAGCCGATCCCAACCCCCCGCCGCCGACACCACAGACGACGCCCCCCACCCCGCCCTCGCACGCCACCGCCCCCCCGCCGCCCCCCGCCATTGGCAATGGCGTATGCGAATACTCGCCCCCTCTCTGCCTGCGGCGCCGGAGCCCGCTGGGAGAAGCCCCAGACTTGCGTGGAAGTCGAGCGACTTGAACAGCGCGCCAAGGCCGTTACCGCCGAGGTTGAAGCCTCCGAGCGTGCGACCATCGTCACCCCAACTTGACATGCATATTGCATCGTCCTGATCGGCCCCGCACGTCCGCTTCCGCTCCACCAATCGATTGGCACTACAAAGATCGGCCCTCTGTACCAGCTTACAACTAGAAAGGCGTGAAAGTTTCACGCCCCTTTTTTTCGTTTTTTTCAGGCTTAACCTGTGTGATCACGTGTTCGATGACTGGGAAACCATTCCCTCGGGAATTTGGAACGCTTGCAATCTCGAAATTCTTCATAAATCACGTGCAAATCGCTTCGCTAGGAGGGGAAATATCGCACGTGTTACGGGTAGTCGTAAGTTGGTACAGAGGGCCGATCGGTGTAGCACGCGGCGGGTGTCAGGCGAAACTAAGTGCACGAACCCGCGCATCCGTTGAGAAAGGTGAGAGAACACGCGGGTTTTAGACCTGTTCAACTGGATTTCACTTCCTGTTCTCCTTAGCCCCCTAGACTGGAGCACGTGAGCGTGACACATGTACATGAGTCCAAAATTCCGCACCCCAATTTTCCATATTCGAGCCCGATAGCTGGGAAACTTGGGGGAGTCTTCGGTTTGTCGGACCCCAATTTCCTTCATTTAATCTCCCAGCCTCGGAAAAAACGCGTTTGGGGGAATACCCAAATCAGCGGACCAGACCGTCTATGACTCGCGAAAATGTCTGAAACCATTTTTTGGGTTTATCCCTGCGTCGATTTTAGGGTTTATCCCTGCGTCTGCCACTTCACCGGTGCTCTGCTTGCCGCCACTCAGTTTGCGGTGTCGCTTACAACGTGGCTGTCACTTGTTCTACGAGGCAGGGTCAGCTTAAAATTTACATTAGCGCTCGGCGCGATATGATGGATTCGAAATGTGATCTTTTCGGAATTTGAAATCAAAATGACACTTCAACGCAGTTGACCCAATATCGATTGATCGAAAGTTTCGCGACGTGAAAGCGCATCCTGAAATCGAATTGCCCGCGCCGTCGCGCGCGTACAGGACGTGGCGAGCGCGGGGAGGGGCATTTTAAAGGGCGCACATCACGGTTAACGACTGTCCGTCGCGTGTTTTGGCGATCTTGAGGATGTTCGGCGAAATTGCCGCGAGATCTGGCATACGCGCGGAACAGACAGGTGCGTACAGTGACCGCGCGGACCGCCTGAAACCGAATATCGTTTTTTCAAGGCGAGACTCCTATCAACGGCGCTGGCATTCGACCGTAAGTAAGGTCGAATCCAACAGGCTGACCCTGCCTCGTAGGAAGTAAACCCTAGTCCACTCTGCACACAAGCACACTGGCTACCCTGCCAGAGGTGAGATCACTCCCCCTACTGCTAGACCAAGTACAGTCCCACCTCAAAAAAACACTAGCTCCAACAATGAGCTTTAAAAGAGAAAAAACGGAATGACTTCCCTGACCATGGCTATCCTAGGGACATCTCCGACGCCGTGCTGGCTAGCACGCGGCGGCCCTCCCGGCAGCGCTTCCCGCTGCATGGCTGCTGTTCGACAAGTGGCCAACAAGGCCCCGACGGAAGAAGACATACTTTCGGTTCCAGCAGGCGGAATCCTAAAAGCAACCGTCGCCAGTGCTCTGCTTGTAGCCACTCAGTTTGCGGTGTCTACAACGTGGCTGTCACCGGGGGATTCCCCCAGGAGGCAAAGCCTAGGCCACTCAGCACACAAGCACACTAGCTCACCCTCCTGCCGGAGGTGAGACCACTGCCCCCTCCAGGCCGAAGGCGCTTGTGTACTCGTATGCTGGTGATCTCCGGCGATGCCCCCGGGTCGTCTCCGCGCTGCCTGCCTCTGCAGCTGCACGAAGTGCCGGTGAGCGTCCGCTGCGGCACTCTGAGCCGGCGCGGATGCGTCTGGTACTGGCGTGGGCGCGGCTGCTGCGGCACCCTGAGCTGGCGCAGGCGTGTCTGATGCCGGCGCGGACGCGGCGATGATCCCGAGCGCTACGAATCGCGCCGCGAAGTGTGCTGGTGCGCAGAGCTGCGCCTGCCGCTCCCGATGGTGCGCACGGCGTTAGTGGGATCGGCGAATTGCGCGGCGGTGCCAGCAGCGAAGCCGGCACCAGCCGGGAGCCCGCCGACCGCTTCGTCGTCCACGCCGAAGCCGCCGTCTTGCTGCCGTGCGCCGCGGCTTGCTGGCGGCGAAGCGAGCGGCGCCCCAGCTGTCCGTCGCTACCACGTATTTCTCACTGCCTGCCGGTGGAGTAGCCCACATGTGTTGCTACTCCTCCGCTCTCCTGCCCCCACACCGCGTGCCGGGTGCATCCGGCCGGCCTGTCTCGCAGAGCTCCCGCTGCTGGAGTGCGCCAGCTCACCGTCTTACATGCCACCATCCCCATGTTGAGCAGGCTGCGCTGGCTCTACTTCTTTTCCCTTCAAGCTTGCGTGACAGCATGAGGTGTCGACAAGGTCGACCACATGCTCCCCCCTCCAGGCCGTAAGGCCACAAACGCTTGATTCGCCCCGGCCCCGCACGACCCAGGCTCTCTTCTCTCTCACCCCAGCCGCCCCCAGCCTGCGTCGCAGCGCCCTCCCCCGCCACCACCTTCCGCATACCCGTCGCTCACAGGTCGTCGACGACCTACCCCGTTGCCGCCGTGCGTCGTCGATGATCTACTCCGCCTCTTGCTGTGCGCAGGCGGCCGACATGGCGCACGTGAGGCCCCTTGCCCTCGTGGACGAATCCGCGCCAGAAGTGTTTGGCATCGGCAGTACTGTATTTGATGTTTGGTGTAATAGCTGCGTTGGTACCGGCGCGTGCGTCTGGTACTGTCGATCGTGTTCGGTCTGACATGTGGGTCTGATACCAGCTGGTTGGCTGTGTCTAATCCGGCAATAATGTTTGATACTGACACATGTGTCGGGTGGTCCGCTGCCCTCGGCCCCTTCGACGGCTCGGCGAGACCCTCAGCCCTCCTGCCTCGTCAGGGCACCCTCCCCCATCCACCAGCCCCACCCGCCACTCCGCCCCGCCACTCCGCCCTTGACCCCTTCGACGGTACGGCGCGATCCTCGGTACGCCCGCCTCGTCAGGGCAACATCCCCCAACCCACCAGCCCCGCCCGCAACGAGCATCGTCGTTTTTGTGCCCCAGAGGTGAAACGCCGTGTGCTCACCCCCACACTCTCCGCCGCGCGTGATGCAAGCACGCCCCTCCGCCGACGCCTTGCCCCACCCGGGGATTGGTACGACCCACCACGCGCCTGCCGCGACCCCGGTCGCTCAAGTCGGCCCGTCGTCGGCGCGTCGGCACGACCCAGCGCGTGCGTTTCGCAATGCGGTGAGTGCCATTGTTGTTGTCGTAAACACAAAATACCCGCGGGGCCCAATGCGGGGGCGCGCGCGGCGGAGCGCACCCG
>Ga0307489_10002658_pt1 | contig 11964 bp, 22 predicted proteins | sample SB12metaG_FD_202247 | JGI IMG/M metagenome (GOLD analysis project Ga0307489, IMG submission 202247) | Sea-ice brine microbial communities from Beaufort Sea near Barrow, Alaska, United States - SB 1.2 | ecosystem: Environmental > Aquatic > Marine > Coastal | place: USA: Alaska | collected...
GCGTGGTAGAGCCCGGCATACATTGCTCCCTACGCCACAGGATACCTGTTATATCGGCAGTACTGGTACAGCCTGTATCTAGATAGGAGCTACGCTCCTGTGTGCTTCTCATTCTTACTCAAGACACAAGGGTTCAAAGAGCGTGTCGCTGACGTGGCGAGCAATGTCCATCCGGCCCTCTGGATCGGAGTTTGGAGGAGTGGCGGTGGGCGATGAGCCAGGTAGGGCGGTGCAGCTTGACCCTATCAAACCCACGTTGAAAGCGCCTGGAACTAAGCGCTTGAAACTAAAATCTGACGAACCGCTTTTAAAATTCGCTTTCAGTTTCAACTTGCGCCGCTACAGCCAGGTGCATAGTCGCACGTTCCGCGTGGAGGAGCCGAGCGCCCCGGCCGCGGGTGCGGGCGCCGGCGCGGGTCCGACCGCGGGCCCGGCTGCGGGCGTGGGCGGCGGGTGCGCCGTCCGCCGCGTCATGGTGCCCTTTGTGGACCTGCTCAACCATGACAGCGACGCCGACCAAGTGTCGTGCGAGTGGGGCTGCGAGTGGCGGGGCCTGCCAGATGGTGCTCGCCACGTCACTCAAAGCATTCATCCCCCTTTATTGAATTAAATGACGCCATATGACTTGGATAAAACGTAAACACTAAACCCTAAACCCTAAGTACTAAACCCTAAACCCTAATCCTACATCCTGTGTTGAATTTAATGACGCCATATGACGTGGCGAGCAATATCTTGCAGGCCCAGGCGAGTGGGAGCCGGGCGGCGGCGGGGATGGGCGCTTTGTGGTGCGCGCGACGCGGGAGGTGCCCGCGGGTGCCGAGGTGCTCATCTCCTACGGCGAGCGCGCGGACCGCCACTTCTGCCTGTTCTTCGGGTTCCTGCCGGACCCCAACCCGGCCAACACCGTGGCGCTCTTCGGCGGCCTGGAGGAGGCGGCGGACTGGTACGAACAGCTGTGCGACGGCGGCAGGGGCTTACACTCGTCCACATCTTTGCTCAACCTGAGCCGTTTTTATCACTGAAACCAGCCAAGCACCCCTGTACATGGCACAGAAAGTGCTCACGTTGAGCTGAAAAGTGGACCAGTGTAAACCCCTGGACGGCGGCGGGTCGGCGGAGTGGGGGGAGGCGAAGCGGCGGGCCGTGACCACCGTGCGGACCGAGGAGAAACAGCAGGAGCGGACGGGGGACACGCGGAATGGCGATGGGATAGATGGGGAGGTGGTGATAAAAGGGGGGGCGGAGGAGGTGGGGCAGGGGGTGGTGGCGGCGGCGGAGGAGGAGGAGGATAAGGATACGATTGAGGAGGGTGGGGGTGGGGGTGGGGGTGGGGGTGGAGGCGCGGGCTGCCTGCCTCTTCGCTCGGACTTCGAGGCGTATCAGCCGGAGGCGGCGTCGGAGTCGGAGGCAGCGTCGGAGGCGGAGGAGGCGGCAGTGCTCAACTTGGGGGAGGGTGCCGTGGTGGACGACAGGTTATTGCGCGTGTTTGAGTTGCTGTCGGGGGACGCGGAGATGGCGGAGGCGGCGGTCAGGCTGCGCGCCGGACAGCTGTTGCAGGGCGTAGACAGTTCTGATGACCGCGTGGACAGCGCAGGCAGTTGCGATGATGGTGTAGACGCCGCAGAGATGGACGCTGTGGCAGTGGGATGTGTGGACACCGCAGACACGGAAGCCGTGGACAGTTGTGTAGACACCGGAGACGCGGACGCCGCGGCAGTGGACTGTCTGCCTTCGTCCGAGGCTGCACAGTTGGCGGCGCGCTACCGTGCGCGGCGAAAGGCGCTGTTACTGGAAATCGTTTGAGTACTGGTACCAGTATGTCACAGCCGAGTAGATCTGTTTTGGCATTTATACGTAACGAAGAGCTAGAAGCTAGAGTTTTATTTAGACAACTGGTTTTCAAACAGATCCGCTAGCGCAACCCAAGAAGTGGGTAATTGTTATACAGATGCGCCGGTGCTAGTCCGGCGCTGGCGAGCAGACTGGGTGCTTGAGCGCTCAAACCGGGGCTCGCCTTGCTGGGCGAAAGTTGTTCACTTCGTTAATAGTGCAGCAAGGCTGTGGGTTGAGCCCGGTGAGCGGCTGAGAACTCCGATGAAGGCTGAAGAGCTCCGATCAAGAAGTCAGGACTGCGATCGAGAGTCTGGCTATATTGGAGTAGATGGAGGAGATGGAGGACAGGGAACAGGAAGGCGGGGAGTGAGTCCGCGACACCGAGAGTGCTAGTGGTACCGCGGCCTACCCCCTGTGGCCTTCTCGTGCTCCCTTGTTGCACGGGCGCACTACGCCGGGAGCGGCGCGATGCTCCCCTCTATGTTATTGTTGGGCATGTTGACCACCAGGAAATTCCGAAGCTTGGAGACCAGCGACGACAGCACCTCAGACCAGGGGCTTACACTCGTTCCCAATTCAGCTCAACTTGAGCTCTTCTCTTCACCGTATAACCTGACTTAGCTCATGAATGTGTCCTGGAGTTGCTCAAGTTGAGCTCTAACGTGAACGAGTGTAAGCCCCTGCCTCGGACTCGTGACGCTGAAGGGAGGCTGGCGACATCATCAGAGCCTCCTCCGACACTCGATAATGATGGTGCAGAGTTGGGTGCGCCGCCGCCGCGGCATCTCGCGCGTTCCGTCCGAGCCCCTCTGAGTCGTCCAAGGCCTCCGAGGCATCGAACATATCAGCGTCACCGCCGCCGCCGCGGACATCGACGCTGCCTCGCCGCCTCGCCGCACTCCGCGGATGCCCGACGCCGCTGTCCGCCCCGCCCGCCGCCGCCGTCCTCGCCGCCGTCACCTGCGCGCGTGCGCTCCTGCGCACCGCGGGGCCGGGCGCCGCGGGGGGCCCGGGCGCCGCAGACTGCTCACTCCTGGTGGTGCACCCGGCCCCAGACACATTGGACGTGGCGCCGCGGGCGGAGTGCACCCCTGTGCAGAGGGCCGGACACCGGTTTCCTTTATCAGTTTCATGTAAGCACCAAACCACCGCATAGTTCAACGGTGCTCGCCACGTCATCCATCACAATGTGTACCGGTGCATACTGCGTCATCCACCGCGAGTGGTTTCAGGCTTGAGTTGAGCTGGAACGGGCTGTAGTTGAGCCGAAGTCAGCTAGAGTAATGCAAGGCGTACGTTGAGCTGGCAGCGGCTCAAGTTGAGCCGGAAACGGCTCAAATGTTCCACGGCTCAGTTGATATAAAGTTCAGCTGAAAACGGCTCAAGTTGAGCAGAAGATGGGTTCAGAGGGGGAGCGCGGCGAGTGTGTACGGGTACACCGGTACGCTTTGAGCAATCAGTCAGGACAGTAGCGCGAGGCCCTGCCGGCGCGGTGCCCATGGCGCATGGAGGTGATGGCGCAGTCCGCCAGGCACCCCGCGCCCGCCCCGCCCGCCCCATGCGATGAGGAGGGCGTGGCGTCGGACGACCGTCCCGACGCTGTGGTGGTGGTGGTGGTGGTGGTGGTGGTGGTGGTGGTGGTGAAGTCGGTGGGGAGCGACATTGAGCGTGCTCGTTGTCGGAACTCGCGCGCGCAGCACCGGCAGCGGAACACCTCGAAGTGCCCCAGCACCACGCTCTGCGCCGTCCACATGCCGCACCCGAAACACTGCAGTCAACGGAGGCGCAGGGAGAGGGGAGGAACGAGCTTCAAATAAATGCCAAATAAATGCCAAATAAATGTAAAAACACCACTGACTCCTGTGAGAAAAGCAACCTGCGCAAAGGCAGGGGCAACCACGAGCGACAGCAGCTTCCCCCCACGCCACGCCTCATCACCGCTAACGTGGACCGCAACGGCGGTCCGCTAAGATGCCCAAGTGAAAAGTGAACACCTCCAGACCACCAGAACTTTCACGTGGGCAACCTTCGATCGTGAGAAAAAAACCCTACGAGTAGGGGTACTTTGAGGGGGCGCACCCGCTGGTACCACCCGTCTTGCGGCTTATTGGTGCCGTTAATGTAGACGATGCCCGCGCGCCCTTGCAGTGTCGCGTCGTCCGCGGCGCCCACGCTCAGGCTCATGCTCGGCAGCGCCCGTCGGGTAAGGAGCGGCGAGTCGAGATGGTCCAGGCTCTTACTCCTGGAGTGCCCGCCCGTAGGGTTGAAGTAGCTCGTCCCGGTCCCGGTTCCGGCGTGCTCCAGGGACTGCGTAAGGGCGTTCGTGCTCTCCGTCTTCACAGACTTCGACGAGTGCACGGGCGTCGAACCAGCCGCGCAGCTCGCATTTACCGGCCCTAGCCCAGTACCGGCACCGGCGTTGGAACGTCGCGTGAAGCCGGACGTCGGCGAAGCGGTATTTCTTGGATGGCTTCGCCGCTTCGCACCCGCGTGCACCGGGCTCGCGACCCCCCACTTGGGGCTCGCGACCTCCGCCATCGCAGCGAACGACGTCGACGCGAACATCCCTCCGAATAAGCCTTTCGAACGCACGCGACCCACCCTACACCGGCGAAGCTCGTCCGCGCGGAATGGACGAACGCGATCCCGATATTTCGTATCGCTATCGAATCGCGTCTTGCGTTGACTTTATTCGGTTGTTGATTCGTAAGCAAGTTGCCCGGCCGACGCTTGTTTCAGCGGAGAGCGTGAACCCGTGAACCTTCAAAGCGTGTCGATTTGAAAGGATAATGGTCGGTCGGATTACACGGTGAATCCGCCAAGTCTGGTTTCAGATTGAGCCTTGTTCTGAACGCGCGAAATGCATTAGCGAGCGTTTTCATTTATTTTCTCGCGTCGAAACCGAGCGCGGAAAGCCAGAGAGACGGCACTTCATCCTCCGGCGGTTCGCTGCTCCGCGTGCAACCATGGACACAGTCACGGGGAAACCGAAGAAGAATGCAGAGCGCGAGGCCCTCACCGCGCTGACGCCGGAGGAGAAGGCGGCGCAGAAGGCAGAGCGCGCCGCCGAAAAGGAGGCGAAGCGCGCGGCAAAAAAGAGCGGCGGCGATAAGAAAAAGGGCGGCGACGGCGACGACGACGATGCCGACGCCGCCGCCGCGGCTGATAACGTCGCGGATGTCATGGGGAAACTGAAGACGGGGGGTGGTTCGTCAGCGGCGCTCGATAGAATCCTGTCCGGGCAGGAGCTACTGGCGCAGCAGCGCGCGGTGACGGGCGTGCTCGCCTCCAACCCGACCTCGAAGGATTACATCAAGGCAGGGGCTTACACTCGTCCACTATTCAACTCAACTTGAGCCGTTTCTGACACAAAAGCACACCCTAAGCACCCCAAATACCCCTTGCCACCCCCAAAACACCCCCGAATCAACCCTTTACTGCACCCCCTGTCACACAGACGGCGCTTAAGTTGAGCTGAAGAGTGGACGAATGTAAGCCCCTGCATCAAGGTTGATAAGTTCGCCGTGACCGTGGCGGGAGCGTGCCTCTTGGACGACACGACGCTGGAGCTGAACGTCGGGACGCGGTTCGGGTTCATCGGGCAGAACGGCAGCGGCAAGACCAACGTGATGAACGCCATCGCGTTGCGCGAGATCCCCATCCCGGAGCACATGGTGGGGTGGAATCCAACAGCCTCGTAACAACATCCTCATCCACCACACGTGCCCACACTGGGTTTAAATACCTTCCGATGACCTCCACAGGTGCCATCACTGAGCTCAAATGCTGTCCTATGACGCGGCGAGCACCCGTACAATACGTGCTTGGCACTGTCGTGTTCACACGGATAAACTGAGTTCAGACGCAGTCTTATGACGCGGCGGGCATGATGCGAATGAGTAACGCATATGGTTAGTACCCGGGGGAGTCAGGGCTGTGTACCCAAGGCTGTGCATCCCATTTGCCCATACCCACACTCCGCTTCTCTTGTTGTGAGGTGGGGCCTTTATTCATCCTATGACATGACGCAGCGAGCGTTATTTATCTGGCCCTGACACCCGGACCTGTACCATCTGCACCAGGAGGCTGAGCCCACGGAGCGGACGGCGGTGGAGGCGGTGGTGGACCACGTGACGGCGGAGATCACGCGCCTGGAGGCGGCGCACGAGCTCATCATCGAGACCTCGGTGGGGCGGTGCAGGTTGACCCTATCAAACCCACGTTGAAAGCGCCTGGAACTAAGCGCTTTGAAGCTATAATACGACGAGCTGCTTTCAAACTGTGCTTTCAATTTCAGCGTGCGCCGCTACACCTCGGGGGCGGATGACGAGCGGCTCGAGGTCATCACCGACCGCCTGGCATGGGGTTTCAGAACAAGCACTCGACTGACGTTCAATCTCCTCCTCCTCCTCCTCCTGCTCCTCCACGCGTATGTGTTGGCATTCACCCCGAACGTAAAGCATGCTCCAATTTCGGTTCGAGTGCTTGTTCACGATGACCCTGCTGGGAGGCGGAGCTAGACCCGGACAACTTCGAGGTGGAGGCGCGGAAGATCCTGCTGGGTTTAGGGTTTAGCAACAACACGGTGCCGATGGAGCGGAAAACCAAGGACATGTCCGGCAGGGGCTTACCCTCGTGCACTTTTCACTTCAACCTGAGCTGTTTCTGAAACAAAATGCACCCTGAACACCCCCTGATGCCCCTGAACACCCACTGAAGGCCCCCATAACCCCCCCTAAACAACCCCTACATGCACCCCTATCTAACATAAAGCCCTTGCGTGGAGCCGAAAAGTGGACGGTGTAAGCCCCTAATGTCCGGCGGGTGGCGCATGCGGGTGAGCCTCGCGCAGGCGCTGTTCGCGGCAGGGGCTTACACGCGTCCACTTCTCAGCTCAACGTAAGCATGTTCTGTGGGATACGTTGGCTGCATGAATTTCCCCCAGTCTATTAGACAGGGGCACACGGGGAGGTGTGACCAAAACGGCTTAGGTTGAGCTGAAAAGTGGACGAGTGTAAGCCCCTGGTTCGCGGCGCCCACGCTGCTGCTGCTTGACGAGCCGACCAACCATCTGGACCTGGAAGCGTGCGTGTGGCTGGAGGCAGGGGCTTACACTCCTCCACTTCTGTCTCAGCTCAACTTGAGCCGTTTCTGACACAAAATGCACCCTACCCACCCCCTAATACTCCCCTCATACCCTCTAAACCCCCCCTGACACAAATCCTGAACGCACCCCCTATCCCACAGAAAGCGCTTAAGTTGAGCCGAGAAGTGGACGAGTGTATGCCCCTGGGTGGAGGAGCACCTGAGCCACTACAAGAAGTGCCTGCTGGTGGTGTCGCACTCGCAGGACTTCCTGAACACGGTGTGCAACAAGATCGTGTGGCTGCACAACAAGCAGCTGCGCTACTACTCCGGTAACTACAGCACCTTTGTGCAGCAGGCAGGGTGTAGCGGCGCAAGTTGAATTTGGAAGCAAAAGTTGAAAGCAGTATATCACTTTTTCAGTTTCAAGTGCTGAGTTCCAGGTTGTTTCGACATGGATTTCATAGGCTACCTGCACCACCTTGGCAGGGCCCGCCAGGTGCCCACAACTCATGGCCTGGCAGAAGGCCTGGCAGGCGTGTAGGTCCGAGTAAGGGCCAGTCAAATGACCCCAGACTTTACCACTTAACAGACTGTAAAAGTACTTTAGAGTTTAGGGTTTAGGTCTGAGGGTTTCATTTTCACGATACGATCCCCCTAATTACCCCCTATACGCCCCAAAAGTCAAAATATACCCCTCTTAATTGGTAAATTCTGGGGTCACTTTACCGACCCTTGTTCGGACCTAGCGTGTTTGTGACCCGCGTTTATTAAGTTGTATGGCATCCTGTGACGGGGCGAGCAATGTCTTGCGGGCCGTACCCGCAGGTGGAAGCGGAGGAGAAGATCCAGCTCAAGCTGTACGAGAAGCAGCAGGCTGATATGGCCAAGCTGGCGGACTACGTGGAGGTGGGGCTCGATGAGTCATGGTTCACTCGTCATTCACCGTGCTGCAGACCCTCATGTCTTGAGTCAAGTGACACCGATACACAGTTCACAAGTTGACAGTAGCACACGGTAAGATCACCGAGTGTATGACCAAGTGCGTGAAACCACTTAGACACTTAGCAACAAGCAGTACTGAGTCGTCCAAACGGAGCGTTCTGATTGGTGGAGCGGGACGACTTAGCACTAAGTTTCACTAAGTGTCTAAGTAGTTTCACGCACTTTGTCATAGGAACCACAAACACGCGTGTACCGGTACACAGCCTCGCCCTATGACTTGGGGAGCACACTCGGTCGGACCCCACGCGGCGGCCAACCATGCCAACGGCAAGGCCAAGTCCGCGGCCTCCAAGGACAAAGTGCTCAACAAGATCAAGTCCGAGGAGGTGGGGGCCCGCCGCAAACCGCTCGAACTTCGCATTTGCAAATGGCGGTCGCCAATTCTTGAGAAATAGACGGTCGAATCGCCACATTGTACCATTATATGGCGGATCTGACCGTCTACGTCTATTCACTTGAGTCTTTCGATTCGAAGAGCGTTGACCGCCATTTGAGATACCCTGGAAAACTGCGAAGAAGATTTCCTTCATCACATTTGCCAACCCTCGTTTCTTGAGTTAGCTGCCACCCGCCTGATGTTTTGAGCGATTTCTGGCGGGGCACACTCTGGAGGTGGCGAAGCCGAAGCTGCGCGAGAACACGTTCGTGTTCGAGTTCCCGGACTGCAACAAGCTGCCGTCGCCCGTGCTGCCGTTCGACGGCGTGTCCTTCGCCTACTCCGGCAAAAAGGTGGGGGGGGCGCTCTTCACACGTGTGTTTCTGCCTGCTCATCCCTGTGTACCCGTACACATTGACGTCATCCTACATCCACGTTCTCCTCCACGCATTGTACCAGTGCGCGTTGACCTCCTCCTCTTCCTCTTCCTCATAGTACATCCGTTATGATGTGGTCAGCATAAAGTGTACACATTGACCTCCTCCTCCAAAAAGTGTACTCGTACACTTGACATCCTCCTCTTCCTCCTCCTGATAGTACACACGTTGTGATGTGTGGTGAGCATAAAGTGTACCGGTACTCTACGGGAAGGAGGACTTTCTGTATCACGAGCTGGACATCGGGGTGGACTGCGACAGCCGCATCGCGCTGGTGGGGCCCAACGGGTGCGGCAAGTCCACGCTGCTCAAGCTCATGGCGGGTGAGCTGCAGGCAGGGGCTTACACTCGCTCACTTCAAAGCTCAACTTGAGGTCCTTCGGGACACATCGCTCACGTTAGAGCTCAACTTGAGCACCTTCGGGCCACATCCACGGATTAATTTGGTTGTGTAGGGCACAAAATAAGCTTAAGGTGAGCGGCAAGGGGCAAGGTAAGCTCAAGTTGAGCGGAAATGGGAAAGAGTGTAAGCCCCTGGGTGCAGGCGACGAAGGGGAGCATCAAGCCGCACCCGCACCTGTGCATTGGCCGCTACAACCAGCACAGCGCCGAGCAGCTGGCAGGGGGTTGCACTCGTCCACTTTTCAGCTCAACCTGAGCCGTATCTGAAACGAAATACACCCTTTAAACCCTTTACACCCCCGGAAACCTCCTACACACCCGCAAAACAATCCCTAAACAATCCCTGACTGCACCCCCTATCCCACAGAAAGCGCTTACGTCGAGCCGAAAAGTGGACGAGTATAAGCCCCTGGCAGCTGGTGCCCGAGCAGCGCGTCTTCGACTTTTTCAAGTCCACGTACCCCAACTCGCCCTCCTTCCGCCGCACCGACGAGTACTGGCGCAGCTGGCTCGATAAGTTCGGGTAGGGCTCAACAGACTCAACAGATTGAGCGCACCCCGTCATCCACTCATCCATCGCATTGTCATTCGGTGTCAACGACCACCCAACAGATGGTATGCTACGCGGTATCAGTTTGTAGGTGTGATCGATTCCCCGCACGCTTAATAGCGTTGCGTTGTGATGTTTGATTATTGATTGAAATGACTGAACTAATTTCTTGCCACGGCATTCACCGTATTGTGATGCTTAACGTGGCATGCTCTGACGTGACGAGCGTGTTATCTATCTGATCCTACGTTCGGCCTGGACACGAAAATGCAAAACACGAAAATCGGGTGCCTGTCCGACGGGCAGAAGTCGCGCATCATCTTCGGCATGATCAACATGCGCAACCCCAACTTGTTACTTCTGGCAGGGGGGGTGTTGAGAAGAAGCACTCGACCGACGTTGAATGCTTTGATCCTCCTCGTCCTCTTCCACGCGTTCGTATGAGTCGTTATATCAGCTATGCTGTATATGTACTTGTACAGGGTGATCGTCACATCGCAGCTATTTTGCCACCCAGAAAATAGGTGACAGTCCGACAATATGAGCATGCACCCTGAAGGTGAGGCTTGCTCTGATCTTGCTTGGAGTGCATGTTCTGAACGACCCTGCCAGGTGGACGAGCCGACGAATCACCTGGATGTTGAAGCCATCGACGGGCTGGCCAACGCGATCAAGAAGTTCAAGGTAGGGCGGCGCAGATTGCACCGATGCCCGTGTTGAAACCGCCTGGAACTAAGCGATCGAAACTTGATTACGATACACTGGTTTCAAACTCTGCTTTCAAATTCAACTTGCGCCGCTACATCAAGGGCGGAGTGGTGCTGGTGTCGCACGACTTCCGCCTCATCGACCAGGCACGGCACGCCGCTTGTTCAGAACAAGCACTCCACCGACGCTGAATCTATTCCTCTTCCTCCGCGGTTTAGGGTTTAGGGTTCAGGGTTTAGGGTTTAGGGACCATCGACCAGGCACGCCGCTTGTTCAGAATCGGCACTCCACCGACGCTGAATATCCTCCTCTTCCTCCGCTCGTCTGCATGAGCATTCCACCGACGTCGAATCTCTTCCTCTTCCTCCGCGCCTCTGCATGAGCATTCACCCTGAATGTAGGTCGTGCGGGCACGTCCGATATCGGTTCAAGCGCTGGTTGTGAATGACCCTGGTGGCCGGTGGCGGAGCAGATCTGGGTGTGCGAGGACAAGGGGGTGACGGTGTGGAAGGGCACCATCCGGGAGTACAAGCGGGTCCTGGCCAAAAAAATGGGGTACTAGCTCTGCTCCACGCCACGCGCTCGCCGCAAGCGGCTTGAAGATTTCTTTTTGGGGGATTCGTTTTTTTGGATGGGGTGTGGTTTGGGGGGGGATTTGATACAATTTCAAATCATAGATCGTAGCAACGCAGCACACTCATTCAACTGGTAAGACGGTGGAAGCAAACATTCCATTATAGACTCGTTTTACAAATACAGATGGCGGGCGGCGTTTCGTACCGGCTGTCCCGACATTCCACAATATGTTATATCACATCACAAGTTCACCTCACAATTTCACAACACCAGGTGTTTCCGCATGATCTCCTTGGCGCCTTTCGCCACATACGCCCCATGGTAGGGCCGGGCAGAAAATGCTCAAAGCATCACAGGATGACATGTAAACTCGATACACGAGGGTCTGCATGCGTTGAACCCAAAGTTGGTGATCATTCAGTGTGGCCGGAGGTGGAGGCCTTCTAAAATGCGGTACCTCCATCCATCCAGCCCTAGAGCTACTGAAGAATTGGAAAAGGAAAAATACATACAATGTGTTGGAGGACAGTGATGGACATTTAAATGTGTTGGAAGGACAGTGACTACGGAGTTTTTTCATGTACCCCAAATGGCGGTCAACGCGACTCAAATTTGAGTTATCGAGTAAATAGACGGTCAGATTTCCCACACAATGGTACAATATGGGATTCGACCGTCTATTACTCAAGAATTGGCGACCGCCATTTGGGGTACATGAAAAAACTCCGTAGGAAGGACATTCAAGGTGGCAGACCCCACCCCGTGGCACGGCAGCATGGTATCGAAGTCCCACCCCAGCACCCGGTCGGTCGCCGCCTTGTACGCCGCCGGTCGGACCACCATCATCTTGCGGTAGAAGGTGAGGTACACCTGGTCCATTCCGAACTTCCACGCCCGCCAGGAGTGTCATTGAGAACAAGCAATCGAACCGAGATCGGACGAGCCCGCATGACTTACCTTAACCTCAGTGTCGGCCTGACATGTCAGGT
>Ga0307489_10002659_pt1 | contig 11962 bp, 20 predicted proteins | sample SB12metaG_FD_202247 | JGI IMG/M metagenome (GOLD analysis project Ga0307489, IMG submission 202247) | Sea-ice brine microbial communities from Beaufort Sea near Barrow, Alaska, United States - SB 1.2 | ecosystem: Environmental > Aquatic > Marine > Coastal | place: USA: Alaska | collected...
CCCGCGCTGCCGGCGGCGGGATCGGGCGGCGGGGGCTCCTCCCCCTCCACCGCCACCGGCGGCCGCCTCGGATGATGGCCTAGCAGACATGCTCGTCACGTCATGTGACGGCATTGGGCTCAAGACACGAGGGTCTCAAGTGTGAGGAATGATGTGGCGGGAGAGGGAGAGACGCTTCCCCGTCTACAGGGGGGCACCAGGTCTTCACCCTGCTCCCTGTGTTGTGAAAGGATGACGTGGCGAGCAACACAGGGGTCAAGTGCCCATTACTGGGGGGTCAGGTGCCCAGGTGCCCATTACAGGGGGTTCAGGAACCCATCACAGGGGAGTCAGGTGCCCATCACAGGGGGATCAGGTGCCCATCACATGGGGGTCAGGTGCCCATCACAGGGGGGTGCCAAGCCCTACCCCGGATTGTGGAACACGTACCCTTTGTACACCAGCTGCGAGATGCCATCCTCACCCGCGTGTGCGGTGCCGGCGCCGGCGGCGGCGCCCGGGAGGGAGTCCAAGGTGTAGCGGCGCAAGTTGATTTTGAAAGCAAAGTTTGAAAGCGTTCAACCATATCATAGTACCAAGCGCTGAAACCATAGGCGCTTTCCACACGGGTTTTCATACTGTCAAGCTGCATCGCCCCACCAAGGTAGGAGCGCCGTTGCACGTGGCCGCGTCATTGTCGGTAGTGGGACTTGCATCGGTGGATGCCGCCGCCGTTCAGGGGCTTACACTCGTCCACTTTTCGGCTCAACGTAAGTGCTTACAGTGGGATGAGGGCTGCATGCAGGGGTGGTGTAGGGGGTGTTTAAGAGGTGGTGTGGGGTATGAGGGGGTATGAGGGGGTGTTTAGGGCGTATTTTGTGCCAGAAACGGCTCACCTTGAGCTAAAAAGTGGACGAGTGTAAGCCCCTGCCGCTGTTGCGTCGGCGGACGCCACTCGCGGGAGGAAAGCGGCCGGGGCATTGGAGTAAAGCGCCTGGCCGAGCGACAGCAGCGCCTCGCGTCAGGGGCTTACACTCGCTCACTCCAGAGCTCAACTTGAGGACCTTCGGGACACATCGCTCATGTTAGGGCTCAACTCGAGCACCTTTGGGACACATCAACGGGTTAATTTGGGACAACGTGAGCTTAATTAGAGCGGAAAAGGGCAAAATAAGCTCAAGTTGAGCGGAAACGGGAACGAGTGTAAGCCCCTGCCTCGCGCGCGGAGGCGATTTGCACGTCGGTAGTGGCCTGGGCGGCGGCGAGACGCGCGACGGCAACCCGTGCCTGCACATCCGCTGCCGCCGCGGCCGCCGCCGCCGCCACCGCCGCCTCCGCTCCCGACGCCGCGGAGTGTTTCTCGCGTTCATCCAGCTCCGCGGCGATCAGCAAACCCTTGGCCGATACCCACGGCCGTATGCAAGAAGCTCCCCTATCAGATCCACCCATCAAAGTCACCCCACCTATCAACCTGAGGGCGGGCCGGCGGCCTCCCCCACGTGCCCAACCTCGCGGGCGTAGTGCTCGTCTCCGTACACGCATAGGGATAATGAAAGGGATGCCACTTCCTCTTCCCTTCTCACCTCAACTGCCAGCTGTGTTGTCCGTGAAACCACTTGCAGTTATCCCTCAAAGGGGCTTATGCTTACGAGAGTACCTGAAAGCCGAAAGGGAACGTTTGGTTGAATGGCCTTGCCTCGCAACCCGCGGTGCGCTGCTCCGAACGCGTGAGCGCGTCCGCGTCGTCGGCGCCGCGCGCCTTCAGCGCCTCCGCCTCCTCCGCGGCACGCCCGCGCTCGTCCGCGTGCGTGCTCTCCGCCGCCTTCGCCCAGGGACTTACACTCGTCCACTTATCAAGTTATCATCAACCTGAGCCGCTTTGTGCATGTTGCCACTGGAACCAACTTTAAAAGCATCCCACAAGACGTCCTGCCGAAACGTGGACGAGTACTGCACAAGAACGGCTGAGGTTGAGCTGGAAAGTGGACGAGCGTAAGCCCCTGCCTCCACCTCGCTCGCGTGCGTAGCCTTGATGGAGGTCAGCTCCGAGCGCGCGTTCATCAAGAGCACCAGCGCAACGACAGCGAGCACCAGCGGGCCAAGCCGCGTGAGCACAAACTGAACCCTTTTCATCATCTTGCCTCCGCCGCCGCCGCCGCCGCTGCCATCGGTACCGCCGCCGCCGCTCATGCCCCCGCCTCGCCCCCCGCCGCCCGCGGTGCTCAAGAGGTTCGCGCTGGATTTTTTGCCAGCTGTGGTGCCGTCCCCGGAATCTGCTCCAGTATACAGCACTTGGGCGATTGCCGGCGCTTCGACAGAGGCCTCGAAGCGAACGGCCTCGTGAGGGATGGCGTCGTCGGGGTGGTGGCGGTGGTGGATGGACGCGCCGCCGCCGCCGCCGCCGCCGACGCGTGGGGAGAGCGCGTGGGGTTCGAAGACCACCTCGTCCTCCTCCTCGTCGCTGAGCTTTCCCTTTTGCCGGGGGGAGAGGGGGAGCGCGGTTGGCTTGGCCGGGCTCGAGAACCACCCCCCGCCGCCGCCGCCGCCGCCGCCGCCGGCCGGCTTGTGCGTGGTGCGTCGCCCCGCCAGCGTTCCAACCTGGGCTCTGATGTGTGCCCGGCACGTGCACGCTGCGCGCGTTGAATTGATGTAGGGGCACTGACTTTCAATACGTATTGGTACGGTAGCGCGGGGCGCGGGCAGTGCGAGAATATTCACGCTCAACCCGCTTCCACCATCGCCGCTACGGTTACTCCCCCGCGCACGTAGCGCTCACTCTCCCGAGGCCGAGACCATGGTGCGGGTCCTGGAGACGCGACTGGACACCGGTAGGAACAGCCCCGGCGCTACGATTGCTGCCATCGTTGTCACACAACGAATATCGCAACTCTCGAGAACGAAGATCGGCACCCCGACGTCTGCCATCCAACCCACATATTGGACCCTGCGACCACGGCGGATGCGGCGGTGGCAGGGGACGGTGCCGGATCAGGCCGGTGCATTATAATGATGATGTTGAGGCGCGGGTGAAGGGGAAGGTGTTACGAGTGGTACGAGGCGGGAGCAGACTGTCGTTGTGTCGTTGTATGGAAAACAGTTGGACAAATTGCTGTCGTGACGCTTGGACCTTATGACCGGGCGCGGCGCCGGCTGTACTGCAAGCGGCGGTATGCCAGCTGTGTCGCGACATGTTTCCAGCGTGGCGCGCGGGGCTGAGTAACAACGACGATGATGTACTCCTCTCGCCCATCACGGGAGGCATCACCAACGATTTGTTGCTCGTGACTCCCATGCACGTGGATGACCAGAAAGCGGCGGCGGCGGGCGGCGATCCCTTCGACAGCGGCGCGCTGAGACCCGTGGTGGTGCGCACGTTCGGCGGCGGCACCGACCGCTTCTTGGACAGAGCGGTGGAGGCGACTGCTGTGTTGGAGCTCAACGAACAGGCATGGCGTTGCCAACCTGAGACCTGGAACCCAGCTGTTTGAAGGTGCTCACTACAACTTTCTTTTTGAGCTCTGTGGAGCTGTAGGCCGACTCTGAGATTCATAGTGTGTGAGAGACACACTCTGGTGTGAACTGGCTGGACCAGAAATGTGGCGGGAACTGACCGGACTGAATTGCTGCGTGCCAAGTGTGAACAGACCGGACAGGAATGGTGCATGTCGGGTGAAGTGACTAGACCAGATAGTTGCAGGGCATGGACCGTTACCTGCAGGGGTTCGGAGCGCGGTGCCTGGGGGTGTTCGCTAACGGCCGCGTGGAGCAGGCGCTCATAGGGCAGGGCCTAGGGCCATCCACTCGCCCACGTCTGAGCTCCATCTCAGCCATTTTTGTCCCTGAACCTCCCTGAAACCACCTGCCGTATCCCCCAAAAAGTGCTTACGATGAGCTGCACAGTGTACGAGTGGAAGCCCATAGTAGGGCCTCGCAGATACGAAGTGAGTATTCCTCGCCACGTCAACAGGATGCAATCACACGTAAGACACGAGGCTACCATATGTGGATGACGACGTGGCAGGGATTATCTGTCGGGCCGTATGATTGGGACGCGGCCGCTGACGCCGCGCGAGATGGCAGCGCCGGCGGTGGCGGCAGAGATCGCCCGCCACGTGCGCCGGTTTCACGGGTGCTTGGTGACGTCGAGGATGTCTCGCTCGACGCTCAACGGGCAGGGGGCTGCTGGCGACGGCTTCGCGTCGACGTTGACAGTCAGAAATGGTGACGCGAATACTCTGGTGGTGAGAGGGCGGGGTTGCGGTGCCGGGGGCGATGGTGACGGCGACGCGATGTCGATGATCACGATGACAATGACTACAATGAATGAGACGACGCCGGCTGCGGCGGCTTCGGCGACGGCGGCGGCGGCGGCGGCGGCGGAGGCTTCAACGCCGGCTGCAGCGGCAGCGGCGGCGGCGGTGACTGCGGGGACAACGGCGGCGACGGATGCGGTGGCGGCGGCGGCGACAACGGCGGCGGCGGTGGCGGCGGCGACGACACCGGCAGCGGCGGCGGCGGTGGCGCCAGCGGGGAGGGAGGTGGCGGTGGCGCCGGCGGGGAGGGAGGCAGCCGTGGGCTCAGAGATGGCGGGGAGCGAACCGACGGAGGAGTCGGTGGTGGCGGAGGGAGAGGCAGCGGTGAACTCGACGGCGACAACGGCGGCGGCCGTGGCGGCGTCAGCGTCGATGAAGCACGCGGTATCCGAAACCTGGCGGGTTCTGCGTGATTGGCACAAGATGGCGACCTCGTTCGACTTCCCATCCGATGGAAAGGATGTTGAAGTCAAGCGGAGGCGGCGGGAACAGCTGGACCTCGGGCCCATTCTGGCATGGCCGAACATAAGTACTTTCACAGCTGGCACTTGTGTCCCTTACACAGCCTGAATAGGCCGCTTTCGGTATATCGCTTCCCGCGCCGAGCGCTGACGCTTTGTCCGCAACTCTGTATGGGCATGTGATATATTGAACCTGGCTTCCTTCCCACGTTGAGCGCTGATGCTTGGTCCGCAACTCTGCATGGAAATTTTCACCCAGGCGGTATGCCGAAATCGGCCTGTTATCCCACTTCTGGCCTCACAGGCACTGAAGTGCCAGTTGACTTCAGGCCGTTTGTTCATGAGACCACTTGAGTGCTCCCACTTAACTGATTAATATACAGGGACAGGGACGCTCAAGATTGAAAATACTACTTGTGTAAGGCCCTGCATCCTGGATGACATAGGTAGGCTGGAGGAGGAGTGCGCGGGCGTGGCCTCCCCTGTCGTCTTGCTGCACAACGACTTGCTCAGTGGAAACTTCCTGGTGTCGGAGAGCTTGGGGCGGCTGGATGGGGGTGGTGAAACCAGCGCCAACGGCGGCGGGGACAGCGGCAGGGGCTTCCTCTCGTTCACATTAGAGCTCAACTTGAGCAACTCCAGGACAGATTCATGAGTTACTTCGCGTTATACGGTGGATAGAGGAGCTCAAGTTGAGCTGAAATGGGAACGAGTGTAAGCCCCTGGACAGCGGCGGGGACGGGGGCGGACGTGGTGGGGTGGGCGGCGGCGAAGGCGGGGGGGACGACAGTGACGATGCCCACAGTGTCGGCGACGACAGCGCCCGAGGCTACCGGGGTAGCGGCGGCAGCTTGGGAAACGAACCCCAAACTCTCCCTCGGGTGCCGCTCACGGTGATCGACTTTGAGTACTCGTGCTACGGCCCGCGCGGGTTCGACCTTGTGGGGTGGTTCAAGATGATTCCTGTGTTCAATCCGCCTGATTTCAGCGCTTGTAACTAGATTGTGACATTTAAAGACAAGCCCACGTTCGGAAATATGTGTTGACTCAAGATGTCTCGAGTTACATAGTCCGAAAATTACATATTCGAACGTGGGCTTGTCTTTAAACATCATACGATACATTGCGTTCAAATTATGCTTTCTCATGCACTTATTTTTTCAACTTGCGCCGCTAAAACCTGGCCAACCACTTCGTGGAATACGCCGGCTTCGACTGTGACTGGTCGCTGCTCCCAGGCAGGGGGGCTACTGAGAACAAACACTCAATCGACGTTGAGTATCCTCCTCCTCCTCCTCCTCCTCCGCGCGTCTGCATGTGTGGGGTATTGAGAACAAGCACTCGACCGACATTGAATCGACGAACCGAGTCTGCACGTCCGTATCAGCAGCCACCCCGAAGGCAAGTCATGCTCGTATACCCCAAACCCTCAACCCTAAACCTTAAACCCCAAACCCTAAATCATAAACCCTAAACCCTAAACCCTAAACCCTAAACCCTAACTTGTTCAGTTTGACCCTGCTGCCAGGGCCGGAAGCCCGGCGGGCCTTCTACACTTCGTACCTCGGGGTGGGCGAGGAGGTTGCCGCGGGAGGGTGTGCGCTGACTCCCAAACAGTTAGAGGCAGCGCTCGACGCGTTGGAGCGTGAGGTACGGCCTGGAAATGCTCGCCACGTCATATGATTCCATTTAGCTCAAGACCAGATCTCAACGTGCGATGAGTGACATATGACGCGTTGGGCAAAATGTACCCCAGACCCTAAACCCTATACATGCCAGGCCCTCGCGCGAGGTTGCGGCGTTCACACCCGTGAGCCACCTGTGGTGGGGGCTGTGGGCGGTGATGCAAGCCACCATCTCAACACTCGACTTCGACTATCTGCGATATGCGGAGCTCAGGCTGCGGGAATACCGCAAGCTGCGGCCGGGAGTTTAGCTTCTAGTCTAGCCGGATACAGGCCTGGTGCCTAGTCTGTAAAGCGTACTATGCATAGTATCTCGTACTACCCGTAGTAAGTAGGCGTTTGGTGATTTTCACCAAAAGTTATTTGACTGTTGGCCAAATCACCAAACTCCAGCTCACGAGAAGTGACTAGCCCACAGACTAGGCTGATAGGCACTAGAACATAACTGGGATTCAGGGAAACTCTTTCTGCGATCTCTAGTGGGATTTTCCGAGCAAATCGTCTGGAATTTGTAAAGTGCGTTCCTGCGATTTAGTGGTCGACGGAGACCTGAGCGTGTAGCGTGCCTCCGGGGGCAGTTAAACGTGATACTCGTACAGGTTTCACGAGTATAATTGTACTACCGATCGTACCGCAAGTTGCGCAACGCGAGCTATTGAGCAGGAACGTATCGCAAGCTTGTCCGCCGCTCTTCTCAACTAGTGTCTGTAGTATGACAAAGTGCGTCAAAGTGTTACGAGCAAAAGCAAAAGCAAAAAGCATGGACCAATCACAGGCTCGGATTCGAGTCGGAACGGTTTGATCCGAGCTTGTGATTGGTCCATGCTTTTTGCTTTGCTTTTGCTCCGTAACACTTTGACGCACTTTGTCATGGTGATGGAACGCGAGGTTGGCGCGCGCGACAGTAGACGGTAGAGATAGAGCCATCTTCTGCGCGCACTGATTTATAATATTAACATTGAAGTAATCTGCGCTGCAAGCTGAAAGTGTTATACCTGGCCATTATTATGTCTCGCAATGGTCGTCTCATTCTGCAAAGAGCAAGCCTCATAACCTCATCAGATGCCTCAGTGCTTACTGTGTCTTGTATCTATCGTTTCTCATCGGCCCCCTTTTGCTTCTCACAGGGTGAGCATTAACAAACCCCATCCCTTGAACCCCACCAGAATTTTACAGTAAGTATGGATTGAATGTGAGGCAGGTGGTTTCGGGGGCAATGTACGCTAGGTGCTGCTAGGTCTTGTCTTGTGTAGTCTTGTGCTGTCTTATGTCCTCGATCACTCGATCACTCGATACATGTACAGGGTCATGCAACTGCAATGCATGCCATCATGTTCCCCGCCCGACCCGATCCGTGTGCTCTCTCACCCCGTGCTATCCACGGTGTATTGACTCGTTCCGCCGCCCGTCCCGCCGCCCGTGCCGCCGCCCGCCGTCCGCTGTGTGCTCGTCGTCCCGTCCCCGCACTCACCTCTCTCTTTCTCTCTCACTAAGTCTGTTTCTCTTTCTCCATCCCCACCCCACCCGTGAGGGACGCGGGTCGGGGCGAGTGTGCAGGAAGGAAGAGTAAGCCAGGGAACGAGGATCAGAAAAATCCCCCCGCTATGTGCCCACTTCCCCCCCCCCAACCCCCCCGCCCTCAACCCCCCCCTGTGTGCTCTCTCCGCCCGCCCTCCCCGCAATATGTTCTCTCATCCCGCTCTCCCTGATGTGACTGTGCCCTCTCGACCCACCCCACTCGAATCGTCACCCACCGCCCGCCGTGTGCTCTCTCGGTCCGCCCCGAGTCCCCGCTTCAAAAATCACTCACTGTCAAGGGGGGCAGGTCTCCTTATGCGCGCGGAAATGCCACTCGCACACGCTCCTGAGTCGTTTTTGTCACTGAAACCACCCAACTCACCCCACTTATCTACACAGAAAGCGCTCAGGGCAAGCTGAAAAGTGGACAACCCGCACTTGGCCCGCCCCGCTCAACCCATCCAGCGCCCCCCGCTACCCCGCCCCCCGCCCCCTTCCCGCGCCCCCAATCCCCTCCTCCCCCACCCCCCGCCGCCCGCCACACTTAGCGCGCCTTGCGACCGCTACCCGTGCGCTCCAGCTTAGTGGCCGCGAGGACCATGCCCGGGCCCATGCCTTTCGCCGAGTTCAGCTCCTTCTTCAGCATGCCGTTCTCCAGGGGCGCAGCACTCCTCCACTTCTCAGCTCAACGTATGCGCTTATTATGGGACAGGGGGTGCGAATAGGGGGGACACAGGGGGTGTTGACGAGGTGTTAAGGGGTATGAGGAGATGTGTAGGGTGCATGTGGTGTCAGAATCGGCTCAGGTTGAGCTGAAAAGTGGACGAGTGTAAGCCCCTGCCGTTCTCCCGCTCCAGGCTGGAGATCGTCTCCTCCAAGTCGGCGATCTTTCCCTCCTGGCGCCAGGGTCACTGAAACCAAGCACTCGAGCCGGGATCAGAGCATGACTAAGGAACGTACCTTCAGGGTAAAACTCATACCCACAGACAACGCCCGGAGAAGGAGGAGGAGGATGCTGGACGTCGGTCAAGTGCTTATTCTCAATAACTCACGCGCAAACTCGGTCCGTCGACTTAACGTCGGTCGAGTGCTTGTTCTCGATGACTCCGAGAGGACTCAGTTGTCGATTCAACGTGGGTCGAGTGCTCATCTACACAACCATCATTTGTACTCGATATGTCGATTCGACGTCAATGGAGTACTTGTCATGGTTACCCCCCCTGCCAGGTCTTCAGCGTACATGGCCTTGCGCTTGTGGCTTCGCGCCGCGCTCTCGCGGTTCTTGCGCTGCCGCTCCTCGCACAAGGGTCATTGACAACAAGCACTCGCGCCGAGATCGGACGTGCCCGCATGTCCTAGTCTACCTTAACCGTGAAATCAAACACTCAAACCAGCATCAGTCGTGCCCCCTTGGCTCATCTCAAGGGCGAATGCTCGTGCTCATACACACGCGTGGACTCGGTTCGAGGTGGAGTACTGCGACCAATCCCGGGACCATCATATGAGCAGTGTATCCAGACTCTCGCCCTGGCAAACGGCGGCCCGTCGATTCAACATCGGTCAGGTGCTTGTTCTGAATAACCCCCCTGCCTCGGCGCGGAGCTCCTTCTCCTCCACCGTCTCCTCGTCCACCTCCCCCTTGCGCTTGCGACCTTTCTTCTTAGGCGGCAGCACCACGATGGCCTTGCATGAGGGAAACTCAGAACAAGCCGTCGAACGAGATCGGAGCAAGCACGACAAGCTTTGAGGTACATACGCGCGGAGGAGGAGCAGGAGGAGAGCCGATGTCGGTCGAGTGCTTGTTCTCATGTGAGAACAGGCCATCCACCGACATCGGAGCACGACAAGCTTTGAGGTACATACGCGAGGAGGAGGATTAAGAGGAGTAGGAGGAGAGTCGATGTCGGTTGAGTGCTTGTTCCCAATAAACCCCCTGCCTTGGACTTGGAGGAGGCGACGGCCACAGCCAGCTCGTTCTTTGCGCCGCCCCGGCCCCTCGCGGCGCCCTTGCCAGATTTGGAGGCGGGAAGAGGCGGCGCGGGCGCCGCCGGCACCAATGCCAGGGAGTTGCTGCGCGACACGCGGCGGCCGCCCCGCCCCGGCGGCTAGGAACCGGTCGACAATCAGCTCAAAACATCAGGCGGGTGCATTGGAATTATGCTTGTCGAACTAAGTTAGTGCTGGCGATGGGGGGGTTAAACTAAGCTAGTATAAGCTAGTTTATTGGCTAGTGGTCAGTGAGTCAGTATTGGGGACTACAGTGAGACAGTAAAATAGGGTGATTTAAACTAGGCTAGTTTCATCTAGTTTAGGGGCTAGTGCTTAGTAGGCTAGTTTAGGGGCGACAAGCATGATTAAAATTAATGAACGATGGTTGGGCCATGTGTGCATGGACATTACGAGGGGGTTCTGCTGGACCCTACCGGCGGCGGCGGCAGCAGCTCCTGGCTCAGCATCGAGATGGCGGCCCTTTCTGTAGGGACGCATATGAATCTGAAAGCAAAGTGTGAAGGCGGTTCATCGTATTTTAGCTTCAAGCGATGTCATATTTTAGCTTCAAGCGCCGAAACCAAGCGAAGTCAACTTAGTCAACCCGCGGTCAAACTGGTCAGACTGGGGTTAACCCGCGGTCGACCTGGGGTCAACCTGATCGATATGGAATATCCATATGGGAGATCGGACATCGATGAGATATCGATATGAATATCGATATGGTATAGAGCTATGGGATATCGAATTGGGATACAGTATATCGATATGGTCATCTACCATATTGATATGGTCATCCTGGATATCGATATGGTATATGGGCTAATGGTATGGGAGATGACAATATCGATATGGTCTTCCTGCAGATCGATATGGGATATCTTGTCACTCTGACCTGCAGCGCCCTACCGCTCTACAGCGGCGCGTGCGGACGGCGTGGGCTGCAGCGGCGGCTGCCCGCGTCCGGCCGACCCCGACGGGTGGATCATCGCCGTCATCTAGGGGAACTAGGGCATGTGGGGTTATCAACGTCAATAACCCAATGATATCAGGTCTTAGGTACGTGAGAACGATGTCAAGGTGGCGGGAGAAGATGCGGAAAGGAGGAGAGGAGGGGAATGTGTACCGATACACTATGATGTGGATGAAACCGGGCCTGGGGAGGAGGAGGAGGAGGATTAGGAGGAGGAGGAGGAGGAGGAGGAGGAGGAGGAGGAGGAGGCGAATGTGTACTGATACAATAAGATGTGGGATGCCGTGCCCTAAGTGAGTGAGACAGGTCAATGCAAGGAGGAGGAGGAGGAGGAGGAGGAGGAGGAGGAGGAGGAGGAAGAGGAGGAAGAGTTGGAGGAGAAGGCGAATGTGACCGGGTGCAGTATGATCAAAGAGTCAGCCCCACCTCAAGCCAGTCCTTGGCCGGCCGTGTCTCGACACCTTTGGAGTGCTGCGTCACAAGTTGGTCTAAGCTGGCCTGAGTAATGAGGGGGATGGAACCCACGCGCGCCATGGTGTAGTGCCGCACGTTATAATTCAAACCAAAACTTACAAGCAGCTACATTTGCAGTTTCAAACGCTGGAACCAGGCGCTCTAAGCGCGGGTTTCAACGTGAAGGAGGAGGAGAAGGAGGAGGAGGAGGAGGAGGAGGAGGAGGAGGAGGAGAAGGAGGAGGAGGAGGAGGAGGAAGAGAAGGAGGAGGAGGAGGAAGAGAAGTTTCAACTCTAAACTCCCGGTTCCTGGATTTCACCTGGGGCTGGCCCACCATGATGTAGCGGCGCTAGTTGAATTCGAAAGCAAAACTTGAAAGCAGTTTGACGTGTTCTAGTGCCTAGTCTGTGAAGCGTACTAGTACTAGGATACTAGAGCTTTACAGACTAGGCACTAGTTTCAAGAGCTGAGTACAAGGCGCTTTAAAGTGGGTTTCATAGATTCCCGGCACTGCCCTACCATGGGACCTCCCCCGAATAGGAAGGCGTTCATCATCGCCGGGTTGTAGCGGCGCAAGATGAATTTGAAAGC
>Ga0307489_10002661_pt1 | contig 11959 bp, 15 predicted proteins | sample SB12metaG_FD_202247 | JGI IMG/M metagenome (GOLD analysis project Ga0307489, IMG submission 202247) | Sea-ice brine microbial communities from Beaufort Sea near Barrow, Alaska, United States - SB 1.2 | ecosystem: Environmental > Aquatic > Marine > Coastal | place: USA: Alaska | collected...
GCCACCAAAGTTTGGTACTTGACCGCGTGGTGGAAGCTGCCCGTCTGCGCCGCGGCGGCGATGTATGCGCATTTAGTGAGAAACGTCATTTTCGCAATTGTGTACCGGGTACACATTTTCGCCGAAATTAACGCATTCTGACTAAATGCCCATACACCATATCCACGCCGCCGCGCGGCGCAGACGGCTGCCTTGTACGCGGCGTCCGCACACCAAACTTTAAGGATGTCGAGGGGCACATATAGGCTACGGATTCCCGAAGTTTGGTGTGCGGACGCCGCGTACAAGGTACCTGTTTATCATGGTACGCGTTGCATTTTGATAGTTGGGTTCGTTTGCAACATACGCTCTTAACTGGTAAATTCTGGGGTCACTTTACCGGCCCTTGCTCGGACCTAGCTCTACCAAGGCCTCGCTTGTACTAAAGTGTTTGTGTAAGCATCGTCCCTTACTCTCGGAAGTGGAGTGAGTTTGGAGGGGTGCGACGTGAGCAGCGAGACGGGGAGCGGCGTGGTGGGCGAGGGCGCGGACATTCGGGTCACTGGCTGCAAAGTCCACGGATGCAAGACCCACGGGGTGGCCATCTACGGCGACCTGTTGGGTGAATTCGGGGGTGGGACCGTGGTAGGGTGGTGCAGGTTGACAGTATGGAAACCCGTGTTGAAAGCGCGCCTACGGTTTCAGCGCTTGAAGCTATGATTCGATGAAACGCTTTCAGTCTTTGCTTTGAAGTTCAACTTGCGCCGCTACACCGTGGAAGGGTGCGAGATCTACGACAACAAAGAGGACGGGGTTTTGTTACGGGGCGGCGCGAAAGGAATCATCTCAAGTTGGGCCTGGCAGATGTTGCTCGCCACGTCATAGATCGCCGTTTCAACTGAAGACACGAGGGTTCGAAACACGTGTCGATGACGTGGCGAGCAATATCTGCCAAAGCCTTAATCTCCGGAAACACAATCACAAACAACGGGCGGTTTGGGATCGAGCTGGTGGACTGCACTGGGTAGGGCGGTGCAGGTGTTCCCTATCAAACCCACGTTGAAAGCGCCTGGAACTAAGCGCTTGACATTGATACATAATAAACTGCTTTCAAGTTTTGCTTTCAAATTCAATTTGCGCCGCTACAACTTGGGAGGTGCGGGGGAACACCGTGGGCGGCAGCGGGAAGAAGACCCCTGTCGGCTTCAGTCAGGGGGCGGAGGACGACGTCGTGCTCTCCGCAGATAACAAACTGTCGTGAGCTGGATGCACATAGTTAGATTAGTTAAATTAATTAATTAATATTAGGTTGCTGGGGTCAAGGGCTAGGCTTGGGCTAGGCTGAAGCTAAAGCCTGAACGATAAGTCCATGATGTTTTAACTAAGGACGTGTGTGAAGCGCGACAAGGTTCGCACCGACACTGACTCGCTCACTCACTCCGGGCACAGTGACCCGACACCGACTGGGCGGCGCTCGCTCCGCGGCAAGTCACCTGTATACTTGTCGCCCCTAAACTTACCCACTAGGGTACTAAACCTAAACTAGGCTAAACTAGCCTAGTTTACGCCCCACATATTTTAGGCCCCTGTCTAACCACTAACCACCAACCTCTAACCACTCACCACTGACACTATCCACTAACCCTAAACTAGGCTAAGCTGGCCTAGTTTAATACCCCCCTTCGGCAGCACTAGCCTAGTTCGACAAGCATAGTCACCTGATGCCCGGGATCCATGTGGGTGTACACGCCGCGCGGCAAGTCACCTGATGCCCGGGATCAGGGGCTCACACTCGTTCTCATTTCCGCTCAACTTGAGCTTACTTTGCCCCTGTCCGCTCAACTTAAGCTTACTTTCTCCCCCACATAACCCAAATCAACCCGTGGATGTGTCCCGAAGGTGCTCAAGTTGAGCTCTAACGTGAGCGATGTGTTCGCGAAGGTCCTCAAGTTGAGCTTGAAGTGAGCGAGTGTAAGCCCCTGCCCGGGATCCACGTGGGTGTGCGCGCCGCATACGCAGCGTACTCACCCGCGAACATGCCCCGCAGCAGCTCCTCCTCCACCTAGGGCCGGCTACACATCGCTCGCCGCGTCGTAGGAAGCCGTGACGTGGTGGGCAACATTTGCTTGTTCCTAGCCTTGCTCGCCACCTCATGCCTCATGGGACGCCATTCAACTGGAGAGACGAAGGTTCAAACTGCGCATCGATGACGTGGCGCGTCATGGCTCACGGGACGCCGTTCAACTGAAGAGACGAGGGTTCAGACTTCGCATCGATGACGTGGCGGGCACCAAGACAAAGTGCGTGAGACCACTTAGACACTTAGCAACAAGTGGTACTAAGTCGTCCAAAGCTTCCTGATTTGTCGAGCGGGACGACTTAGCACTAAGTCTCTCTGAGTGTTTAAGTGGTTTGGCGCACTTTGTCATATCCGCGCGGCCGTACCTCGAACGGGATGCGGTGTGCGAAGAAGCGCCACGAAACTGCCGTGAACCCCACGGCGCACACCGGGTTGCACAGCAGCACCTGGGGGCAAGGGGCGCACACGCACACAAAGGGTTTGGTTAGGTGCTGCTCTGCTCGTGCGGGAAAACGCTCCCCGTGGTTTTGTTAGGTGCCGCCGAAGCACCACCCATGTGAGGTTTAGTTGGTAGCTCATCAGCCTAAGGAGGTCGTCGGATTCAGAGCACAGGCCACATTACAGTGGGGTCACTGCCACGTCACAGGAACGTCACTCACGTCCAAATTGCAATGGGACTGGTACACTACAGTCGCACAGTGAGGGGGTTCTGGTTCGCATTGCAAGGGGGGTCCTGAGTGGTTGCTCGGAGTGTACCAATGTACCCAGTGCTTGACTGTTTGCTCATATCGTGCCAATGTGACAGTGACACAGCCCTGCCTGGGTGCCGACGCTCCACACGAGCCAGCCCAGGTAGCCCGGGTGGCGCACGTATCTGTACACCCCATGCCAGGGGCTTACACTCGTTCACTTTGCAGCTCAACAGAAGCGCTTTCCGTGGGATAGGGGATGCGTGCAGGGGTGGTTGGGGGGGTGATCAGGGTGTGTTAGGGGATAGCAGGGGTGGTCAGAGGTCCATTTGGTGTCAGAAACGGCTCAGGTTGAGCTGAAAAGTGGACGAGTGTAAGTCCCTGCCCCATGCTGTACCACGCGGTGCTCGGGGCGCCGCCGCACCATTATCTGGTGCGTGAAATTGTGCCGCGCCGTCACCTCGGCGGCCTTGCGCCAGGGGCTTACACTCGTCCACATCTTTGGTCAACCTGAGCCGTTCTTGTCACGGAAACCAGCAAAGCACCGCAACACATGGGACAAAAAGTGCTCACGTTGAGCTGAAAAGTGGACGAGTGTAAGCCCCTGCCTTGCGCAGGGCGTCGCCCGCAACCACCATCGCGAGGCCGAGGGCGCAGACCCCGGCGTGGCCCTTCAGGGACGGCACCAGCTGGCAGGGGCTTACACTCGCTCACTTCAAAGCTCAACTTGAGGACCTTCGGGAACACATCGCTCACGTTAGAGATCAACTTGAGCACCTTCGGGCCTCGTTCACAGGTTACTTTGGGTTGTATGGGGGACGAAGTAAGCTTAATTTGAGCGGAAATGAACAAGGTAAGCTCGAGTTGAGCGGAAATGGGAACGAGTGTAAGCCCCTGCCAGCAGGTACTCGACAGCACACTCCGCGCACGCGGCGGCCTCGCCGTATGGGCGGAAGTTGAGGTTGATAATCAAAGTTGTTCATCATATTTTATTAAGCGTTTAACGCTGACACCAAGCGCGGTCAACCGGGGTCAACCAGCACCTGCACCGCCCTGCCATGGCGGCGCAGTACTGCGGGCTGAGCAGCCAGCTGTCCGCGCTCAGCAGCGGGCGGTTGTACACGAACGCGATGGTATACTCCGAGAGGTGGTAGAATGCTAACGAGCACATGAAGGCGAACACCTCCCAGCAGGGGCTTACACTCGTCCACTTCTCAGCTCAACTTGAGCCGTGTCTGACACATGAAAGCATACTACACACCCTATACATCCCCTAACACCCCCCTTAACACGGGCTGCACAACCCCTACGCGCACTCCATATCCCATACAAAGCGCTCAAGTTGAGCTGAGAAGTGGACGAGTGTAAGCCCCTGCCTCCCAGGGCAGCCAGCCGCCCAGCATTGTGACGAGGGTTGCCGCCGGTAGTTTGGCGCACGCAGGCGAGGGGGCAAGTGAAGCGGGGGGAGGGAGGGGGGGCTGGGCACGTTGGAGGAAGGCGCGGCGGTCGGTGGTGCAGCGGCCCCGAGGAGAAGTGAGGGCCACGGAGCTGATGAGACGTGAGACAGCCATCAATTTTTTGCTGAAGGCCTTCTGCGAATCCGATGGGGGGTTTAGGGTTCCCCACCGGATCCATCACGCACAGTCATGCAGATCACTCGGCACCCCTCTCGCCTTCCGGTACCATAGATCCACCCACCATCGTTGCCACAAACACAGCACCGTCGCCACACAGGACTTACACGCACGAATCGCGCGGCCGGCATGGGCGTATCCTCCTCCAAGGCCGCACCCGCCGCCGCCGCCCCCGCCGCGATAGCCTCCAAGCACTTCGCCGCCTTCGCCGAGTCTCTCCCCAGCATGGTCGGCAAGACCGTTTGCATCACAGGCTGCACCTCTGGCAGGGGCTTACACTCGTCCACTCCTCAGCTCAACTTGAGCCGTTCGTCACACAAAAACTAAGCCCCGAACGCCCCCTAATCCCCGTAACTCCCCCTGATCACCCTCTAAGTGATCCCCTACAGGCACCCCCTATCCCACGGAAAGCGCTTAAGTTGAGCTGAAAAGTGAACGAGTGTAAGCCCCTGACCTCCGGCACCGGCCTCGTCGCCGCGCTGACGTGCGCCAAGAAGGCGGGGGTTGACGCGAGACTCCCTCACCCGCGACTGTCCCCTCACGCGCTCCCCTGAAACCACCCCACCGGCCGTCATCCCAACTTAAAACCTCGAAGATGCTTTACTCGTACTCATAGTTCATATGACAAAGTGCATGAAACCACTTAGAGCTAGACACTTAGCAACAAGTAGTACTGAGTCGTCCAAATGGAGCGTTCTGATTGGTCGAGTGGGCACTAAGTCAGACTAAGTTGCACTAAGTCAGACAAGTGTGTAAGCGGTTTGGCGCACTTTGTCATAGCTTAGTGCCTTATGAAAGACCATGGTCGTACGTACCTGTTGTTCCATAGAACGTCGTCTCAAAGGTGCTCAGGTAGAGCTGAAAAGGGAACGTGTGTGACGCGTAATACGGAACCACTGGGGGTGAGTCGAAGACGCTTTTGAGCGACTCGGATGCGGGATTTATAGACTCAGATTAGACTCCACCAGGGGGGAGGGTGAAGTCCAACTTTGAATGGCGCACAGTCCAACTTCGAGTGGCGCACAAGGGTCGTCCCCTGCACGACGGGCGCGACTGTGGTGATGCTGAACCGGCGCTCCAAGCGCGCAACCGCCGCAGAGGCAGGGGCTTACACTCGTTCCCATTTCAGCTCAACTTGAGCTCATCTGTCCACAGTCAAACAGTATGAGCCAACTTAATCCACGAATGTGCTCTGGAGTTGCTCAAGTTGAGCTCTAATGTCAACGAGTGTAAGCCCCTGTGCAGAGGCCGCGGTGGCGGCGGAGGAGACCCTGGATGGCGGCGAGATGGTGGCGGTGGAGTGTGACCTGGTGGGACGGTGCAGGTTGATAGTATCAAAACCCGTGTTGAAAGCGCCTATGGTCTCAGCGTTTGAAACTATAATATCATGACCAGCTTTCAAACTTTGCTTTCAAGTTCATCTTGCGCCGCTACAACCTGGCCGACCTGGCCAGCGTGCGGTGGGGCATGCCACAGGTTGCTCGCCACGTCTTATACTCAGTGTCGGGTCCGGCATCGAACGCCTGGTATCGAATCCCGTTCGACCAATGAGAGCTGTCCATTTCGAAAATCCCACCAACTGACTCGGCGAAAGTCCGACCGGGTCGTGATCATTGAGTAAATAGACCCTTGGTCTCGAAGAGATCAGCGTTACCGGTAACGCCGACACTGAGTTTACCGTTATAGGGTGCCATTCAATTCAAGAACCAGGGTTGGATGCATAGGATGACGTGGTGAGCAATATCTGGCAGACCCTATGGTGCGGCGCGCGGCGGCGGAGCTCAACACCAGGTTCCAGCACACTGGTATCGACGTGCTGTGCAACAACGCCGGGGTCATGGCGGTCAAGGTACGGCCTGCCCCACATTGCCCGCCACGTCCTGTACTTTAACTCGATAAGCAAGGATTTAAATACGTTGAATGACGTGGCGAGCACTACGAGTGCACTCTTTGTAATGTTCCGAGCCAGGTAACCACCCTAATCATTCCGGAGGTTTCGGGCTCTGTGCGAGGAGCATTTCGGCGACTTTGGGCGGTTTTGTTCAATGTTGGGCGATATCCCATATTAGCGTAGGCACGCTCCCATATCACACCTCGTCTCCAGGTTCCTCGATTGGTACGGAATTTAAAGAGTGCACTCGTATCTTCCTGGCACTAGGTGAAGGACCTGGCCACGGTGGATGGGTTCGACGTCCAGATGCAAACGAACCACCTGTCACATTTCCTGCTGACCCGGGAGGTGTACCCGCTGCTGGAGACGGCGGCGGAGCTGCGCGGCAGGGGCTTACACTCGTCCACTTTTCAGCTCAACCTGAGCCGTTTCTGACCCAAAACAACCCCTACTACCCCCTGACACTTCGTAAACACTTCCTGAACGACCCCTAAATGCACACCCTATCCCACAGAAAGCGCTTATGTTGAGCCGAAAAGTGGACGAGTGTCAGCCCCTGCTGCGCGGTCAGGCACGCATCGTGCACCACACCTCCCTCGCGCGCAAGGCAGGGCTTCACGCGCTATACCTGTCGCCCCTAAACTAGCCTACGAAGCACTAGCCCCTAGACTAGCTTAAACTAGCTTAGTTGAAACCCCCCTATTTTACTCACCCACTGTAGTCCCCAGTACTAACCCGCTGACCCACTAACCACTAGCCCCTAAACTAGCTCATACTAGCTGAGGTCAAACCCCCCCATCGTCAGCAATACATTAGTCCGTCAAGCATATAATCACCACGCTGTGACCCGTGTCGTGTAGAGTTGCATGTCGTCCTGTGGATTATGCCCGCCGCGCCATCCTCCGCGTTGTAAACAATCCTGTATTGAGTCAAACCTCATCGTGTGACGTACCCTATGCCCTGAACCCTAGACCGTAAACCCTATACCCTGAACCCTAAACTTGGCGAGTGTGACCGTGAGGGCTCCTGGTGGTCGGGACGCGCGCTGGACGCTAGGTACCTGGGCAAGAACGGCGGGGACCTGGGCGGCGATGGGGCCCTGGTGTGGCGCTGCAACTTGAAGCCTGTGTTGAACCCGCCATATTTCAGCTCTTTGCAACTGGAACTTGATACAATGCTTTCGACGTTTGCTCTCGGTTTCAACTTGCGCCCCTACCCTAAACCCTGAACCCTAAAATTTCAACCCTAAACCCTGAACCCTAAACCTGCTATCGATTTCAAGTTACGCCCCTGCTCGTTGGGCGGCGCGCGGTGGGAGCGGTACCACCAGAGCAAGCTGGCCAACGCGGTGTTCACCACTGAGCTGGACGCCCGCCTGCGCGCCGCGGGCAGGGGCTCAAACTCGCTCACTTTTGAGCTCAACGTAAGCGCTTTCTGTGGGATAGGGGGTGCGTTGAGAGGTTGTTTGGGGGGTGTTAAGGGGGTGTCGGGGGGTATAAAGGGGTGTGCAGGGTTTTCTTTTCTCAGAAACGGCTCGGGTTGAGCTAAAAAGTGGACGAGTGTAAGCCCCTGGCCGCGGGCAGCAGCGTGATGGCGGTGGTGGCCGCGCCCGGCTTCGCCGCCACCAACCTGCAGGTCACCACCGCGGCAGACGGCGGGTTGCCGACCAGCGGGGCGTTCGGCAACTGGGTGTTTGGGCTAATTGGGCAGTCGCCGGAGGACGGCACCATGCCGCTGCTGACCTGTGTGGCGGCCGCAGGGGTCCAGGCAGGGGCTTACACTCGTTCTCAATTCAGCACAACTTGAGATCTTCTGTCCACCGTATAACCCGACTTGGCTCATGAACGTGTCCTGGAGTTGCTCAAGTTGAGCTCTAGCGTGAACGAGTGTAAGCCCCTGGGTTCAGGGCGGGGACTTCTACGAGCCCGGCGGGTGGATCCCCGCGCGCGGATTGGCCGCCAAGAAAGCGCTGGAGCCGCTGTGCACCAATCAGAGCGCGCGGGACATGATGTGGGCAGGGGCTTACACTCGTATACTTCTCAGCTCAACTTGAGCCGTGTCTGGCACAAGAAAACACCCTACACACCCTAAACACCCCCTTAACACGGGCTACACAACCCCCACGCGCACCCCCTATCCCATACAAAGCGCTCAAGTTGACCTGAACAGTGGACAAGTGTACGCCCCTGGCCTCAGGCGGAGAGCGAGAAGGCCGTGCAGCTGGAGCCTGGGTCCACCGCCGCCGATCAGAACGCACGGGAGAGAGTTCTGCTTTGCGACGCCACGACTAAAACGCAATTTACGCCATTCAAAATCTCTAGCTAGTTTGTGTCCACTCGGACACACTACAATCATCTTCTAAAAGCTCTGCGAGCAAGCCTGTACTATATCAGCCTGAGGTTATGCTCAGCCTGAGATTATTCTCAGCCTGGGATGATAAGAGCCTGAGATTTCTAAAACCCGCTGTACTATATAACAATGAAAGCTGTTTTCCCCTTTTTACACTAAGTGTTTCCCCCAAAGCGCTCACGCGGACATCAATGACAACAATGTCATAACCTGTTATCGATCACGCGTGTGTGAACTGGTCCTTGAGCACCCAGATGGAGCCACCCCCGCGCCCCGCCGCATTGGCTGGGTTGCGCTCCAGCGTCGCCGCCACCTTCGTGTAGCGGCGCATGATGAATTTGAAAGCAAAACTTGAAAAGAGTTCATCCGATTATAGTTTCAAGAGCACAGTTCCAGGCGCTTTCAACATGGGGTTGATAGGTTCAACCTGCACCGCCTTACCTTCAACAGCCGCCGGAATAGCGCGTGCTGCTGCGGCCCGACCCGGTCCTGAAAGGCGTCGATGACGAGGCCGGAGGGCGCGCGGCCGGCGGTGCGCGCGCGGAGGAAGTCGCATATCTCGCACAGGAGGCTCTCGGCGCCCTCGTCCAGGGGCTTACCCTCGTTCCCAATTCAGCTCAACTTGAGCTGTTCTGCCCACCGTATAACCCGACTTAGCTCATGAACGTGTCATGGAGTTCTCAACTGGAGCTCTAACGTGAACGAGTGTAAGCCCCTGCCCTCGTCTTCCTCCTCGCCGTTGCCGCCGCCGCCGCCGCCGCCGCCGCCGCCGCCGCCATCAGCAGCTGGGCCCTCGGACGATGCCGCCGCGCCGCCGGCAGCATCGCGTTGTCGAATCCGCTGTAGTAACGTCTGTGACCCAACCCCGCCCTGGTTGCCGCCGGCCACGCCCGCGCCGACACTGGAGGCTCCGTTGGATCCACCGCCGCCGCTGCCGCCGCTGCCGCTACCGCTGCCACCGCCGCCACCACCGCCGCCGCCACCGCCGCCGCCGCCTACCCCCGCGCCACCGCTACCAGCGCCGGCGCCGAGGGGCCGGCCAAAGCGGCGCGAAGCTGCGGCAGAGACGGCACCCGCGGGCGCCCCCGCCGCGCCGCTGCGGCCCGTCCACGTTGTAGCGGCGCAAGTTGAACTTGAAAGCGATAGTTGAAAGCACTTTGTCATATTAGAGCTTCAAGCGCTAAGTTCTAGGCGCTTTCAGCGTGAGTTTGATAGGTTCAACCTGCACCGGCCTACCACGTCGGCACCGCCACGCCGTTGCTGCCCCGCGACTGCGTCGACCGCCGCAGCGCTTCCTCGACGCAGGGCATCACACTCGTGCCTGTGGTAAATCAACTTGAGCACCTAACTGTTTGCTCGTAGTGCACCAGTGCGGCGAGTGTTCATGGGCATACTGGTACACTAAGATGAGCAAACAGTCAGGTTGAGCTAGACAGGCAGTCCGCTCAACCGGATTAATTAAGCCGACTTTCCGAACTTGGACCGCGTATGGGCATTTTACCGACGAAATCCCCCCGCCCAACTTATCCAACATATCCTGTAACAAATTTCTCCCTTGGCGCGGCACGCGATCAAACCTCATGTGTGAAATGCCCATACGCGAAAATGAGATGCAAGTTCAGGGCTGGTTTGGAAATCGGCCTAATTAAGCCGGTTGCGCGGACTGACAGGGAACGAGTGGGCAGGCCCCGCCTGGGCGCGTCGCGCCACCCGCTCCGCCTCCGCGGCCGCACCCTGCCCGCCGGCTAGGTTGTCACGGCCGGTCGGCGCGTTCATGATGGCGTCGTGGTTCATGGCGCCGCGGATCATGCTGCCGCCTGCGGGGCCGTTGTCCAGGGGCTTACACTCGTCCACTTCTCAGCTCAACTTGAGCGCTTTGTATGGAATAGGGGGTGCACGCAGGGGGTGTGTAGCCCGTGTTAAGGGGGTGTTAGGGGGTGTTGAGGGTGTGTCGGGTGTTTTCTTGTGACAGAAACGGCTCAACTTGAGCTGAAAAGTGAGCGAGTGTAAGCCCATGCCGTTGTCGCCATCGCCGGAGCCGAACAGCGAGCGCATGATGGCCGCGTCGCCGTCCCCGCTCGTATCCCGCGCCCGGCTGCCGCTCTCGTCCGTCGCGATGCGGAAACCGTTCGTGGGTTTCTTACGCTTGGTCGCTGCCGGGTCGCGGTCAGGGTTCCACGCTGGATCGTCAGCCCCACCCCTGCGTCCCCCGCCCTCCCCTCCTCCTCCCCCTCCTCCTCCTCCCCCTCCTCCTCCTCCTCCTCCTGCTCCTCCCCCCGCCCCTCCTCCTCCGTCCTCCTCTACATGCTCCTCCTCCCCCTCCTCCTCCTCCTCCCTCTCCGCCACGTCAGCCGCCCGGATCTCCCCCTCAACCTCAGCGAACAGCTCCGCGGTCTCGATGGCGTCCGCCTTACCCAGTCCGCCCCCGCCGTGGGTCAGGGGCTTACACTCGTTCCCATTTCCGCTCAACTTGAGCTCACTTTACCCCCTTCAGCTCAACTTCAGCTTACTTTAACCCCATGTAACCCAAATTAACCCGTGCATGTGTCCCGAAGGTGCTCAAGTTGAGCTCTCACGTAATCGATGTGTTCCCGAAGGTGCCTAAGTTGAGCTCTGAAGTGAGCGGGTGTAAGCCCCCGCCGTGGGTCTGCTCCTCCCAAGTGAACAGGTCACCAAGGTCCTTCGCCTTGAAGAACCGCCGCTGCTTTGGGTCCTTGAGCTAGGGCCAACCGGAATATGCCGGCCTGGCTTTCGGCATAACAGGCAAATCGAGAAATCCGGCATAATGCCGGGAATTTTAGGCATTTTCTCAGTATTTTGGGCGTTTTTTTTTTTTTTGCTGTTCTCTGGATACATGTGGAACTTTTTGGGCATTTTACCTACGCGTCTTTGGGAACGTGGTCAGCTTGATTGGATGTAATTGGGCATGATTCGAGCACAATAGGCAGAATTTGGAGCATGGAGCATAGGGAATTTCGGACAAAAAACAAGCATATTCCGGCTGGCCCTACCTTGAGCACCTTGGACGTGAGGAACTCCTTGTAGATCTGGCGATGGTACACCTTCTCCTCGATCGTCCCCGCCGTCACCAGCCGGTATACCGTCACCTCCTTGCAGGGCCCCGGGCGTATCGCAGGAATGTGTTCGGTTAACCGATAACATTGGAGTGATATCGTGTTACCTATAGGTGGATTGTACATAGACTGAAGACACACCACTGACGCGAATGGGATGATATCGGACGTTAGAGAGGAGACATAGGAGGAGGAGGAAGAGGAGGAGGAGGAGGAGGAGGAGGAGGAGGAGGAGGAGGAGGAGGAGGAGGAGGAGGAGAAGG
>Ga0307489_10002662_pt1 | contig 11953 bp, 5 predicted proteins | sample SB12metaG_FD_202247 | JGI IMG/M metagenome (GOLD analysis project Ga0307489, IMG submission 202247) | Sea-ice brine microbial communities from Beaufort Sea near Barrow, Alaska, United States - SB 1.2 | ecosystem: Environmental > Aquatic > Marine > Coastal | place: USA: Alaska | collected 2017-05-06
TGCACCTACTGGGCCTTGAGAACCTGTGTTACCAGTGTTTCCTTTAGCACCCGTAGCGCCTGTAGCACCAGCAGGACCCGTTGGGCCTCTAGAACCTGTACCACCTTGAGGACCAGTAGCGCCAGTATTACCAGTATTACCAGTAGGGCCTTGAGGACCTTGAGGACCTGTTCCACCTGTTGGTCCAGTATCACCCTGTGGTCCTGTTGGTCCTTGAGAACCTGTACCACCTTGAGAACCTGTTAAACCAGTAGCACCTTGAGGACCCGTTGGACCTGTAGGACCTCTTGCTCCATCATCACCATCAGCTCCTGCGTTACCTTGAGGTCCAATGCTACCAGTGTTTCCTTTAGGACCTGTTGGGCCTGTACCACCAGTTGAGCCTGTTGGTCCAGTGTTACCTATAGGACCTTGTGGTCCAGTTGAACCTGTGTCGCCATCAGCTCCTGTAGCTCCTGTGTTTCCTAAAGGACCTATAGCTCCCGTAGGACCTTGTGAACCAGTTAATCCAGTATCACCATCTGGTCCTGTTGAACCTGTAGGACCTGCCCCTCCAGTATTACCTACGGGGCCTTGAGGCCCTGTTCCACCCGTGTTACCAATAGGTCCAGTGTTACCAATAGGACCAGTGTTGCCTATAGAACCTGTAGAGCCTTGAGCACCTGTAGAGCCAGTGTCTCCTTTTGGACCTGTTCCTCCTGTCGGACCTGTGCCTCCAGTATTTCCTACAGGACCTTGAACGCCTTGGTCACCATCAAGACCTTGAGAACCTGTAGAACCTGTCGAGCCAGTAGGACCTGTATTGCCTATAGGACCTTGAGGACCTGTGGAGCCTGTATCACCAGCAACACCTACACCACCAGTTGGACCAGTTGGCCCAGTATTACCTACAGGACCTTGTGGACCAGTATCACCATCAGGGCCTTGCGAACCTGTAGCACCCGTGCTGCCTGTATTACCTACTACACCTTGAGCACCTGTAGAGCCTACATTACCTGTAGAACCTTTCTCAGCGATAAGCTGCCACACTGTTGGCTGTGCTGAAGGAACTGTACCAGCAGCAGAGGGCTGGATAGCAGCATATGTGCTACCGTTGTATTTAACAGCATCAAAGGTTTCATAGGCAGTTGCCGAATCCCATGTGCCTTGTAGAGCAAAGCGTACCTTGCCTATATTTAAAGTTGGCATTAGATTGTTACCTCTAGTTCACCGTTTGAATTGATTGAAAAGTCTTGGTCATCTGCTGCACCGTAGTAGTCAACTGATAGCATTCCTGTAACTGGGTTCATGTAGAAGTTACCAAAGGCTAGGCCTAGGGAAGTGGGACCTAGAGGACCTGCATTACCTGTAGAACCTGTAGGGCCGATAGGACCTTGGTCACCATCAACACCTTTATTACCTAAGTCACCTTGAATACCTTGTGGTCCGTATGGACCGAGAGGACCTGTGGGACCTGTGGGTCCTTGGTTACCTGTGGGTCCTAATGGACCGTCATTACCTAATGGACCTTGAGCACCTGTTGGGCCTATATCTCCTTGGATACCTTGAGGACCATCTGGACCTAGAGGACCATCATTACCTACTGGACCTTGCGTACCTGTAGGACCTACTGAACCTGTTGGACCTTGAGAACCTACAGGGCCTAATGGACCATCATCACCTACAGGGCCTTGAGAACCTGTTAATCCTGTAGGACCTGTAGAGCCTGTAGAACCTGTAGAGCCTGTAGGGCCTTCATCACCTGTTGGGCCTAATGCACCTGTAATACCTTGAGGACCTATTAATCCTGAAGGACCTACGGGACCTAGAGGACCATCTTCACCAACAGTACCTTGGGAACCTGTAGAACCTACAGGTCCTTGTGTTCCTGTAGCGCCTGTTGCACCTATAGGTCCTTCAGAACCAATAGCACCTGTATCACCTGTGTCACCTGTAGAACCTTTAGTTCCTGTAGAACCTGTAGGACCTAATGGGCCATCGTTACCTTCTGGACCTTGAGAACCTGTAGCGCCTGTTGCACCTGTAGGACCTTCATCACCGATGACACCTTGGATACCTGTTGGACCTACTGGTCCTGCTGTACCTGTGACACCTTGAGGACCATCAATACCTTGGTCACCTACTGCACCTGTGTTACCTAGCTCACCTTGAGGACCACGAGGACCTTCAGGACCGATAACACCTTGAGGTCCAAATGGTCCTTGAGGACCTGTATCACCAGAAGGTCCTTCAGCACCTACTGGACCTTGAGGTCCTTCAGATAGAGAGAAGGTAAGTTCACCAGAGGCAACGTCATATGATACAGAACCCTCTGCGCCATAAGGCAGAGCAGTCATATGTGTTGTTAAGCCGTAAAGCTCATCACGAATCTGAACAACATCAGTGTGTTTAATTACGACATCAGCATGCTTAGAGACAACTCTAGCAGTTAACACTCCTACATCGCCTGACTGACTGTCTGAATACGCTTTAGTTACTGCATCATTGTCAGCAGTTGGATAGGCTAGGTTTGATATACGTTTGTTTACAGCATCAAAGGAACCTGAAGTGGATACCTTGATAGATTCATCTGAAGCATCAAAAGCTTCTTGCGCTAAATGGAATAGCTGGTTACTGTCTGCATCCAAGGCTGCTTCATTAAGAACAGCACCATCTTGGAAATCAACCACACGGCTAGTGCGAGTGGTGTTACGTCTTATGTCTATAACATCACCTATAGTAGGCGGTGTAGTGAAGGATATTCGGCTTGAATCAAGCCATGTAAACGGGCTGGCTACTCCATTAACAGTTGCTTGTATTGTTTCCTGTGTAAGAAAACTAAAGCTAATGTTGTATGTCGAAGTTACCCCGTCACCTGTGTATTGAACAAAGGATAAGGCCATAGGATTTCTCTATGTTGTATTGAATAAAATAAGAAACCCTCCGAAGAGGGCTTGTTGTTACTGACCGCGTTTAACTTCTAGCTTTCGCTCGCGTAATGAATTGAATCGTTCACTGTATGCAGGTGACTCATCAAGGAGTCTCTGCTTGGCGCGCTTACGATAACGCTGTACAACTTTCGATAGGATGGCTACATGCGGTGAGTCCACATCTAAGTACGGTGACTTAGGGCGGTTGGTATAACTTCCTGAATTGATAGTCTCATAGAGAGCATCTTCAAGACTCATACCACCAATAATGGTTTCACCTATAAACCTGTTGTACTTTGCATACACAGATTCACTTTCACCTCTGTCATACACCTCACGGAAGTCTTCACGGCCTGTGCTTAGATTTCGTGGGGCATCGCCTAGGATACCTTCCTTATCTTGCACAATGCGTAAGTCAAAGATTTCTTGGAACACAGCTTTGGCTTGTGACTGAGTATCAGCACGAACATCTGCTGTCTTAAACAAGTTCCAGTTATCGTTAGGCCTCAACAGAGGTTGTCCTGTGATGTCGTATTGCGCTCCAAGTTCTTCAGAATAGCCAGCAATCTTACGTTGAACTTGTTCCATAATATCTGTAGCTTCACGGATATTAGGGTCATTGTTCATCTGATTAAGCGCGTTAGGGATAAACGATGTGGCTACACCTATGGGAATTGAAGTGGCCTTATTGTCCTCACCAGTAAGCATCTTCATCCAATCATTGATTGACTGAAAGTAAGCCTTGTTGAGGATACTGTGTGTGACAGACATCTGGACTGCTTCAATAATACTACCTACGCCATCCTGATACTTCTCAGGATTCATCTTCCATATGTAGTGAGCGTTAGCCACTGAACCCATGATGGTTGAGAATGGTTCAATCTTTTCATAAGGGATACTTACCCCGCCGACTTTGATTGTGTAGGGTTTATTACCTGCAGCTTCCCAAGCCTTACGCATCTTCCAATCTGAAGGGCCACCACCTGTTAAGTCACCACTCTCTGCTGTGTACCAGAAGTAACCAATAGCCATCGCTCCCACCTTCTTACGGGCTTTAAGCTTTGCTATCTGTACCTTGTCACCAGAAGCTAAGATTTGTTTCTGCTTGGCAGATATCTTATGGGTGAATGGAAGGGGCGCGTATTGAAGTGCATAGGCAATAGAGTTAATCGGGGCACGTCTAAATGGTAGAACTAATGAACCAAGGCCACCTCCTAGACGGGCAATGCCATTAACTGCAGAGCCTACAGGACCAACGAGTTCCTCAGTGTATGTCTCCATACGAACAGCTTGAAGAATCTCCTTACTCTTTATAGAGCCATCTTCGTTGAACTTAGTAGCCATATCATCTTTAATGAACTTGCGCCATTCATCACTGCCTTCTTTGAAGGTAGCTTTACCATCAGCTAATGCCACTAACTCATGACGTTTGGCTTCAACGATTGCGTCAGCAAATGCCAAAGAGTGAGAGCGTGTGAATTTGTGCTGTTCATCGAGGGCCATCAACACTGTGTGTGCATAGCCTGTGATATTCTCATACACAATCCGCTTACGTGACTTAAACTTATTACCCACCTGATGAGCACTAGACTCCAAATGTGTAACGTTAGGGTCCGTGATGTGGATGCCTAGCTTCACAGCTTTCATCGCAGTCTTCCAACCTTGCTTGTAATACTGAACATTGCCTGCGTATTGGGCCAATGCTCTTGTCCGAGCTAGGTTATCCTCAAGTTGTCCTGAACGAGCAGCCTTCGTAAGTCCTAAGTTAATACGACTCATGTATTCAAGGGCTGGTTCGTAAATCATCTGGAAGTGGTTAGACACAGCAGCAAGAGTCATGGTCGTTAAACCACCAAGCATCGAGCCTGCACGTACACGGTTAATCTCAGCGATAACCTTCTTCCAAGCTTTAGGTTCAATAGCCTCTCGCATGGTCCTTGGACCTACGATAGTCCCATCTTTTATCCCATTAATGATTGAATTAACTAGAGCATCAATTACAATTGGACCATCACCATTAAGAATTGCATCAATAGTGTTCTGGTCAATGACAGGAAGGATATCTTCAGCATCAGCTTCTTTAATAGCCGCCGCTGTATTGCCTTCTAGGGTCTCATCTGCTCCACCACGAATCAGTGAATCATCAGAGATAGCCATAGCTCTACGAGAACCTAACACTCTAGATTGTTCAGCGCCTTGCTTAAGAGTTAGAGGCGTTAGTTTGTTGGACATGTCAGCAATTTTAACTAACTCCATCATCTCATCTTGAGTAAGATTCACCTCTTTATGTCTGAAGGCCAAACGCTTTAATTCTTCAAAGGTCCATTGGTGTAGGTCCCTTGTTGATTTAATACGTGACGTGATTATACGCAGCTGTTCAACATCCCCTTGGAGTGACTTAACAATAGTGGCAAAGTCGCCACCTGTAGTTTCAGCAAGGTCCTTTGCTGCTGCTCTGCCTGCTTCAGTAACCTCTTCGAGAGTCTGAGTCACATGTGGATTCTCATCCAAATACTTCTGAGCCTGAACGGTTACTAAGTTTCTCACATCACCAGCGGTCTCCATACGCATAACATTGTATGGCATCTTTTTGGTTTCATTTTCATGATATGTCTTAGGCTTAACGTCATCAGCTTTAGCTTCCCCTGCAGGTCGGCGAGGTTTCTTAGTGGGTTCAAAGGTGGACTTAACCACAAGGTTCCCATCTATATCAGAATTGACAGCCTTAGCATCAGCTTTGAGTTGAGCTTTAACAGCTTGCCCCATATCAATGATATCTGCCTCTGATTTATCAGGGAAGACGCCACGTAAGAAGCGCATGTATTCGCCGTGTGATTTAGATTGTCCTTTGCCTGCTATAATATATAGTGCTTTATCAGTATCAGACTCAAACACGATTCCGTACTGCGTATCACCATAACCATAACGAGGCTTGGCACCTGCTAATCCTTTAGGCATAACTGTTGTTGGCTTGAGAGGTGCTACTTCAACAGTCTCACTTCCTGTTTTAATGTTTGTTGTTGAGGAGTAAATCTCTTCTACATCATCCATAAGGAAATCAAAGTCATCATCGCCTAGCTCATCACGATACTCAGCTTCCATCTCAGCAAGCCAATCCCCTTCACCCATAGCGTCTTCGTCAGCAAAGTCATCAACAAGGTTTGTGGTAGCATCAGCCGCCTCATCTACTTCCTCAATGACTTCATCAACAACTTCCAGTGAGTCACCGATAACCTCGTCAGCTTCATCAACTAGAGCAGTATCAGCGTTATGGACCTCATCAGCACCCTTCGCTGTCTTACCAGCACCCTTCGCTACTAATGCAGTAAGGCCACCTATAATGGTGTAACCAGCAACAAAGCCTCCACTTGTGTAAGCAGCGGTCTCGACTAAGTCATACTCAGATTGTTGTCCTGTATCTATCTTAATCTTTTGTTGTAGGACGTTATCAACGCCCATGTAACCACCAACTTCAATACCACCAACTAAGCCTGCACCTGCAGTCGTCTTCAGTAATCCTTGAAGTGCCGCATTGGCAGCTGGCTTTAAGACAACCTTTGATAAAGCAGATAGCACAAAGGAAAGTCCCAAGTACGTTGTGGGGTCAGTTGCCAAACCTTCAGCAGCACGTTTAGTTGTCTCCCATGAAACAGGAAGTTCTTCGTACTGAGCCATTAGACGGACTAATGCAACCTGTTCTTCATCAGACCAATCACCCACTTCAAATGCGAGGTTACCTGTCTTAACCATATTCCAACGGGTGGTCCCTAACCAATCTAGAGTTTCAGCAGTAAGGTCACTATCAGACAGTGATTGCTGATAGGCTTTTTGATAGGCAGGGTCAGTTGCTTTCTGTTCAGCTATCTGAGCTTGCATGGTTTCTATGCTGGGCTGTTGAACTCCTCTTGCCATATCAGCTGCGAACGAATGTCCTTGCTTCAACGGTGAAGGGCGATTAGGTGTCTGTATAATTTTAGACATCAACGTGCGTGAGTCAGCTACAGATTGAGCATCTGCATGAAAGGATTCTTCAGTGAACTCAATTTTAGGTGCATTCTCATTAATGTAAGGATTTACTTCAGGGAGTTCTGGTATATCGCTAACCACCTCAGCAACAGCGCCAGCCTTAATATAAGGGTTGACCTCTGGTGCTTCAGGAATATCTCTCCCCTTGTTCTCTTCTTCTACCTGCGTAACTTCGGGTACGAGTGTAGCCATTGTTATCAGTCTCCTGTAAGTTTATATGCTTTGTACATTTCTTTTGTTGCTTTAGGGCTACCATACTTTGAATAATAGTTGTAGAAGGCAGAAGGGCCGTACATCAAATCAATAAGTTCTGCGTAAGTCTTACCTACATCAGCACCATTGTTAAATCTACCAAACACAGTATCTTTAGTAATTATGGCTGCTGGGTTAGTTAGTAACTTAGATTTGAATAGTTCATTTATTTTACTATCTATATATTCAGGTGAGACATTCCCAGATAAGGTGGTCTCGTTAGTTCTACCGATAGTATTGGAATAGAGGGCAGTGAATTTACCATCCTCACCACTGTCCATATCTTGTGAACGCTTTAACTGAATATTGATTGAAGAATTCATGTCTTGAAGACCAACCTTGTCATTCTCAATTTGTGTAACCAATGCAGATTCATTACCAAGAACGTGCGCTTCAGCCTGCTCTGCCCAAGATTCAATCAAAGCCGTACTAGGTGAAGATGCTGCAGGACCATCATAATCATCATTCCCAATATTGTAGTGCTCTCTAATAAGCTTCTGGATGTGCCTATCAAATTGCAACTCAAAGCCTGCCTTCTTCTTTGCGTTGGTTATATCGTATTGACCTGTTTCATTCTGCTCAACAAGACCTGCTATAACTGATTTCCTTCTACTTGTAATAAGAGAATTCTTGATGATAGGTGATGCTTGTTCAATAGTCTTAGCAAGGGCATAAAGCTCTTTGATACGTGAAGGATGTAGGTTCCCATCTGTAATTAATTTTGAAATCTGATTGTAGTTAGCAACCATGTTAGGGTTCTGGCGGTTGTTGTTCATACCTGCTACTAGCGAATTGAAGTTCTTTAACTGACCGTCTGATTCAATACCTGCATTGATGTTTGCTACAGCAGTTTGCATTGCATAGAATTGAGTAGGTGATTGGCCTGCAACTTGCAGAGCTTTAAGCATTTCATCACTAGGAACTACTGCACCATCAGTTGCCAGTACAAAGTCAAATCCTGCGCTTATCGCTGCTTCATCAGCCACCTTCTGTGCAGCAATCTGCTTCTTCAGTTCAGCAGCAGTCATCGCAGTTTGCTTAGATTCGTTAAGACGCTCTTGTGCAGCAATCTTCTCCATAGCTTCTGGACGAATTGCTCCATCTTTTCCTTTTGAATAACGAACAAGCTGGGCCATATGTAGATACTTTTCAGAATCTTCAGGGTCTGCTGCAGCTGCCATGCTCATCAATGAATCAAAGATTAGCTTGTTGCCTTCACCTTTTTTAATAGGCGTGGTGTTCTCAAAATCAACAGCGAGGTTATCCAAGTTCTGGATACGCATCTTGAATGGCATTGGTTTTGAATCACCCTGCCCTCCATAGATTGTTTCTGTGGTATGTACAATCCTGTCCACTTCTAAACCCATGCCCACAATAGTCTCTTCGTGAGCGCGGTTATCTAGGAACGGTTGATGTGCAGCAAGAATTTTATTACGCGCATCAGTCAGCTGTGAAGCAGCCCCAGCCATTAAGAACTGACCTCCCTCTCCCTGCAAGTTAGCTAGGATTGGAGCGAACTGTTCATCAAGAAACTTATTGACAGCTTCAGGGTCATCAGTAGCACTTAGCTTGAATTCTTCATACGCTGAGAAAATTCCAGGGACTGACTCCCCTGCATAGTTTGCACCTCTCAATTCATAGCGTTTAGCTGCGTAAAGAGGGTTGCTGCTGTGGCCTAATTCTCTGTTGTGAAGGTCCTTAACACCACCAGCTAACGCTTCAGAAACAGCATCTAACTCAGCTTCTTTAATAGCACGGTCATCATCAGTCTTTTTAATACTTGTGGTTAAGCGGTTAATTGCAGCCTGATTATTTTCAAACGTTGGTCGAACAAAGGTGTCCATTGACCTCGCTTGAGGTGCTAGACGTGTTACTTGTAATTCACGTTGTGCCATTACTTAGGCCCCCTTGGGATTGGAACTGTGCGAGAAGGAGTATTACCTTTTGCATCTATGCTTTTGTTGTAGGTGTCATACATCTCTAAACCAGTTGGTATTAGACTAGGGCTTGAAAGCATTCGTCCTGTAGATGTAGTTTGATACCCTCGCATCTCATACTGTTTTTGTTGAACATCCATCTGATAGTTCTGTTGGATGTTGTGTTTGTTACGTGCTTCTGTTGCTTGCTGGTCACGTACTAGCCTTCCTACTAATGAACCACCCATACCTTCTGAGTTTGCATACACAGATGCTTGGTTTTGTTTAGCAACAAGGGTGTCTTGAAATAAGTCGTTAGACATTTGTTCATGAGATTGCAACTGGGCTAATCTTGTTTGGCTTACTTTCTGGAAGTAGTCTTTGCGGGATGCCTCATTCTGAGCGTTTACTTGTTGCTCTTTCTCGGCAAAGGACATCATTGATAATCCGATACTTACTGGGTCACACATTTTCATTCACCTTTACGAATTCATAGAATGGTGCTTTACCTACCCCATACTCTGGGTTTAGATAAATAAATTGGAAGCCAAGCCACTTCAGCCAACGAATGGCTTTGTGGTTCTCAGCGTGTACATAATTCACTAGGACGTTATGCCCTTGTGATACAGTTTCTAGCCAGTGCTTACATTCAGCAGTGAACTCTCTGGCATGACTGTAGATGCCTGAACTACCTAGCATCCAAGGGACGCCAACATTAATGTCCACTGCATCAACTACACCAAACATTGCAAAGGGAACATCCCACTCATCCACAGCTACATAAGCTGCTTCAGAGGCATTCATGGAAAGAGTAAGAGCCGTAACTGGCCCGTACCCACATGAGAGTTTTAACTCTTCTTTATCTGCCTGACGCAAGCGTGGGCCGAGCGTATTACAATCATTTAGTTCTGCTGGCCTGACGCTCATTGTCATTTAGATTCTCCTAGATTTGGTTGTGTAGTAACCTGTCCATTCGGCTGATTGGAAGGCTGAGGGGTATGGTGTGTCATTGGTTAGTACCACTGAGACACGGTCATTTTTAGATTGAATTGGGAACGAGAACACACCTGTTTCAAGAGAACTAACACCAAGATTAAGCAGTCCTAAAGGTTGCCCTGTGAACGCATATGAATGTGTAATACCATGTGAGATTGTTGAAACGGTGAATCGTCCAGTGTTCTCATAAAGCACCTTCATCTGGCGTAGCTGTAACCTTCCTGACGTATCAGTTAGTAAGCTGCCACCAAGGCCTTGGGTTCGTTTGAACTGTGTTGAGAAGGTGTATGACATGGTGTACGGGTATCCCACATAGTCATTACCTTGAACAGTCGCAAGGGTCTGGCCTGTAGAAAGAATTGAAGTGTCATTCAGTCCATCCATATAAATCATCCCTCCAGTTGCTTTGAACTCAGGTTGTTCCTGAAGCTGCATCTTTTCAACAGTGATAGTTGAACCACGTTTCATCACGAAGAATGCTGTGGACTCAATTGAACCAATGCTAAGAATCTTATCGCAACTAGGGAATTCCCATTTGGACCAAGACACCTGTAAGGCTTGCTGCTCTTTACGAAGGTACTTGTATACATAGCAAGTCGCTAAATCAAATTCACCATCAGTGAGTACAAACAGAATATCTTCGTTAGTGTTGGACACCAGTGAAGTAGCATTGCCCTTTATATAACGAGGTACATTGAGGGTCGCATCAACAGCGATATTGCTTGAAGTATCTGCCTGAACGAAGAACTCACGAATGCCCGTGTAGCCTTCTCGGTTAGTGGCGAAGTAAATATACTCACCAGCACCAACAGGCTCTGCCCGTAAACTAGATTCATATTCAGTAGTCTGATTTATAGATACAGTTGCTGGAGTTAAAGAGTCCCCTGCACTCAACATGAATTGAGTCTGGTCAGAGAACAGAAGCAATGTCTCATTGAAGGGTATTGCATGCCGAAGGATAGACACTTTGGTGTGGCTTACCGCTACATCAATAGGGTCTGTGTCTAGGATGGTGGTTACCGTTTCAGGATAGAAGGAGAAGTATTTACCTGTGCGACTAAAGATAACATTCTCATCAGCAATCACGCCTAAGCGGTTACGATGGAAGAAGATGTCATTCAACTTACGCCCAGCAAATGAAGGGTCTGGTGATGAATCAACATCTCCCGCTGTACGACTCACCCAAGTGTTGGGAGAAAATGTAAAGGTGGTTGGTGTTGTTGCATTACGTGTTAAAGCCCAAGGCATCTTAGTTGCATCGAGTGTGGTATCAGTACCGTAAGCTTGTGTTTCTTTCCACACACCTACTGCATCATCACCCTCTTCATACTCAACATAATAGTTATCACTCCCAGCTGCCTTCTCACCGACTATCTCAATGACAAAGCCATCGAAAGCCCTGTTAGGCAAATCGCTAAACTTCTGGATAGAACCTTTAGCTGCTAACAAAGCAAGGTTACCAAAGGAATCTTCAGTCCTTAAGGTGAAGTCACCTGCTGTCTTGATTATCCGAATAGCGTTACCTTTAAGAGTAACTTGGAAGCCAGCGCCTAGATTAGTGGTAAGCTGCGTGCTTAACTGTGTGGCAATGTTGTTGGTTTTTAAATCAGCTTTAACAGTATCAGATGTGGTGTAACTTGCTTTCTGTACATCATCCACAAAGACCTTATAGTCCGTTGCGTAGTTACCCTGTTTAACATGGACTATGCCTTGAGGCGTTTCCGCTGTAGCAGTGCTTGGGATAATAGCAGTGGCGATGTTCTTGTTTAGAAGGAAGGTGTAGTCAGCAACAGTCACAGCTTTGAAGTCTGTTAAAGGGTTGCCTACACTTAAATAGGAATAACCATCAGGAGT
>Ga0307489_10002663_pt1 | contig 11952 bp, 15 predicted proteins | sample SB12metaG_FD_202247 | JGI IMG/M metagenome (GOLD analysis project Ga0307489, IMG submission 202247) | Sea-ice brine microbial communities from Beaufort Sea near Barrow, Alaska, United States - SB 1.2 | ecosystem: Environmental > Aquatic > Marine > Coastal | place: USA: Alaska | collected...
CGACGCGCGCGAGCGCATGACGGACTTGGATCAGCTGCAGTCGTACGTGGGCAGCCAGATTGCGTTTTACGTGTCGTTTCTCACCGTGCTGACCGCGTGGCAGTGCGTCATGGTCATCCCCGCCCTGGGGTTCACCCTGCTGCAGTTGTGCTTCGGGCTTCAGATCCGGCTGGTGCTGTGGAACATGCTCGTCGTCGCCGTGTGGGCGGTGGGGCCTCAAAGATAATGCCCCCCACTATATAGGATACCAATTTACTCCAGGAACGAGGGTTCAAAACGCTTGACGATGTAGTGGCGAGCAATATCTGCCAGGCCCGACAGATGTTGCTCACCGCGTCATAGGGTGCAAAGTCACTGAAGGACGGGGGTTCACAATGCGTGTCGGTGACGTGGCGGGCAATATCGGCAAGGCCCCAGTGGGCGGCGGCGTACATCAAGACGTGGTCGAACAAGACGGCCGAGCTGAGCGCGTTGTGGCAGGGCGCGGAGGTTGACGAGATCGATAAAAGCCGCGTTCAGTACCGGTAAGGATCGGTGAATTTTCCATGATGTGACCCTGGTGTGTTGATTTGTCATTCGACAAGTGTCCTCTTGCTTTTAGGAGTCTACGGATATAGAAATCTGGCTTCGCAGGGGAGTAGGCCCGCCAAACTGGCTTCGCAATACTGGCTGCTTTGCGTGCATATTAGGGGTGTACTAGGGATGCATCAGGAGAGTGTTTGTTATGGGTGTACTTGTAAGGGTGTAGTATTGTAGATGCCGGGCCCTGAGTTCCGGGGGGAGCGGCGGTGGGTGAAGCACGCGGATGACCCGGTCACGGCATGGCCTGCCCAATATTGCCCGCCACGCAATCGACAGGCAATATGAACCCTCGCTCTTCGGTTAATTGACATGATGTGACATGGTGTGCAGTGTCCGGGTTGGCCCTGGGCGGCGGGGCGGCACATGCCGGACACGCTGTGCGAGCTGGTCAAGATCAACCCGGCAGGGGGTGTCTCGAGAACGAGCGCTCGACCGACGCTCAGACTCCTCCTCCTGCAGACCTCCGCCCGTATGTATGCACATTCGCCCTGAAGATGCCCGGTCGTCATGCGAGTACGTCCGATCTGGGCTCGGGTGCTCGTTGTGAATGACCCTCCTGCCCGGTGACGTTCATGCTGCAACCGCACTACCCCAGGTGGCGGCGGCGGCTGAAGCTGATCATCTCCGTCATGTTCATCATCCTGTCTCTCTCCGTCTGCGCCGGCATCCAGCTCTTCATCGGCATCTTTCTCTTCGACTACGGGGCCGATGGCCAGGCGGTGGGGCCCGAGCACATGCTGGGAGGGGGGGGGGGGGGCGCCACGTCGTCTCACACAATTTCGACACTCGTGTCTTCATTTTCAATTGCGTCCTGTGATGTGTCGAGCAATGTGTGCGAGGAGACCCTGAGAGGCGGACCCGGCCAGTCCCAACTACGACTCGTGGTATAACATCGAGTGGAAAATCGCGGGCGGCGCCGTGACAGGAGTGCTGATTCCAATTTTGAACATCCTGTATCAGAAAGTGGCGCGGTCGCTGACCAATTGGGAGAATCACCGGCTGGACGTGGATTACGATGACTCGCTCGTCATCAAGGCAGAGGGGTTATTGAGAACAAGCACTCGACCGACATTGAATCTTGAATGTCCTCCTCCTCCTACACTACAGGCATCTGTATGAGCATTCACCCTGATGGTGCGTCATGCGCCTATGTCGGTCCAGTGCTTGATGTGACCCTCCTGCCAGTTCTTCCTCGTCCAGTCATTCAACTCGTACTTCACGCTGTTCTACATCGGGTTCGTGAAGAGGAACCTGTACCACCTGGCGATTCAGCTCATGTCCATAATATTCACGAGGTTCCTCGTGGATCAGATCATAGAGTACGGGGTACCGATGGTTTTGAAAAGTGCGAAGATTCGGCGGCGGCGGCGCAAGGCCGGGACGAGGACGGGTTACGCGGCGTTCCGCCGCCAAGGATTCCTCACCGGTGGGGACGACAATTGCATATCTGCCGCTCAAACCATTTGTAAATAGACAGAGAGACGCTTCCGCGTGTGTAACGAGGCACCAGCCTTTCGCCCTGGCCCCCTTCACCCTCGTCTCGCGAGTCACCGGGCATATCATGATGTGGCGAGCTTTACATACCTGGCCCTGCTGATCGAAGAGGAGTCGTCGTTCGAGCAGTCCACGGTGAGGACCAGTGAATATTGCCCGCTGCGTCATCTACCGAGCTGAAAACCCTCAGCGTTCATGGAGCTAAAACGGCATCCGATGACGTGGCGAGCGGGGTGTGCACCTGGCCCTGCCCCGCGCTGCCGCGCTTCAACGAGCTGTACCTGGAGGTTGGGTCGTGCCAACCCTCATTGCCACATCATCCACCAAGTTTCAGATCCTCGATTGCTGAATTAATCATCATCCTATGACGGTCCGAGCTTCTTTCACTCGGCCTTATCCCAAGTACGCGGAGATTTGCATCCAGTACGGGTACTTGGTGATGTTCGCGCCCGTGGTCCCCGTGTGTTTCCTGCTCGCGGTGTTCAACAACGTGTTCGAGATCCAGGGCGACCTGACGAAGATCCTGTACCTGGGCCGGCGCCCGGTGCCCAAGGCGGCCAAGGACATCGGCGTATGGTACTACTTCCTGAAGCTCTTCACCGTCATGGGGTGCAGCACCAACGCCGGCATCCTCACCATCGCCGTGCACAAGTGGAAGCTGGTGCAGGGCGTGTTCAACGTCGACTCCCCGCGGGGCGACCGCACCTACGACAACAACCACATGGTGGGGCCCGCGGGCGGGCGGGCGGGCACCCACTGCAGGCACACCTCGTCTGCACGTCTGACTTCAAACATCGGTGTGAACCCCATGATCACCATGATGTTCGGTGCTCTGCATCCAACGTGTGGCCAATAATGTGTGTAACGGTACGCTACCGCGCGCTGGTGCCGTTCGACTACCTGGTGGACCTGGACGGCCGCGTCATGTTCCTCTCATGCAACGTCTTCCTGCTCGGCATCTTCCTCATCTGCGAGCTCGTGGTGGGGTCGCGGGATGACATGTCGTCGCCGTGTCTATCTGAATGCAACGTGTGGATTTTTCTTTGAGCTAATGAGCTCACCATGTACGACTTATACTGCGTTGTGAGGCTGCAAGAAAAACGTCGTCGGCGTGTCTGACCACATGCATGTGTATGATCTTCGGTAATCCTAGCACGTGCGACTTGTAACGTGTTCTGGGGCTACGGGATAAGACGTCGTCGGCCTGGCTGATTGAATGTCTGGTGATCAATATCTTACCTTGCCTCCGCGAGCGACTTGTTATGTGTCGTCAAGCTGCAGGATGGGACGTCGTCTGCTTGACTGCCTAAATGCCTGTGCGTGAGATTCAGTGAGCTTACCACGTGCGACTCTTTCCATGATGTTGGATCTGACTTCGTTTGCCCGGGAAGGTGCTTGTGGGTCCCAATCGCCCTTAACCGTCCGATTCTCGGCCAGAACTGTTGCTCGAGTGCTTGGCGTCTTACAAAGAAAGTGACCTAAGGGGCGTAAAAGAGTCCATTTCCAGCCCAGCAATGCAAGTAAATAGTGTTGTTGGAGCCTACCACGCGGTGCCCTCCATTCCCGAGTGGGTGGACCTGAAGCTGCGCGGCATGCAGCATGACGTGCTCGTCTCCGAGGCAGGCCCGCGAACTTTTGCTCGCCACGTCATAGGAGGTCGAATAACTCGAGAAACGAGGTTTCAAATACGTGTTGATGACATCGGGCGATGTGCATGGCAGATATTGCTCGCCACGTGGTAGGATGTCATTGAACTCAGGAAACGAGTGCTCAACATGCCCTGGATGACGCGGCAAGCACTGTGTGCCCGGCCCTCGGGCTGGGAGCTGCGGCAGGAGCGGCACGCGCTGGAGACCAGCATCAAGATGCGCAAGACGTTTATGATGATGGTGGGTGACATGGCCAAGAACGTGGACTACAACGCGTGGGCTGTGACGCGGGCAGGGCACACGTCATCCACTACGTAGTGTACCGGTGCTTGCCACGTCATCCACTACGTAATGTACCGATGCTCGCCAACACCATCCACCTTATAGTGACCGGTGCTCGCCACGTTGTCCTCTACATGTTTCAACCCTCGTCTCTTGATTTGAGTGGCATCCTGTGACGCGGCGAGCGTTATTGACTCGGCCCTGGACGCGGGAGAGTTTGAAGCGGTGGAACCTGTTCCGGCCGCACTACAAGGTGGGCTGGTGCAGCTTCATGCCCGCGTTCAGAGCGCCTGCCTCCAGCGCTTCAAACTAAATACCGCCAAATTGTTTTGACAAAATGCTTTCAGTCTCACCTTGCCTCTACAACAAGAAGCTGATCCCGGACACGATGATGCGGCGGGGGGGCAAGAACTCAGTGGCGGGGCCTACCCTTTCGTTCTCTCTCGACTTCGCTTGCGAGTGGCTTGCTTCGGTACCATCCCCGGCACTCAGTGAGAGAGGGGAGAAAGAGAGACGCTCCTGAGTGTATAAGGAGGCAACAGGCTTTCGCCCTGGCCCCCGTGCCGACACAGAGTTTTTCACGAATAACATCGCCCCTGGACCACTCAAGGTATCCCACCTGACACAACATAACCTTGCTGGCAGTTATAGGTCTGAACATGTAAATGGTGTTTGGCTCGGCGCGGCGGCAGCGGCGATGGCGGCAGCCAACACGTGGAACAAGAAGGCGCGCGGCTCGGGCATCATCAAGAAGGCAGCGGCGCCCGAGTTTGATGCGCGCAAAAACCAGTGAGCCTGAAGAAAGTGTTCGTATTCTTTAACTAACCGCACCATCCACCAGAAGTGGTCCGGTGTTGTGGTTTACGCAGGATCATGGATCCAACGCACTGCTGTGTTGTGTCTGGCAGGATAAGTCAATATTGATTTGGATGAATATTGAATAAACATATGTAAACATAGGGGAGCAGATATTAGGTGAGCTTAAGCGCAGAACTGTAAACATATCAATAGTCGAGAAACCAAGAAACGCTACGCACACTGCCGCCGCTGATGGGGCACCGTGCGACACCGCGCGATCCAGCTCGAAGGTATCAACTCGTATGTGGGTGGACACGCACCATTCCTCGAGTAAGACTACGCGTTTTTTCAGCTTTCTGTGTACCGTCAGACCGGACCTAACTTCAATTCAGTGTCGGCCCGGCTAGAGCTAGTCATGCTTAGGCCACCCCAAGTTGATTTCGAGATCCGTGCAAACCCCCCTACCGATTTTGGGCGATTTCGCATGAGTCGAGTCGGTGTTTGGGGACATTCTGCTCATGAGACTTGGGCTTAGGGTTATTAAGTGTTGAGGGTCATCGTTGAGCGTCATTTTGCCCATACGATGTAGACCGACTCGCCAACCCAACTCGCCCCCTCCCCGCCGAGAATCAACCCAAACTTTTGCTCGGATCTCGAAATCAACTTGGGATGGCCTTATCTTCTCGAAACCGAGGGTGTGTTTACTCAAGGATCCGGTCGCGGTCGGTCTTCCGAAGATTCGGGATCTATGCTTTGGACGCTACTGATTGGTCAAATGCACTTCGATACCACAACTTCGATACCAGGCCCGACACTGAGTTTAACGATTGTTTGCTCCTATGAGTACGAGTGCACTCTTTAAACTCTGTGTCGGGTCTGGTATCGAAGTGAGCAGTTTGACCGTGAACGTGAACATTGATTGTCCATTTTGAAAATCCCACCAATCGACTCGCCGAAAGTCAGACGAGGTCGCGATCCCTAACTAAACAGACCGTCGATTTCGGAGCAGATAAACACCACTGGTGGTGGATCCGTCACTGAACTTACATGATGTTCCGAGCCAGGTACGCACGCTGGTTATTCCAGAGGTTCTGGGCTCCGTACGAGGCGACTTTCGACGATTTTGGGCGGCTGTGTTCAATTTTGGGCGATTTCAGTGTACGCGAGCTCCCAAAACACACCTCGATTAAATTTCTGGGATGGTGCGAATGTGGCGGTCAAAATGAAACCCCTACCCCCACCCTTGGGAAGAACCCCGGGCAAATACCCCCTCGGGTGAACACATAATGGTATCCTTGGGTATTCCCCCCGTGTGCGTTTGGAAGGGCTGGCGATTCCCCCGGGGTATTTCCGGGGTATTTCCGGGGCATATGGACCAAAAAGACGGCCCAGTGACAGGTTTCATGCGTTTTGTCCCGTTGTAAATGGTAACCGAGTGGTCGAGTAGGAAGTGGTTATCTTAACTTGCTAGCGTCCCTCAGGTCAGCGGGTTCGATCCCCGCAGGCGGAGCGCTATAAGCATCGCAGTGGAATCAATATTTTTTCGCCGTGTTGTCTTTACCCACACGAGGGGCTGGTCGCATATTCCTAGGAAACGGTCACTGATGTCACGATGCCGCATTTCTTTTCCATTCGGACGCGCTTGGCGCTCGTCGGTGTGTGTTGCTCTCGACCATGGGTTTGAGAATTGTCGTGCATGCCACCGTCTACAGTACACCATTTTAGCCGCCATCGCCGCCGCCGCCGCGTCTACCCTCGCGGGGGCGGGGGCGAGGGTGGGGGCGGCGGCGAAGCAAGGACGATACACCGTTGTGCCCACGCCGGATGTGGCAGCGCACCGTCGCGAAATTAACACTTCCAGCGCATAGCTCCCCTTTCAGGGTGGTGATGACAATTTGAGTATTTCCCCGTGTATTTCCCAGGGGGCTCAGATCAGACGGTCACAACTCCTCGAGTTTCCCCGGGGTATTTCCCCCGGGGGTATTGTATCCCGGGGTTCGTCGACCTGACATTTTTATATACAGTGTGACAGTGGCGTTTTCTTCATTGCGTGCTGCCCTCTTGTACAGGTTCACCCCCCGGCCCCCAGAATTTTGGAGAGGGCGAATCGACGGTCCATTAACTCCCGAAATTACCGACGGGCTTATTATGTTGATCTGTATACGCAGAAGGCCAACCCAAGTGGATCCGAGCGGCAGTTTGAGTGGATTTGCGGTGGGGCGGGGGTCGAGCTGGATCGGCAAGTCGGTCTAAATCGTATGGGCAAACTGACCCGTACATATAAGCCCTTAACCATACATATCCAGAAACCCAAACCAAAGTACATCGTGTGAGCAGAATGACCCAAAAACGACTCGATTCGTCCGAAAGCGCCCAAATTTGGCGAGGGGGTTGCTCGGATCCCGATATCTACTTGTGTCGGCCGAACAGGGGGCATAATGGAATTTGGATTTGTTTATATTATCTGTAATAGACGGTCGCTCACATCAATTTACAGTGACGATGACGGACGACCTCCGATTGTCCGAGATTGGGGGGTCGAAAATGCACAGTATGGGCGTGAGCGAGAGTCTATTAAATCAACGATCGTGATCAGACCGCGCTACGCGCTACGCGCCATCCCATTTTGCCCCACCGGAGGATCTAGATTGCATTGCTACTTGGTCCGACCCCGTCTGCCATGAGAAGCTGAGGGGTTATTTCTGCCGCACCCTCATGCAAGATCTGTTTGACGGGTTTACATTATTCTTATATAATTCAAGCAGGTCGAAGAATCGGCCGGTCGGCTCTGTCGAGCGAGTCGCCAAATCAGCGACTCGCCACCAAACCCCAGATTTCTTTGTATGTGGATATGACCGGAACCGCGAGTCGATAATGATTTGACTCAAGATGGGTTTGGATTGTGTACAGGATACGATTTTCAGATCCGCGTTTCAAAACCTATTATCTTTTTCAAAATGATCACAGCAGCCTTTCAAATTCCTCGCCACGTCGCCACACAAGTCGTAGTCTGCGCACCGCGGTGTTGCTTTACCGCGGGAAACTCCGGCGCAATGGGGGCGGCTTCTGGCACTGTGAAACATAACGTTCGGAGTGTTCCGCACTGTTGCGCCAGATTTCAGCCAGATTCGTGGTTTGTGTGGGCAAGCAAACAGTATAAGATGAAATTCCGCCATTGTTGATCTTGGACGGGCAAACAGTGTAAAAGTGTGTTTATGGGATTCCGCCATTGTTGATCTTGAATGGGCCAAATAATTTTCGACTCGCGGTTCTCGGTCACCTGATTGGCCAACAGGCTTCTAAAAGCCTTGACGACCTACCCTAAAACCCAGCAGTGAACCCTCCTGAACCCTATACGAGTACAAACCTAAACCCCAATGGGGGCTCGCGAAAAGCCTCTCGTCATAATATGCCAGAGCCACGCGCGAGCGAGCGCTCAAGCGTGCGAGCGGTGGGTGTACGCGCCCATTTTCACTGCTGTCAGCGAAGGGAGCGGAGCGTGGTGTGCGCTGACTGACTTCTTGTAATGAAACACAGCCCTTGACTCAACCTGGCCTGCCGCCACCCTGGCGCTACCGGCTCCACTGCAACAGCTACCGGTGTTGCACGGCGCTTCGTGTCGCGCTGTCCCCCTCAACCCGCCACTTTCCCGCCGCTGCACTCACCGGATCTCGCACGCTCGCCGACCCACGTTGTTTCTCAAGACCTGTGTTTGCTGTTCGTTGCAGTCTACCCTGCCCTACCCTACGCGGCTACTGCACGCCCCTCGACACCCGCCGGCCATTACGCCAGGCCAGCTCTGGTGGATGGGGCCGGTGTAACGCACACCATGTGGTGCCTTCCTGCTCGATGACATCGGTCGGCTTAATGCTCACCGCGTGAGTGTCCTCGGGCTCGATGAACGATAGTAAATGACAATTTAAAAGCCTCCCCTCGCTGGTCGTAACTCATTCGCCCTCGGCTGCTTTCCGTTTCCGCATCGGCACCACCCGCTCCAACGCCTTCTCCCGGTTTTAGTGGCGCGAGTTGAAATTGAAGGCAGATTTGGGAAGCGCTTCATCATAATGTAGCTCCAAGCGCTGAAAATGAGCGCGATCAACCCGGGTCAAACTTGGATAAGAGAGAGAGAGGGAGACAGAGGCTTCCGCGCGTATAAAAGGAGGCACCAGGCTTTCGCCCTGGCCCCAGTGAGAGAGACACTTCCGCGTGTATAAGGATGCGAGAGGCTTTCTCCCTGGCCCCCATGTCACAGTGGGGTGAACCCGCAGCGCCCCGCCCAGTTCTTGAGCTCCAGCTGCGCGTGCACGATGTCAAGTGTCTGGTTCACCGCCGGCCAGGGCCCACCAGATGTTGCTCCACACGCCATCGACACCAATTTCGAGCCCTCGTTTCTCGAGTCAAACAGCATCCTATGACAGGGAGGGCCGTGACAACAGTCCCCTTTGCAGCTCAACGGTCAGCCGCTTCCTCCCTCGCCCGTGAACCCACCCAAACCATCACGGCTTGAAAGCTGCAACCAAAACTCGAGTGTCAAGGCCCGTAAGCCGGTTCCGTCCCTGACCCCATTCAAGTCATCAAAGCTTTGTCTCAAACGCGCTAGAGCTAAGATGAAAAGGATGCTCTTGTAAGGCCCCTTCAGGTCATGCACCTGTAATTACAGTGAGTTACGAGTATCTGCCAAAACAATTTACGATAAGGCGCCACCACGCGCGCGCGGCCGATGATACGGCGCAGGTAATAACTCGTGATTTCCAGTGATTACAGGTGCATGCCCTTCAAATTCAGTGTCGGCCTGACCGGTCAGGTTTATCTCCTCGAAACCGAGGGTCTGTTTACCCAAGGATTACGACCAGGTCGGACTGTCGGCGGGTCGGTCGGTGGGATTTTTGCAATGGACTGATCTGATTGGTCGAGCGGGATTCAATACCAGATCTTCGATGCCAGACCCGACACTGAGTTTAAGCCGTTTTGTCCCTCAAAAGGAACCGCTCAAGTCAGACAACTTAGCACCTGGAAGGCGCTGGAGCGAACGCGAAAAGGGACTTTCAGCCGCAACGGACTGCGATACCACAACTTCGATACCAAACCTCGACACTGAGTTCAGCGGGGCCCGCCGTCAGGACTTGTACAGGTGCACTATGAGCAAACAGTGTGATGCGAGCGGACCCCGCCGTAAGGATGTGCGTGCCCGTCATCTTGAGGTGGTCGCGGATGGGCAGCCGCGCGTGCCGGATACCCCGTGCGCAGTGCCCAGTATGGCTTCCCGTGCAACCTCAACCTAACTGTTTGCTCGTAGTGTACCGGTGTACCCGTTCACACTCCTTTCCCGACAGTTTGCTCGTAGTGTATCGGTGTACCCGTACACGCTCACCGCATCCTCCTCCCTGGCCTTGCCACTCGGTTCCCTTTTCAGCTCAACGTGAGCATCTTCTAGGTATTGAACTCAGTGTTGGGACGACATCTCGACAGGTGCAATACGAGCAAACAGTCAGGGACGAGCGGTGGCCCAGGCCCTGCAGCGTGTACCGGTGCACAATGAGCAAACAGCGAGGGAGACTGGCAGCGGGCAACAGCCCCACCTGCTCCTTGGCCTTGTCCAGAGTGAGGTTCTTGTACCGGTTGCGGTCCACGATGCCGCCCGCCAGGGTCCTTTCACCTCAACTTGAACCGTTTTCCCCTGCCCCCACTCAAATCATTACTCCAGGAGCCTAAGTTGAGCTGGAGAGGGATCGATTGTAAGGCCCCGCCGCCGATTATGTACACATCCTCCGCCGCCCGGTGGGGCCCCGTGAGATCAGTGCAACCTCAAAGCGTGTTAGCCTCATGGTGAAAGCATGTCAGATTCTTGTTGATAGGATGTGTGGTCCTTGTTGATGGGTGAGGCCACGTGGTGGTCCCGCAACGTTAGCTCATAGTGTACCAGTATACCCGTACACACTCACCGCATCCCCTTCCCTGGCCTTACATGGTCAGCGCAAGCCGAAATCATATCAGCCTGACATTGAGAGCATGTCAGGTTCTTGATGATAGGATGTTGGGTTCTCGTTGATGGGATGTTAGGTTCCTGTGATGAGCAAACAGTGCGAGGCGGGTGCCCTTACCGCTTTTGAGGGGTGTACCGGGTACACTACGAGCAAACAGTGCGAGGCGGGTATCCTGACCGCTTTGTAGGAGTGTACCGGGTACACTACGAGCATACAGTGCGAGGCGGGTGTCCTGACCGATATGGAGGAGTGTACCGGGTACACTAGGAGCAAACAGTGCGAGGCGGGTGACCCGACCTTGAAGTCCACCAGCTCGTGCTCGCTGTCCGCGGTGAGGTACACGAGGTCCGACCGGCGGTCCGCCAGCAGCGCCAGGTAGGACCCCGCGGAGCTCTCCACTGCCCAGTTGTCGAATCCGCTGCAGCTCTTGCGCGCCGCCACAGGGCAGGGCCGGCGCCGCCGCTCCGTCCCGTGCTGTCTCAACGGGGCCGGGCCACCCTCTTCAGGGTGTTGCGTGGGGTAACTGCTAGTGCGTTCAAGGGGAAAGACACCGGTGTGACGGCGTACGTCGAGGTGAAGAGGGGACGGCGAGGGGCGGCGTGACCCTGCCTCGCCCATGTCGCCCTCCAGACCCGTCAGGTACAGCCGCACCGGCACCGCCGCGCGGCAGTTCTCGCAATACGGCCTCGTGGACAGTGCTCCAGTACTCCACGTCACAGCATGCCGGTTAACTCAAGCAGCTAGGGTTCGATATGCATTTGAATGACGTGGCGGGCGATGACTGGCAAGGCCTACCTGGGAGTAGCAGAACGTCAGCTGCTTCGCCATGCTCTTCATCTCCTTCTCTGCCATCAGGTGCCCCAACTCCAGGGCCGCACCTAAGTACTTTTTCCAGCTCAACTTGATCAGTCCGTGAGGTATCATATGGGATAATTCGAGCGGTTTGAGGGACAAACGGCTCGGACAAACGGCTTAACATGCTAGCGGGAAAAAACATTCAGGGAATGGCCTGCCGAACTCGAGGTCGAGCACCACAGCGTGCGGCGCCGTGAGCGCCTTCTTCTTCTTGGCCTTGGCCTCCTCCGCCCCCGCCATCCGCAACGCGCGCTTCTCCTTTTGGTCAACCTCGAACTTGGCGCGCTCCTCCTCCGCCGTCCAGGGCC